>WNGF01003694.1_pt1 | contig 26027 bp, 19 predicted proteins | sample 5400641 | NCBI WGS metagenome assembly WNGF01 (sample SAMN13153371, study PRJNA577476) | soil metagenome | isolation source: 80 cm soil or saprolite under grassland replicate 2 | place: USA:California | collected 2016-06-15 | reverse complement strand
GTTGCCCTCGAAGTCCATCCCGGGATCCATGCCGCCGGGGACCACCGATACGGCGACGCCGCATGAGGGTCGTAACCATTCGACCTCCGGCCCGTAGCGCTGGCGATGCGCCTATCCCGGCTTGGTGCCCGCAGCCACCAGGACCTCGGCCGCCGCGACGAACTCCCTATCCTCGAAGGCCTCTAGCACCTCGGCCACATCGGCCCACGCCGCAGTGCGGACCGCTTCCGGGCTGTCGCTGATGACGGCTCGATACGCACCGAAGGCCTCCTGCATCATCGTCAGCGCCTCCGCGGCCGATGACAGCCTCAATGGCGCCGGCATTGTGCGCTGCTGGATCTCGACGAAGCCGGCATCAGCCAGCAGCCGCTGAACCACTCCCGGACCACCCAGCGCGAAGATCCCGGGTTTCCCCGGCTCCGGTGGCGCCTTTCCCGCGTGACGCAACAGGATCTGCATCGGCTTGGCCATGAACGGGTTGGCCTCCGGCGTGGTGAACACCACCGCTGCCAGCTTTCCCCTCGGCCGAAGAGCCCGGTGCATAGCCGCCAGTGCCGTGGCCGGCTCGACGAACAGCATCAGGCCGAGACGACAGACCACCGCATCGAAACTGCCTGCGGTTATGTACAGCTCCTCCGCCGCGCCCAACACGGTCGTGACATTGGACAGCCCGGCCGAGCGGGCCTTGCCTTCCACGTGGCGCAGCATCGTGTCAGCGATGTCGTTGGCCACTACCTCCCCGTCTGATCCGACCCGCTGGGCCGCCAGCAGTGTTTGGCTCCCGGCGCCGCTGGCCAGATCCACTACCCGGGTACCTACCTCGACGCCGGCCATCGCCAGCATGACCTCGGTCGCCGGCCAGCGATGGTCGGCTCCCAGCGCGCCCAGCCAGGCGCAGCAGCCTCCCACTGTTGACGAGCAGTCGCGTTCTCCATGACTCTCGCCCTCCGATCATGCCCTCTCGCGGGTCAGCCGCCACCGACAGTGTGACCCAGACGACGCAAGATCAGGTGAGCACATCTGCCGCCGACCGAGCGCGCCCGGCCGCAAGGCTGTTCGTCACCGTCCGTGCCGACCGTCCACATGATGGCGGCCTGCCCTGGACGCACGCTCGTGCCGACGAGCGGATACCCGATCTTGCAATTCTGCTCGCTGCGTGCCTCGGCACGAGCAAACGCGGGCGTCCTTCGCCCGGGCGACCGCTTCGGCACGGCCGGTGACGTGGAGTTTGGCGAAGACGTTCGAGACGTGGTTGCGCACGGTCTTCTCCGACATGACGCGGCGGCGAGTCCGAGGTCGTCGAGGGCCGGCGGGCCGCAGGCCACGGACGACGGTGCGTACATCGTCCACAGTGGACATAAGGCGGCCGCACAGCGGCCGGTTGGAACGCTGGAGCTTCCGGGCGGTGATGACCGCGATGACGCTGGTCTCGGTCGGCGGCGCCGGGGTCCTACTGGACGTCGGCCCGCAGCGCACCGCGCATCGAACCCTCCTCCCCCGTGTGGAGAGTCGACCGCAGCTCGGATGGCGTACGGCGTCTCCGCGGCGTCTCAAGACAAGAGATACCGGTCAGTGGTAGAGCATCCGGATTCTCGAACCATCAATGCCCATTCCTGAATGCGCCGATGCGTTCGCGGCCCTCCTGGTCAGACGTAGCTAAACAACGGAGGAAAGACCAGGACCACGATCCAGGCCCACACGGCGTACACCGGCAGGTAGCCGGTCTGCCACCGCTCCAGCGCCGAGAACGGCGTCCGCCGACCGACGAACCTCAGCAGGAGCCACGCCGACCAGGCGAGGTTTGCCAGCAGGACGACGTTCTCGCCGAGCGCCGCGGCCTTGTTCGGTGTGGTGCCGTACCCGGTGATGCGTCCGGTGATCTCCAGCAGCACCAGCACGTCGATGGCCAACGCGCTGACCACGAGGGCGAGTTGCAGCCTGTCGAACAGGCCGGGCGGGGCCAGCGGGTCGCGGGCCGACAGCGAGTAGAGCAGCAACCCCAGCACCACGACCAGCAGCAGGTCGAACAGGATCAGCGCCTCGCGTTGCACATCGATGCCCGCGCTGGTCCAGACGATGGCGACGAGGAAGGCCAGCAGGACGGCGGTGAAGAGTGGGGTGAACAGCCGCGTGAGCACCGGGGCGATGTTCTCGACCACGCCCTGCTTGGCCTCGACCAGCCACCCGGCCACGACGACCGCGGCCGTCGCGCCGCAGGGAAGCAGCCACTTCCAGATGAACGTCTTCGGGTCGATCCCGATGGCCTCGAAGGTGCCGTGCATGAATGCGGTGAGGACACCGCCGCCGAGGGCGATGAGGACGTAATAGACGAACCACTCGCCGGAGAAGCGGATGAAGTCCATGCGTCGACGGGACGAGCGCCAGTCGTCGGCCGCGTAGGCCAGACCCACCACCAACCACAGGGCGATAGGCAGGTGGATGCTGGTGATGACCGCCGACTGCGACGTCTCCGTCAAGGGGTAGGCGTTGGCCGCCACGGCGCCGAGCGCGAACAGCGCCACCAGGATCCCGACCAGCAGGCGCCGGGCCTGCCGGCGCCAGGCGAGGAACCCGGCCAGCCAGGGCAGCGCGAACAGGCTGAGGTTCGGCCCGTAGAACGCGCCGCTGCCCTCCGCGAACCTGATCCCGAACAGCTCCGGCGCTTTGACGGACGCCGCCGCGCCCGCCGCGCAGACGACCATCACCCACAGGGCCCGCCGGGACCGCGTGTCCGCCGCGGGGCCGGCGGTCCCGCCGGTCAGCACGAGCTGCTTCCACAGCCGTTCCGAATGCTCCCGGGCGAACTCGCGGGACAGTTCGTCCAGGCTGCCCATCCGTTTGACCGCGACCAGGAACGCCTCGTCCGCGCTCAGGCCGACCGCGAGGAGCCCGTCGATGGAACCGCGGAGATGGTCTTCCAGCTCGTCGGCGTCGGACGGCTGCAGTTCCCGGCGGCGCTGCACATAAAGCCGCCACTGCGCGAACTGCGCCTCCAGTGCCTCCTGGCCCTCCCCGACGGTCATGCCGGCCGCTCCAGCGGGATCGCCGTCAAGCGGCCTGCGGGCGGCGCCGAGGCCGAGCCAGACCTCCATGAGCGCTCCCACGACCGTGTCCCACTGGCGGCGCTGCTCGGCCAGCTCAGCCAGGCCCTTGTCAGTGGTGCGGTAGTACTTGCGCCGCCGCTCGCCCGTCACCGACTGCCAGCTCGACTCCACATAGCCGAGGCGCTCGAGCCGGTGCAGCAACGGGTACAACAGTCCCTCGGTCCAGTCCAGCTCGCCACCGGACAGCTCGTTGATCCGCCTGAGGATGGCGTAGCCGTAGCTCTCCCCCTCGGCCAGGATGCCGAGCACCATCGGTGTCGCCGAGGCGGCCACCAGATCCTTGGCGACCTTCACCAGACCTCGCCCCCCTGGCCCGTACCCTAGAAGCACAATGCATGGTAGTGCTAGGTATTAGCTCGCGCAACGGGCCCGGAACTCAATGACCGCGAATCTCGATGGCGTGGGCCAGCCGGTCCGTCCGACCCGCCGAACGGCAACATCACGCCGATCCTCATCGACGCGACCCTCACGTTCCCGGGCACCGCAGGCCGGCGCATGATCGGCAGGACAGGGCCTAGTCCATCGAACAGCCCCGCCCCACCCAAACGCGCTGTCATGCCGCGATCCGCTCGTCACCGCCGGCGGCGCCGGGCTGCGGTCGTACCGCCAGTACATGAGAAGTTGATGAGTGTGCACACCGCCTTCAGGTTCCCGGCGGTCCTCCGGCAACTTGCCGCGACGTCGAGGCCGGAGGCCGCGATGATCCAGAAGGGCCCGCGTGCTTCTCGTCTCCAGCACACCTGTGTCAAGGGCTTCAGGTCGTGGCCGTCTCGTACTGCGGGCGACCCGTGGTGCGGTAGGTCTGCATCGTTAGTCCCTGCGGGGTGGACTGCAGGTCGACCAGTTTCAGTCCTATGTCCGGGCCGGTGGCGGGGAAGAGCCGCGTGCCCTGGCCGACGATCACGGGATAGGTGAGCAGTACGATCTCATCGACCAGCCGGTGGTGGAGCAGCCAGCGGATCAGGGTGCCACTGCCCCACACTTGCAGCTCACCGCTCGGCTCGGCTCGCAGCTCGCCGACGGCGGCCGCGACGTCCCCAGACAGGACGGTCGTGTTCGCCCATTGCGGGTCGGTGAGCGAGGTCGAGGCGACATACTTGGGCCGCGTGTTCAACGCCTCTCCCACGGGGTTTCCGGGATCCATGCCTGCTCCCCAGGAGCCGGCGAAGATCTCGTAGGTCCGCCGGCCGAACAGGAACGCGTCGGCGCGCTGGAAAGCCTGGCTGATGAACGTCGAGGCCTCGTCGTCGAGCAGCGGCGGGGCCCATCCGAAGCGCTCGAATCCGCCGCTGCGCTCCTCGTCCGGCGCGCCGGCTTCGCGTCGTGTCCCTGCATCAATCCGTCGATGCCCCTGCGTCACTCCGTCGAGGGAAACGTTCGTGACGGTCGTCAATTTCATGGTCACAGGTCCCTTCGCGCTTGCGGCGTCGTTCAGTATGACCGGACCGCGGCGGCGATCTCATCGGTCGTGCACTCTTCTGCCGCTGACGTGGCGCGGGACGGGTTGAGCGCTTCAACACTCTGCGTGCTCGCCGTCAAGGCGTCTCTCGCAAGGCGGCGTCCGATCATGCCGATCAGCGGCGTGCATCGGCCCGGCGCAGGCGTTGCCCTCGATCGTCCAGGCTTTCCCGAAGCTGCTGCGACCGCTGGCGGCTTGCCGGGCGGCGCCGACATCGCCGGAGTGTCAACTGCCACGGGTTTCCGTGGCAGTTGACACCGGGGGCCCTCGGGCGAGAAGGGTTAGCCAACAAGGTTCGGTGGGAACGAACATGCGGCGTGCGACCATGACCACATGACGAACTAGCCTACTGGGCTCCCCATAGGCGGACTGGATCGCAAGCGCGCCTGTGGGGGCGCCTGTTCGACGTGGTCAACGAGTACCTAAGGGAGGCCAGGCCACGATGAAGACTCCGCCGATCGTGTCACCGCAGGAATGGGATGCCGCCCGCGAGGAGCTGCTGGTCGAGGAGAAGCAGCTGACCCGCGCCCGCGATGCGCTGGCTGCCAAGCGCCGCCGGATGCCGTGGATGGCGGTGGAGAAGGAGTACCGCTTCGACGGCCCGGAGGGCCCGGTGGGCCTTGTCGACCTGTTCGAGGGTCGCCGCCAGCTGATCGTCTACCGCGCCTTCTACGCGCCGGACGTCACCACGTACCCAGAGGGAGGCGCAGCGTACCCCGAGCGTGCCTGCGTGGGCTGCTCATTCGTCGCCGACCAGGTCGCGCACCCGGCCCACCTGAACGCGCGGGACACGACGCTCGCGTTCGTTTCGCGCGCCCCCCAGGCCGAGATCCAGGGCCTGAAGGAGCGCATGGGCTGGGAGCTGATCCCGTGGTCCGGGGCGACGAGGCGATGGGAAGCACCTGGAGTTACCTGGATATCACGGCGCTCGGCCGCCAGGAGGAGTGGGAGGACTCGCCGGAGGGCTATCCGCAGACCCCGCCGTACGGGTGGTGGAACTACCACGACGCGTACGGCAAGACCGCGTAAATCGCGGTGGTGAACCCCGGCGCCACCTCCGACGAGGAGCTGCGCCAGGCAGTTGGCGGCTGGCATCCGGTCCATGGTCACTACGGACGCGGACGGAGATGTCTTGACCGGTCCCATCGATGGGGACGATGCCCCAAGGGTGCGGAGAGTATGAACAGCGCTCCATCGGCGAGCATTCGGCCTGAGCCGCCCGGACGGCGGTTCAGCAGCCGGTGAAGCGCGAGCGGGCGTTCGCGGTCAGCAGGGCTCACAGTGACGGCGGCCGTTCACCACGGACCGAATGGTTCGGGCGGAAGGTGCAAGCGCGCCATGATCGCTTGTTGCGGGTAGCCCTCTGCGTGGGAGATCGATACGACACTGACTCAGGCGGTCGCAGGCGTACGTCGGACCGCCGGCCATGCGGCGTGTCCCGCTTCTGCCGCGATTGGCGCGGGTGTGATTGCCGGCGATCAGGTGGGAACTGGGCTGGTGGTGTCGGCGAGCGAGTGCCACCAGGCGTGGCGGATCTCGGCGGCGCCCCAAGCGTTGGGTTCGATCACGCCGCAGTACCACAGGTCGCGGTTGGCGGGTCGAGGGTCGCTCTGTGCCGGGTCGCCGGCGGCGGTGCCGTGGCCGAGGAACCGGCGGTGGACGTCGGCCACCGCGGCGCCGTGGCGTCGGGCGAGCGCGGTCAACGCTTGGTTGAGCTCGGCGACCAATCCTGGAGCGTCGGGCCATGCCGGCAGGCCCGCGGTAGGGACTTCGCCGGCGCCGTCGCTGGGGTCGTACACGGTGGTGACGATGATGCGGCAGTCGGCGGCGAGCGCGCGCAGCCGACTCAGGATCGCCTCGCCGGTCGCCGCCACCCGGTCGATGACGGACTGGGCGGCCGTGCTGTCGCCGTAAGCGGCGAGCAGGTCGTTGCCGCCCATCGTGATGGTCACCAGCGCTGGGCGCCGGTCGATCAGTGGAAGCTGGCGCTCCAGCACATCGGTGCTGACCGCGCCGTCTCGGGCCAGGATCTGCGCGGTGTACCCGGCGGTGGCGAGGTCGCGGCCTGCCCAGTCAGGAAAGTCCGTGTCGCGGTTGCGGAACAACAGGCTCGCCGCGCCCCGACCGACGCCACCCGCGTAGTCGTCGATCGACATCGAGTCGCCAAGGGCGACGTAAACCGCGGCCATAGCAACCGATCATCGGCTGACAGCCAAACCACCGCCACCGATTTGCGTCGCCTCAGGGCGGACCACACCGGCGCTCCGCCACACCGGGGAGGCACACGGATTTGCCGCGATCCGCGCGGGGATCAGAGGACTACGACCGTCCGACCAACCACTGCGGTCGACCGCTGGACGGGTCAGCCCGGTGGTTCGGGGGTTGCTTGGGGTGGCACTTCAAGGGGATCGAGGATCGCTCGTACGGCATGGTGCGCATCGAGATTCGTTGTGCCCGGTGCGACTCGCACCTGGGCCACGTGTTCCGAGAGGTGAGCGGATGACGCCGAAGAACACCCGCCACTGCGTCAACTCGCGCTGTCGGTCCGGCTGGAGCCGCGGGAACGGGCGTGAACCGCGTACCGGCCCGGGTGGTGTGTCAGCCACCCGGGCCGGTCACGCTCACTCGTTGCGGGCGGTCTCCGGGCCGGTGATCCGGCGCAGCAGCGGCATCGTGGAGGCGATGACCGCGATCGAGCCGGCGAGCCCGGCGAGGACCGTCACGACGTACGTGATGCCGAGCGGCCGCAGCGAGTACTGCATCTGCGCCCGCAGGAACAGGTGCGCACCCAGCAGGCCGGCCGCGATCGCCACGGCGGCGGAGAGCAGCAGCGGTACCGTGCTCTCCAGCGCGACCACCCGGCGCAGCAGGCCGAGCGGCGCCCCGGTCAGGCGCAGCAGGCTGAACGGGCGCTTGCGCTCGGTGAGCCCGCCGGCCACGCTGACCGCCAGGCTGCAGCCGGCGATCGCCAGGCTGACCAGCACGATCACGTTCGCCAACTGCTGCCACTGGTTGAGCAGCCGCGCCGAGTCGTGGCGCCAGTCCACTTCGGTGCTGGCGAACCGGCCGCCGGAATTCGCGCGGGCGAGCACCGTCCTGGCGCGCTCGATGGCCGCCGGCGACCCGTCGGTACCCACGACGATGTTCGACACCGGAAGTGCGGACAACTGCTCCACGGTGAAGTCGGCGGTCGGCCAGACGTCCTTCGGTCCAGGGTGGTCGTCGCTGAAGTAGAGCCCAGGCTCGACGCTGGCGACCTGCGCGCCGGGCGCACAGCGGCCGAAGTCGGGATGATCGGCGATCTCGGCGCAGGAGACCAGGTTGGGCAGTACCCAGCCGGCACTGTTCTGGGCCACGCCCCGCCTGACCCTGACCGTGGTCGGCACGAGAGAGTCGCGCGGCGCCTCGTACACCGTCGCAACCTTCTGCACGCCGGGTGTCGCGCGCAGCTGGGCCAGCATCGCCTCAGGCAGCGGCGTGGTGGTGTCCTGCCGGAGGTTGTTGGCCATGGGTCCGGTGACCCGCGTGCCCCGGTGGTCGTTGATGGTGGTCATTACGCCGACCGCGACCGTGGTCACGAACAGCGCGAGGATCAGGCCGCTGACCGCCCGGAAGCCGGCCTTCGGGTTGTCCGCCAGCCGGCGTGCGGCGATGAGGGTCGCGGCCCGGCTGGTCCGGCGGGCGACCAGGCGTGCGCCGACCATCGTCAGCCACGGTCCGGCGATCACCAGGCCGGCCATCGCCACGAGGAAGCCGGGCAGGAACACCGCGACCTGGCCGGTGGAGGTGGTGGGCTTGCGCACGACGAGCATCAACGCCAGTTCGGCGAGGCCGAGCCCGAGCGGTACCAACCGCCATGCCCGCGGCGGAGGCGGCGTCACCCGCCGGCTGACACCCAGCGGCGAGATTTGCACCCGGCGCAGGGCAAGGAGGGCGGCGACCGCGGCGACGACCGGCGCGCCGATGCCGACCAGCAGCGCGTCGGTCAGGTTCAGCGACAGGTCCGACGGGAAGAAGGGCGCGCCGGTGAACGGGATCGCCGCCACCGGCCGGCGGACCGCGGCGAACAGCCCGAAGGCCAGCAGCACGCCGGCGACCGCGGCGATCGCCGCCTCGACCGCCGCGACGGTGGACACCTGCCGGGGCGTTGCGCCGACCAGCCGCATGGCGGCGAACCGTTCCTCCCGTCGGGCCGCGGAGAGCCGGGTCGCGGCGCCGATGAAGATGGCCAGTGGGAACAGCATGGCGCCGACGATGACGGCCAGGACGAGGTCGAGGCCAGCGGTACGGATGCCGACCTCGCAGCCGCTGCAGTGTCCCGGGTCGATCGTGTTGATCGCGGTGACCCGCCCCGCGCCGGCCATCTCGTCGGGCCGGTGGCCGATGATGATGAGCAGCGAGGTCGGCGCGGGCAGCGCGGCGTCGCCGATCGTGCCGATCTGGTGCCCTGGGAAGCGGTCGCCGAGCTGGTCCGCCGGCGTGCTGCGCAGCAGGTCGGCGAGGGCCGGCGAGACGTAGTACTCCCCGGGGCCCGGCAGCTTCGGGACACCGGGCGGCACCGGCGCGGCCGGACCGGTCGCGGCGATGTCGAGCCGGCCGATCGTGTTGCCGTGGAAGTAGTCCTCGCGCAGCAGCCACAGGACCGAGTCGGTGCCTGCGGCCGCCGTCGTGCTCGCCTTCGTGTTGAGCCAGGCGTACCGCGATTCCAGGGCGCCGATCGCGTTGACGCCGGCGAGCGTGGTGAGCAGCATCGTGCCGCCGATCGCGACGGCAACCATGATGACCACCAGCCGGGTGACGGCTTCCCGGCCGCCGGCGAGCGCGAGGCGGAGGCCGAGGCCGATCACGGCGCCACCTGCTCGACGGTGAGTGCGTGCGCCTTGCCGTCGCGGACGATGACCTCCCGGTCGGCGTAGGCCGCGACCCGTGGCTCGTGGGTGACCAGCACCACCGTCGTGCCGTGCTCCCGGGCGGCGGTGACCATCAGGTGCATGACCTGCTCGCCGGTGAGCGAGTCGAGCGAGCCGGTCGGCTCGTCGGCGAACAGGACGCGCGGCCGGGCGACCAGGCCGCGGGCGAGCGCGACCCGCTGCGCCTGGCCGCCGGACAGCTCACCGGAGCGGCGCTGCTCCAGCCCGCCGAGGTCCAGCCGGCCGAACCAGGGTGCGGCTTCGTTCAGGGCGGCTGCTCGGCGTACACCTGAAAGCAGCAGCGGCAGGGCCACGTTCTCGACGGCGGTCAGCTCCGGCACGAGCTGGCCGGACTGGAACACGAAGCCGAAGGTGTCCCGGCGCAGCGCGCTGCGCTCGGTCTCCGTGCGGGTGTCAACCCGCCGGCCGTCGAAGTGCACCTCGCCGGCGTCCGGTACGAGAATGCCGGCCAGGCAGTGCAGCAGCGTCGACTTTCCCGACCCGCTGGGTCCCATCACGGCGAGGATCTCGCCGGGGCGTGCCGCCAGGTTGGCGCCGCGCAACGCCGGCGTGCTGCCGAAGGACAACACGACGTCGCGGGCTTCGAGCAGTGCCCCGGCGTTCACGACCGCACCGCCTGTGCGAGCTGCTCGAGGCGGGCCGCGGTCTGCTCGATCCATCGCAGGTCGGCCTCCAGGTGGTACAGCCCGTGGTCGGCGAGCATGCCGTCGATGAGGCCGCCCCGGTGCTTGAGCTCGGTCAGTTCGCGCATCCGCTGGAGGTGGGCGGCCCGCTGCGTGTCGAGGTACTCCTCCGCCGGACGGCCCAGCATCAGCGCCAGCACGACCTTGGTGAACAGGACGGTCTGCAGGTGCGGCTCGGCCTCCACCGGCTGCCGCAGCCAGGTCTCGAACTCGGTGACGCCGACGTCCGTGATGACGTACCGCTTGCGGTCCGGGCCCTCGCCCGGCTCAACGTCGCAGACTGCGATCTTGCCGTCGCGAGCCAGGCGGGCAAGCGTGGAGTACACCTGGCCGAACGGCAGCGGCTTGCCACGGCCGAAGAAGGCGTCGTAGTCGCGCTTGAGGTCGTAGCCGTGGCTCGGCTCACGTTCGAGCAGGCCGAGCAGGGTGAGGGGCACACTCATGCCAGCCAGCATACACCGGGTTTATACACTGCGTGTATATACCCGGTGGGCCTGCCTCGTGCTTACGTGCCGTCCGCGTATGGTCTCGGCGCGCATCCACGTGCCCGCGATCGTCCACGTGCCCGGCGAGGGGATCGTGTCCCCACGCGCCCGGCCGAGACCCTCGGCGCGCTCGACCGTCCGGAGCTGCGGCTCGCCACCGACGGCTCCCGAGCTGGCGCTGCGCACGCCGGTGGCCCGGTTCGCCCGCCCCGACTGGACGCGACGACCTGGTCCGAGCCGGCCGCGAAGTCTTCTTCCGGCTGGCCGCGTAGGGCGGCGGCGAGCGTGCCGGCGACGGCGGCGTCGACCATTGGTGAGACGTCAGCGCCGACGTGGTCGTTGGGGTTGTCCGGGTTGGCGGCGATAGCGGCCGCCGCCATTTGCGGGGTGAACCCGATGAATGTTTCCGTGGCGTTGTCTTCCGTGCTGCCGGTCTTGCCGGCGATGGGTCGGCCGTCGAGGATCGCGGAGACCTGCGGTGCGGTGCCGCCGTCGCGTTCGTCGTCGGTGGACTGCTGGCCGACCGGGCAGCGGGCGGCGTCGGTCGCCGCGGCGGCGATGTCGGCGCTGACCGCCTGGTGGCAGGTCGGGTTCGCGGCGGGGACGGGGTGTCCGGACGCGTCGGTGATCGAGATGACGGGCAGTGGGCTGCAGTAGATGCCCCGCGCGGCGATGGTCGCGTACGCGTTGGCCAGGTCCAGTGGTGTGGTGTCCGACACGCCGAGGGTGAAGGAGCCCCACGCGTCGGCTCGGGTGGCCATTGCCGCGTCGCTGCTAGCGCGGAAGGTGATGCCCAGCCGCTGGGCCATGGCGACCGCGTGCGCCGGCCCGGTCCGCTGCTCCAGCCAGACGAAGTATGTGTTGACCGAGCGCCCGTACCCGGTCCACATGGTCCGGTGTCCGTCCATCCAGGACGGGTTGGCGTTGGCCGGGCACCAGTACCCGTCGCAGCTTTCCGGACCGGTCGCCGGCCATCGGGTCACCAGCCGGGACGGTGCGTCGAAGTCGGTGTCCAGCGGCCGTCCCGCCGACAGCGCGGCGAGCATGGTGAACAGCTTGAAGGTCGAACCGGCCGGGTAGCCGTCGATCCCGCCGCCGCCGGCCACCAGCTGGTCGACGGTGTTCGGGTACGTCCGGCCGGCCGGGTTGGGGTCGAGGCTGTAGCGCCGGTTGACCGCCATGGCCAGGACCCGGCCGGTACCGGGCTGCACGACAGCCATCGGCAGGACGCGCCGGCTGCCGTACCCGTAAACCGCCAACGAGCGTGTGAGCGCCGCTGCCTGAATCGCGGGGTCCAGCGAGGTCACGATCGTGTACCCGCCGGTGGCCAGCGCCTGGTCCCGGTCCGCGACGGTCGTGCCGAACTGCGGCTGGGTATCCCACCATTGCCGCAGATAGTCACAGAAGAAGCCCCAGCCGTTGTGCCCACTCGCCACGGCCGTGCAGTTGTCCGGCTGGCGGATCGGGTGCAGCACCAACGGTTCGGCGCCCGCGGCCGCCGCCTGCGCGCCGGAGAGGGCTCCCATCCTGGCCATCGCGTCAAGGACGTACCCGCGGCGGGCCAAGGCGCCGGCGCGGTCTCCGCTGATCGGGTTGTCCGTGTCCGGCGACTGGACCCGCTGGCCGCGTCGATGCCGTAGGCGCCGGCGCCGAAGTAGGCGATGTTCAGGCGCCGGTCGAGGACGTCCTCTTTGGACAGTCGCTGTTCCAGCGCCACGGCGTACCGGATCTCCTGCAGCTTGCGGGATGCCGTGTCCGCCGACGCTGCCGCGCGCTGCTCGCTGCTCCGGTTGGATCGTTGACGAGTACATTGCGCACGTACTGCATCGTCAGCGCTGCTCCGACCGGGTACCGGGGCGGGCGGCTACCGGTTCGCCACCGGCGGCGTAGACCAGGTCCGGTACCCAGTGCCCGGCGGTGAAGGGTGGGTCGACCCATTCCAGCACGACCACCCGTGGCCTGGGCCGGTGCGCGACCGCTGCGGCGATCGCCGCGAGCCGGGCGCGGAGGCTGGCCACCAGCTGCTGGGCCCGATTGGGCACGCCGGTGCGCTCGCCGACGGCGAGGACGGTTTCCAGGACCTCCTCCAGGGTGTGCGGGTCGAGGGACAGCACATCGGCCTGGCAGCCGAGGTAGTCCAGGGCGGCTGGTCACACTCGAACGTCACCCCGACCAGCTCGTCGCCCAAGCCGAGCGCGTACACGATCTCCGTCGCGGAGGGCAGCAACGACACCAAACGCATAGGCCCCATCATCCCGTTCGTCCCGCTGCCACCGCGGGCGTAGCGACCGCGGGGTCCGGGGCGGCAAACCCCGGACCCCGCGCGGCGCGGCATGATCAGGCGGCAACCTGCACAGGCTGCGGGGTCGGATCAGTTGCGGCCGGCGCGTGCGCCGGCTCGCCGGCCCCGGCTCCGGGTGTGCCGGTCGCGGGCACGTGCCGGAACGCGACCGCGGCCAGCACGGCGAGGGCCGTGAAGACGACCGCACCGACGCCCGCGACCGTGTCCAGCCCGGCGGTGAACGCGGTACGGGCCGCGTCGAGCAGATCGGCGCCGAGGGGGCCGGGCAGGTGCTGGGCGGTGGTGAGGGCGGCGGTGATCCCCTGGCGGGCGGCGTGGTCCGCGGCGTCGGGAGCACCAGCGGGCACGGCGAGGTGGGAGCGGTACACCACGGTGGCCAGGCTGCCCAGCGCCGCCACGCCGAGCGCGACCCCGAACTCCCCGCTGGTCTCCGACAGCGATGCGGCCGACCCGGCCCTCTCGGGCGGGGTGGCGCCCATGATCAGGTTCATGGTCAGCGCCATGGCGGGGGAAATGCCCACGCCGGCCAGGGTGAGCCCGACCACCACCGCGGGGATGCCACCCGTCGGGCCTGCCTGGGTCTGCACGAGCAGCCCGAAGCCGGCGACCACGAGGCCGGCCGCCATCACGTACGCCGGGCGGATCTGGCGGGCCAGCGCCGGCGCGACCATCGAACCGGCCGCCATCGCGACGTTCTGCGGAACCAGCCACAGCCCGGCGTGCAGCGGGGACAGCCCGCGCACGGCCTGCAGGTACAGCGTTGACATGAGGGTGGCCCCGGCCATCACGATCCCGGTCGCCAGCATCGTCGCGAGCGCGCTGCGGAACGAGCGGTTGGCGAACAGCCGCAGGTCGAGCAGCGGGTCGGCCAGCCTCCGCTGCCGGCGGACGAAGAGCACGCCGATCACGGTGCCGGCCACGACCGCGACGACGGGGGTGGGACGCCAGCCGGTGCGGGCGATCTCCTTGAGCCCGTAGATGACCGGCAGGATCGCGCCCAGCGACAGCGCCACGCTGGTCAGGTCGAGCCGGCCGGCGGCGGTGTCGCGGTACTCGGGCAGCAGCACCGGCCCGGCCACGAGCAGCAGCACCATGAACGGTACGCCGAGCAGGAACGCCGAGCCCCACCAGAACGTGGACAGCAGCGCGCCGCCGACCAGCGGGCCCAGCGTCATGCCGCCCATGAAGCAGGCGAACCAGACGCCGATCGCGGCGGCCATCTGCTTCGGGTCGGGGAACATGTTGCGGATCAGCGCCATCGTCGAGGGCATCAGCGTGGCGCCGGAGATCCCGAGCAGCGCCCGGGTCGCGATCAGCATCGCCGGGCTGGTCGCGTAGGCGGCCAGTACCGAGGTGGCGCCGAACGCGGCGGCCCCGATCAGCAGCAGCCGGCGGCGGCCGATGCGGTCGCCGAGCGTACCCATCGTGACCAGGAAACCGGCCAACATGAACGAGTAGATGTCCAGGATCCACAGCTGCTCGGTGCTATTAGCGCCCAGGTCGGCGGAGAGGTGCGGCAGAGCCAGGTACAGGACGCTGATGTCCAGGGACAGCAGCAGGGTGGGCAGGGCGAGTACCGCCAGTCCCAGCCATTGCCGCCGGGTCGCGCGGGGGGTGTCGGTCGAGCTGTTCATCGGATGCCTCCGGGTGGGTCGTTCGTCGTCGTTACCCCCCCGACGAACGACCCGACCCGGAATCGACAGCGGCGGCCAGCCGGGCCGCGAGGAACTCCCGCTCGGCCGCGTTGTCCGTGAGGTCCAGCGCCGCGCGGTACGCGGCCGCCGCTTCGTCGTGGCGGCCGAGACGGCGCAGCAAGTCCGCCCGGATGGCCGGCAGATAGCGGTACCCGGCGAGGCGGTCGTCCCGGGCGAGCAGCTCGAGCTCGTCGAGGGCCGCCTGGGGTCCCCGGACCATAGACAGCGCCACCGTCCGGTTGAGCGCCACGACCGGCGAGGGCCAGACCTTCAGCAGCTCGTCGTAGAGGCCCAGCACCTGCCGCCAGTCGGTGTCCGCATAGCTCTCCGCCTCGGCATGCAGCGAGGCGATGGCGGCCTGCAGGGCGTACCGGCCGACGCGCCCGGTCCGGAACGCGCCGACCACCAGGCGCCGCCCCTCCTCGATGGCAGCCCGGTCCCAGGCGGTGCGGTCCTGTTCCTCGAGTACCAGCAGCCGCCCGGCCGGGTCGGTCCGGGTGGCCCGGCGGGCGTCGGTGACCAGCAGCAACGCGAGCAGCCCGCGAACCTCGGGTTCGTCGGGCATCAGCGACAGCAGCATGCGGGTCAGGCTCAGCGCCCGGTCGACGAGGTCGGCACGGACGAGGTCGGTACCGGACGGCGCGGTGTGCCCGGTCGTGTAGAGCAGGTGGATGACGGTCAGCACCGCGTCCAGCCGCTCGGGCAGCTCGCTGGCGCCCGGTACCCGGTACGGGATCCGGGCGGCGGAGATCTTCTTCTTGGCCCGGGTCAACCGGGCGGCCATCGTGTGCTCGGAGACGAGGAATGCCTTGGCGATGTCGCCGGTGCTGATCCCGCAGACCAGCCGCATAGTCAATGCGACCTGCGCCTCCTGCGCCAGCGCGGGGTGGCAGCAGGTGAAGACCAGCCGGAGCCGGTCGTCGGGTACGGCGTCCTCGTCCGCCTCGTCCATCTCGGCCCCCTCCCGCTCTACGAGCAGCGGGAGCTTCGTCCGGAAGACCCGCTCGCGGCGCAGCACGTCCAGCGCCTTGCGTTTGGCGGTGGCGGTAAGCCACGCGCCGGGTTTACGGGGGATGCCGTCGCGGGCCCAGGCGTCCAGGGCCGACACGTACGCCTCCTGCACGCATTCCTCGGCGAGGTCGAAGTCGCCGGCGACGCGCGCCGTCGCGGCGAGCACAAAGGCCCACTCGCGACGGTGCGCGTCCACGACGGCGCGTTCGACAGCGGTGGTACTCACTCCGCCGGCGGTACTCATTCGGCCGGCGGGACGAACAGCGGCCGTACCTCGACGGCGCCGTTGCGGGTGGCCGGGTTCAGCTTGGCGATGCGCAGGGCCACGTCCAGGTCGGGTGCCTCCAGGACGAAGAACCCCGCGACCACCTCCTTGGCCTCCACGAACGGACCGTCGGTGACGACGCCACCGCGGATCGTCGTGGCCGTCGTACTGGGTTGCAGCGCGAAGCCGGTGACGATCCGCCCGCCCAGCTCCTCGACCTGCGCCGGGTACCGGTCGAGCAGCTCCAGGTAGTCCGGCGGGAGGTCAGTCGGGTCGGCCGGCGCCGGCGAGTAGATCAGGATTCCGTACTGAGCCATCGGGTCCTCCTCGGATCGGTGTTGTCCTCTGCCACCCCGACGAACGTGGCCGGCCGGATTCGACAGCACTCCGCGGGACTTAGCTTAGATCGCACACGATCTTGCACAGCCGCGCCGTCGCACGCGCTGCTCTGCAACACACGTCGTTGACACCCCTTGGCACCGCCGATGCGCTCGGGCGCACTTAGCACCCGCGTGGGAAGGACGCTCTGCCTGAGCGTCAGCGACCCGTTCGGGTGGACGAACGTCTGTGAAGTCTCCGACAGCAGGTCGGTGACCTCGACCGGCCGGTGCGACCGCCGCGCAGCGGCCAGCGCGGCCGGTACGTCCCCGGCGGGGCCGGGACCACCGGGAGCTGCCAGGGCCGGCGTGGTCAGCAGACCCGCGACGAGCACGAGCGCGATACCCCCGGCCAGGCCGCCGAAGGCTTCCGTCCTGCCGAGGCGGGGTGGCGCTGGAAGCACCAACCAACCGCGTGCGTGGATGCCTGGTGCTTCCCGGTCGCCTTGGCACGGTGAACATGGCGCCTCCCCCGTTCGTGTGACTGACGGCGCGCAACAGTGCGGGCCGATGCTGCCCCGGGACGGCTTGACATCGGCTTGACACGCCGGGTCCTCGACCGGGTGCGCCGGTTGGTTAGGCTGGCTGCGCCGTGGAGTTCCTGTTGCTCGGGCCGATGGAGGCGTACCACAACGGCGTGCCGGTCGATCTCGGGCGCCGGCGCGGTGAGCGGTGCCTGCTGGGGCTGCTCCTGCTTGAGGCTGGCCGGGTCCTGCCGGTGGACCGGCTGGCCGCGCTGCTCTGGGATGACGAGCCACCCGACCATGCCCGGGCCACGTTGCAGACCCATGTCTCGCGGCTGCGGGCCCGCCTGGACCCGGGCCGGCAGGGTCGATACGGGGTACGGCTGGTCTCGCGCGGCGACGGGTACCTGGTCGAGACCGACCCCGACCGCGTCGACGTGCACCGGTTCCGCCGCCTGGTCGACGCCGCCCGCCGGCTACCGGAGCCGGTCGATCGGGCGGCCGGGTTGCGCCGCGCGCTCGCGTTGTGGCGCGGCGCGCCGCTGGCCGACGTCGCATCCGAACGGCTCCGGGACCGGGTCTGCTCCGGCCTGATGGAGGAGCGGCTAGCCGCGCTGGAAACCTGTGTGGAAGCCGAGCTGGCCGCCGGCGCGCACCACGCGCTGCTGCCCGAGCTGACCGATCTGGTGGCGGAGCACCCACACCGGCAGCGGCTTGCCGGGGCGTTGATGCTCGCCCTGCACCGTGCCGGTCGCCAACCGGATGCCCTTGCCGCGTACCACCGGGTGCGCGCCCGCCTCGCCGACGAGCTCGGGCTCGACCCGGGACCACAGCTACGCCGGTTGCACGAGTCGATCCTGCGCGATGACGCGCCGGCCGAAACGCCAGCGCCGGCCGAAACGTCACCGCCCGCTGAACCGCTGGTCCCACATCCGGCCCAGCTGCCGGCCGAGCCGGCGTACTTCACCGGCCGCGACGAGCAGATCGCCCAGCTCGACCGGATGATCGAGACGGACGCCCGTGCCCCGACTGTGGCGATCTCAGCGCTGTCCGGCGCCGGCGGTGTCGGCAAGACCGCGCTGGCGGTGCACTGGGCGCACCGCGTCCGCGACCGCTTCCCCGACGGCCAGCTGTACGTGGACCTGCAGGGCTATGCACCGGCCGAGCCGGCCCGGCCGCAGGACGTCCTCGCGCGGTTCCTGCGGGCGCTGGGCGTGCCGGGCGAACGGGTACCCGCCGACCCCGACGAAGCCGCCGGCCTGTACCGAACGATGCTCGCCGACAAGCGGATGCTCGTCGTGCTCGACAACGCCCACACCGCCGACCAGGTCCGCCCGTTGCTGCCCGGCAGTCGCAGCTGCCTTGCCGTGGTCACCAGCCGCGACCGGCTCAGCGGTCTCGTCGCGATCGAGGGCGCCCAGCGGGTCAGTCTCGACGGCCTGACCGCCGACGAGGCGGTCGCCCTGCTGGGCCGGGTCATCGGCGCCGGCCGCCTCGACGCCGAGCCGGATGCGGTCGCCGCGTTGGTCGACGCATGCGGCCGCCTGCCGCTGGCGCTCCGCATCGCCGGCGCCAACCTCGCCGAGCAACCCGACCAGAGCATCGCCGGCTACGTCGAGCTGTTGACCGCCAGCAGGCTCACCGAGCTTCAGGTGCAGGGCGACGACCGGGCCGCGGTACGAGCGTCGTTCGACCTGTCGTACGGCCGGCAGAGCGCCCCGGCGCGGCGGCTGTTCCGGCTGATGAGCCTCGCGCCCGGACACGCCGTCAGCCTGGGTGCCGCCGCCGCACTGGCCGACCTGCCGACCGCGGACGCCGTACCGCTGGTCGAGGCCCTTGCAGAGGCGCACCTGCTGGAGCGTTGCGGGCCGGACCGGTACACCTTCCACGACCTGATCCGGTTGTACGCGGCGGAGCGGCTCGCCGCCGAAGAGCCGCATCGGCGCCGGGCGGACGCGGTCGAGCGGCTCGTCGACTGGTACCTGGCCGTCGCCGAAGCCGCCAACGAAGTCCTCACGCCACACCACCAGGCCCTCACCGCCGTGGTCAAGTGGCGCCCGGTCGAGCTGCCGTTCCCGCCCGTACCGCAGCGGGTGCGGGCGTTCCTCGACGCGGAGGCGGCCAACCTGCCCGGCGTCGCCCGGTTCGCCACCGAGCAGGGCCACCACGCCTCGGCCGCCTGCCTGACCTACCTGCTCGCCGGGTTCTTCGACCACGCCGGCCACGTCAACGACGCCGTGGAGACCAGTCGCTGGGGCCTGACCGCAGCGACCCGGCTGGGTGACCCGCCGACCGAATGGGTCCTGCGGTCGGTCCATGCCGCCATGTGTGTGTTCGCGCGCCGCCCGCTCGAGGCGCTCGACCACCTGCACGGCGTGGTCGACCAGGCCCACCGGGCGGGCAACCAGCGGGCCGAGGCCGTCGCGTACAACACCATGGGCCGCGCCCTGCGCCAGCTGGGCCGGTTCGCCGAGGCGGTCGACGCCTACCAGCACGCGCTGCCCTTGTTCACCGCGGCTGACCAACCCGTCAACGTCGGCATGGCGCTCAACAACATCGGCGTTGGGTACTCCTGGTCCGGCGACCTCGACCGCAGCTTCGAATGGCTGACGCGGGCGCTGTCGCACTGGCGGCTCATCGCAGACCAGCGCGGCCAGGCCCGCACCCTGTTCTGCCTCGGCGAGCTGCACCTGCGCCGAGGCGACCTGGACGCGGCGGGTGAGGCGCTGCACGCCGGCTTCGGGTTGGCCCGCGAGCTGGAGTACCGCGAGATCGAAGGCGACACCCTACACATGCTCGGTCAGGTCGACATCAAGCGCGGCGACCACCGGTCGGCCCTGGCCCACCTCGGCGAGGCCCTGTCGCTGGCCCAGCGCACCGGCAACCGCCACCAGGCCGCGGCGGTCCTCACCGATCTCGGGCTGGCCCACCTGCGGGCCGGCGACGTCGACATCGCCCGCCAGCACCTGGAGGCCGCCACCAGCTTGCGAGCCGCGGTACCGGACCAGCTCGCCGAAGCGGACCTGCGCGCCGCCTGGGACGAACTCGGCCGTAGCGCCCGGGCGGCCCACCCCGCGGCGGATCGACGCGTCGGTTCTGAGGACGAACGTTGAGCGCCGGTGAAGTCGTTCGGCCTGGTGGTTCACGTGACGGGTGAGCTCGGGCAGGCTACGGCCGCGTCGGCAACGGCCACGTGCCGGCGATCACGACGAACAGGGGTTCGCCGCTGGCGGCGGCGCGTTCCCATGTGGTACGAGGCCCGCCGGGGGCACCACCTGCAAGGGAAAAGAAGTCGCCGTCCGCCGCACTCGCCGGCACATGCGTCGGGCGTGCGGCTTGGGCGGTCGGCGAGGCGTAGGCCATGATCGAATGGTGGGCTGCGGTGAGATGTTGGACCGTGCGGTCGTCGATGGTGGCCCGGATGGTGGCCCGGCGGGTGGGTTGGTGGTAGCGAACCTGTAGGTGGAATCTGGCCCATAGGTCGCGTTCGAGGTCTTCGGGAAGGTTGGCCAGGTCGCCCTCGATGACGGGCAGTCGGTCGAGGAGTGCCGGGTCATGCGGTTTGGGAGACTCGGCCTGTTTGGTGATGCTGGCGAGCTGTCTCTCAAGGGTCCTGCGCTGGGTGGCGATCTGGGCGAAGGCGTTGCGGAGCTGATCCCGCCATTGCCGGTCGATATCGGTGTCGCCGATCGGGGTGTAGGCGCGGAGTTCGGCGACAATGTTGGCCTGCTCGCGGTCCAATTCCTTGATCTTGGCTCGAAGGGTAGCGGCGCGGGCGGCGGCTGGGTCGTCGGCGGGCCGCTCGTCCGCAGCGGCGAGGAGGAGCTTGCGGTCGGGGCCGAAGATGCGCCGGGTGAAGAAGCCGCGGACGGCGGTGAGGAGTTTGTCTTCGCGGACCCACAGGCTCTTGGGGTGAGTGGGGAACCAGTCTTTGCCGGCGTGGTGGGCGGGTACGGGTTCGCAGGCGTAGTAGCTGTAGACGTCGCCGACGTAGCGGGTCTTGCCGTACAGGCGCCGGCCGCACAGGTCGCAGATGACGTAGGAGCGCATCCGGTAGGTGCGCCGGGTGGCCGGGTGGGTGTTGCGGTCGGAGCCTGGCCGGGAGCCCTTCTTCGCCTTGCCGATGGGGGTACCGGCCTCGAACTGGGCTCGGGTTGTCAGGGGCTCGTGAGTGGGTTTGGTGGACCAGATCCACTCGGCCGGCGGGTTGACTCGTCCGGGCACGCCGCGGTCTTTGCGGGGGTTCTTGCGCCGGTTGTAAACCATGTGCCCGGTGTACTTGGGATTGCACAGGACATCGCGGACCGAGCCTTTGGTCCACGCGCCGATCGCACGCCGCCCGTGGCCGGGGATCGGCTCCGGTGGCGGGTAGCGGTCGGGGTCGCCATTGAGCCGGTCGGCGATCTCGTCGTAGGACAGCTTCTGTGCGGTGCGCCAGGTGTAGGTCTGGGTAACCACCGGCCCGCGCACGGGGTCGCGGACGAGGCGTCGCTTGACCTTGCCTTCGGCGGCCTTGGCGGGGACCGGGTGGGGCTCGGTGACCACGAGGTACCCGTAGGGTGGTTTGCCGATGTTGAAGCCCTGCTCGGTGTGCGCCATCAGGCCACCCCACGAGCGCTCCTGCATGTCCAGCACGTACCACTCGGCGATGGCCTGCTTGACCCGCCGGGTCAGGATCGGCGTGGCCCGTTTACGGGGCGGCCGGCCGCCGGCTGAGGGCAGCGCGTCAGCGGTGATGCCCTCGTCGGCGGCCAGCAACGCGATGCCGAGCTGCTCCAGCTCGTACTCGATTTTGGTGCCGAAGTACGTCACCCGGGCCAGCCGGTCGACCGCCTCGCAGACCACGGCGACGAAGCGCCGATCCGGCCGGCGGGACTCCTCCAGCACGTCGGCGATGCCGCCGTCGCGTGGCACGGCGACGTTGAACAGTTCGTGGGCGTCCCCGCGGCCCCGGAGGTCGAGGTTGGTCTGGCCGGACTCGACGTCCCAGAAGAACGCGACGATGACGCAGTACGGCGGCAGGGCTTCCCGGCAGCGGGCCAGCTGTCGAGGGATGGACAGGGTGGGGTCCTGGTTGTCCTTGTCCGAGACCCGGGCGGCGAAGGCGACCGGCACCATGACCGGCCCGGCCTCCACCTGGGTCGGTTGGTTGGCGATCGCGACGCCTTGGAGGAAGGACAACACACCGTCGTGCCGACTGTCGTCGATGGCGGGCGGGATGGTGTCGTCTACGAGCTGTCGGGGTTGGGGTGCTCGGCGATCCACTGCAGAACCCTTCGCATGACCTGTGCTTGTGCTCGGCGCAGTTCCTGGCCCGCCGGGCCATCGAGGACCACGAACTCGACCCGGATTTCCAGCGGCGAATCATCCCGATCGGGCGATGTTCGCCGTGTCGACGGCGAGGCCTCGGCATTTCCGCTGGTCACGCCCATCATAGCCGGGTCCGGTGTGGCCGGTGTGCCCGTGGCCGGCCGGCTGCGTGCGGCGGAACTCCCGCCGCGGCGGTTCGTGCCGTCGGGTTGACGTGGCTGTGGCGGGGAGGATCGGCTCATGACACAGGTCCTGCCGGCCTGTTCGGAAGCGACGTCTGGCCAGACCAGCGGCGGGTGGTCCATGGGCTGGTTCTGCCGGTGACGATGCCGCATCTCACAGGCCCGGCCTGCGGCAGGCACGCCACGGCGACCGTGCCGATTACGCCAGCCTTCCGGCCAGCCATTGCCACCATTGGCGCGGCACCCGGTACACCAGCACGTCGTCGTGCACGACCGGCGGCGCCGCGCGAGGTCGCCGGTGGGTAGGTGACCGGACAGGCGTGGCCACATGGCCGTCGCGGCTCGGCACCCGCAGCGCGGCGACGCGTTCCATCGGCTCCAGGCCAGCCCATTCGGCGGCGCGAGTGACGGCGAAAGTAAGGTCGACGAGCTTGGCCACGACGCTGGATCAGCCGGGTGACGACGGCGACGGCGCCGCCGGGACGCAGCAGCGGCGCGCAACTGTCCAGTCTCAGGATGAGGTCGCTGTGCGGCAGCCGGACCAGGTCTGCGGTGCCGTGTGACGGGTGTCCGGACGGGGCGAGTCTGAGTCGGGTCGGTGGGGTGGCGATGAGCAGGTCGACGTTGTGCCACAGCCGGCGTGGCTCGCCAGGTGGGTAACAAGCGTCGGCGCGCATGAGGTGGCCGGTGCCGGTGGCGCCGTGGTCGCGGGCCCGGGCGAGGTTCGCCGCCGCGACGGTGGCCCAGCGCTGGTCGTTGTCGACGCCGATGGCGTGCCGGTCGGCGTAGACCGCTTCAGCCACGCTGGTACCGGATCCGCAGAGCAGGGCGAGGATCTTCTGTCCGAGCTGGCTGTGCTCGGCGATGAGCCGCGCCACCAGGTCCGGAAGTAGCCGGGTCGGATGTTTAGTTGCGCCGGGTGTGCCACCTCCCCGCTGGCGGCCACGCTGGTTCGCGCCGGCGACGCCGCGGCCGGGCGCCCGGTGGCCGTGTGGCCAACCGGGCAACGCAGCGACGCCGCCCAACGCGCCGGCCGGTACATCCTCAACGAGCAGGAAGGCATCTGGAACGGCGGGATCTGGTACTCCAACGACGGGTATCTGCCGCTGCCGCTGGCCCGGTGGACGCTGCCGAAGGACTCACGCTGGGACTGGCCACCGTGGGATCGGCCGCGGTGGGACCGCCTGGACCACACCCTCGACCGCTGCGGTTTCTGCGGCACCATCATCGACCTGACCGCCAACGAATGCCAATACTGCGGCTGGTGCCTCGACTGCGGCGAGATGCCCGAGGACTGCCTCTGCTACACCCCGGCAGCCCTGGACAAGCGGATCGGCACGGCCGGCAACACGAGACGACACCGCTGAACACCAGCATGGGCCGGCGAAGCACGCTGCTGCCAGCACGGCTGCGGGACCGCCACGTCTGAGAAAACCATCGCCCGGGTCGATGGCTGTTCACTGTGGACAGTGACGCGGGCAGCGCCACCGGCGACCAGCTGAGGATCCCGGCCGTTTGCCCGGCCCACCCCGCGCAACCACGCGCACCAACCCCGGGCACGGCCGTCCCGCCGTGCCCGGGGTTCCCCGCTTTCGCCGAAGGGAGCCCCACGATGGGGTACTCGCACTACTGGGCATTCCGCTCGCACACCCCGACTACGCCACGGCATGGCCGGGCATCATCGACGACACCCGACGCATCATCGACGTCGTCCGCGCCTCCGGTGTGGTCATCGCCGGCCCGGACGGCTACCGCCGTCCTGTCCTGGACCCGGTCGAGGGCATCGCGTTCAACGGGGACGCCACCACCGACCTGGACTACGAGACGTTCCTCCTCACGCCGCCGCTACCCGCCGACCGGGCCCGCACGGTCGGTGTCTGCAAGACCGGCCGCAAACCCTACGACCTCGCCGTCGCTTGTGCACGACCGGTCAATCCCCTTCTGCTGATGCTGTAGTGGACGTCGATGTCTTGAGACCTTGCGTGTTTTGGGTCGGCGTTGAGATGCCAGGCCTGTCGACATAGCCGGAGCATTGTCCGGCACGCGACAAAGTTGGTGCGCGCCCTGGCAACGCATGCCTGCAGGGAGTAGACAGTCCGGCCTGACTTGGCTCGCGGTGTCGGGCTTCTCGGGGGCGTGTGGCGATGACCTGCGGTGATGCGTCGTGCCGCGGCTGATCTCACGCACTAACCAGGTAGGGGCCTCACGACTGGCGAAGGGTTCTGCCGCAGGGCGACGAGGAGACTCTTGTGCCGACGATGGGGCCGCGGTGTCGTCGCAGACAGAGCGCCACGGATGAAGGCCAGTGGGCTGGTCGCGACCGGCGGTGAGCGCCGACACGCGAAGCGCCACCGTTCGTCTGGAACGTCGACGCAGCGAGGAAGACTCATGTCCGGCTACCAGACGATGCCGAGTGGCTCGGATTGCGGCATGGGGTCGCCTCGCCCTGTCACGGCCGGGGTCGGTGGCTAGGAGGGGAAGTGCTTCCACTGCCCTTCCGACACGACCCTGACCGTGCCCTCGACCACCTCGATGGCGGTCTCGTCGTCGATGGCGTACGCCGGCCCCGAGATGTGGGCCGCCCATTTCTCCGCCGCGGCCATGGAGTTGCCCGGCATGCCATCTGGAGCCAGGTGCGGACAGATCGAGAAGTCAACGATGCCCAACGTGCTGTCGTCGCCGGTCGGCGGTGTCCACTGGACGAACTCCTGGCCGACCCGGGGGGTCATCACCATGCTCCCTGCGCTCAGTCCCACCCAGACCGTCTCGTCCAGCGACGCAAGCAGGTCCGCCAGCCCGGACTGCCGCATCCAGTGGCACAGGTAGAGGGCGTCGCCGCCGGCCACGAGCAGGACGTCTGTCTCCTGGACGAGGGGCACCCAGCGCTCCTCATCGATGCTGGGCAGGGCGGTGAGCTCCAGCACGCCGACGGACTTCCAGCCCAGGTCGACCATCGGATTCTCGGACCTGCCGCTGATGAACCTCCAGGGCCCGACACCGGGGCCGACCATGGGGTGGGCGTACGCCGCGGTGGGGATGCACAGCGCGCTTGAGTCGGCGATCGGCTTGCCCAGGAGGTCGACCAAGGCGTTGCGGATGCTGACGTTCTTGACGCCCGCGGACGTGAGAAGAAGTCTCAAGATGCCTCCCGGCTCGAATCAGATGGAACGGTAACTCATCGCTGTGAGTCCGGCGGACCCGCTGCACAGACGCGCGCCGCGCAGAACGTTTGGCCTCCTCCCGGATTCATGTGGCCTCGGCTTCACAGACACATGGCTAACTACTTCGACCTGAAGAAGTAGACGGCTTCTGAGCCGGGCGCTGGCGACTGGTCGGTGGGTTGGTGTGGCTTCTGGTGCGTGGTGGTGCTCATCCGGCTAGGGCGCTGATCTTGACGAGGTTGTGGGCGAAGACGCCGTGTCCGCACCAGGTGCGGGCCCCGGTGAGGCCGTCGAGGAGGGTGCGGTCCCAGCCGGATCGGCGTTTGAGGTGGGCGATGCGGCCTTCGCAGCCGGTGCGCCACTTGACCAGGGTGCGGAAGGATCGTCGCTGCTCGACGGTGTGGCGGGCCGGGCCGGGTTGTCCCTTGCGGGGGATGGCGACGGTGCGCACCCCGAGGGTGTGCAGGTCATCCCTGAAGGAGCGGGCCGTGTCAACCCTCGGGTTATGACCCGGTTTTACCCCATTCCCGGCTCGGTGCAGACAAGCGCCGGGGAGGGGTCGGGGTCCAGGCTCGACCGAAGGTCGACCCGCGCAGCGG
>WNGF01002432.1_pt1 | contig 26050 bp, 19 predicted proteins | sample 5400641 | NCBI WGS metagenome assembly WNGF01 (sample SAMN13153371, study PRJNA577476) | soil metagenome | isolation source: 80 cm soil or saprolite under grassland replicate 2 | place: USA:California | collected 2016-06-15 | reverse complement strand
CGGTGCTCGCAACCAGTCCGCGTGTCATGCCGGTCAGGGAAAGAACCAGATGAAGCGGCGCACGCCCGCATCGAACGACTACACGGTTCTGTTCGCACTCGACGACGGCATCGATGTCGAGAAAATTGCGCCACAGATAATCGGCAGAGGAGTTCGCGAACCCGGGTAGCCGTCGCGTGAATCCCCTGTAGACCAGCCAAGCGACGGACGACAGCGCGGTACACCACTTTCGCGAGATTCCCGTGTTGCGTGGGAAGCCAAGCCATCGCATTTCCCTGCGCGTGAGACCGTCCGCTGCCGCACTCGCACTGAAAATCTGTGTCTGCTCCTCTCCCACCGCGCGCAGCCATCGCGCGACATCAGCGACTGGTAGCACCCGCGGGATGCCAAAGAGGTCTCTACACACATCGTCCCCGAGCAGCGCGGCCGCATTCGCCTTACCTGAACAGGCGGCGAGCGTCAGCCACTTCAGGCACGTCTCCGCACTTACGGTCTCGAAAGGCTGCGGCCAATCGGCCGTCCACGTTTTCCACGGAAGAGCGTTCAGGTCGCGCAACAACAGGACGACTCCTCCGAACTTGGTACGTTGGGAAGAGCTCGTCGCTGGTCGATCGTCGGGTGTTCCGAGCTTCGCGTCCTCCTGCTGCGCCACTCGCCTTGCGGCCGCAGTCGTCGCTCTGACGTACGTCGTCAGTGTTCGCGGGGTGACGACCGCGATCGTCGACCGGTGCCGTCTGGACGCGCTGCTCATCTCTCTCTCAGTAGGTGCCTCGTCCAGCGATCGACCGCCAAGTGCCTGCAGGATTACGCGCTCATCCGCGAACGTCAGGCACCCCACGACCTTTTCCAGTTCGCGATCCTCAAGCGACGTGAGCGCATCGAGCCCGATCCCTGGCTCTTCCACGAGCGCGGAGAGAATGGCTGCCGATGCGGTCAGCAGGCGCCAACCGGACAACGGCGTGAAGTACCAGCGCGTCCACGCAGCGCCGGCGGCGACGTCCGCTACGAACCGCGACAGATACGCTGCGCGGCTGCGGAAACGGATCGCGTTCGTTCCATCGCCGTCTCCGGTCAACGCCTTCGCGAGCGCACGGCCCAGCGATCTGGCAATCGACAACGCAAGTTCGTCGGGCGGCGCTTCGATGCTTGTGGTGATCGACAGCTCGATCCGCCTCACGATCCACACGCTGTCGTCGTGGCTATCGAGCCATCGCGCCGCGCCGTAAAGCGCGCGCGCGATGTGTTCGCGGCACGCACGTGAAGCGCGATCGAGGACGGCCGGTGCGAATGGCCCATCCGGCACATGACAGGTCGTCTGAAGGCGCCCGATTCTGAGCATCAAACGGCCTTCTTCCGCGTGCGCCGCGGTTTCGGCGCAGTTTGCTCCTGCTCGGCGGGCACACTCGACGTCCTGGACGCCTTCGCCGATCGCTCCAGTTGCTTGCGAAGCGCTGCGACCTCTGTCTCGAGCTGTTTCGTACGCCCGGTCAACTCGCGGATTGCTTCAACGAGCAACGCCTCGAGGCCCACGGGATTGAGGGCCTTTTCCCCCTCAGGCGTCGTCGCAACCCACTCGGGAAAAACTTTCTCCACGTCCTGCGCGATGAACCCCGCGTACGGGCCCGGGCCGGCGCCGACGCTTTCGGGATCGCGCCAGACGAAGCTCTTGCCTCGCAGGCGCAGAACCCTGGCGAGCGGGTCTTCGATCGGCTGGATATTCTTCTTCAGGCGCCGGTCGGATACGAAAACCCATCCACCTGCCGTTGTCTTGTAGGCCGCGCCCTCGACTCGCAGATTGCCGCGCACGTGAAGCTTGCTGGTCGGAGCCGTGGTGCCGACTCCGACATTTCCCTCCTGTGTGCTCGGATTGATCAGGACGTTGCGCTGGCCGGGATGGGCGGGATCCGCCAATGTCCGGATGTAAAGATCGTGCGTCTCTGAATGGAGGTCGACCGCGCTTCCGTCGGTGCGAAGATCCACTCGTTTGTTGTCGTCGCCGAGGCGGATGCGCCCGCCGACGACGTTAAGCTTCGTCTGCGGCGTCGGGGTGCCGATCCCGGTGTTGCCGTTGGCTCGGATCCGCAGGTGCTCGTTGCCGAACGTGGTATTCGCTCTTCCCGCATACGGCTGCGACGAGATGAAGAATTCGTTCGTGTCCGAGAATCTAAGGCCGGATCCGTCATTGCCCACTACGAGCGTCAGATGCTCAGAGACATCGGTGCGATCGAGAATGGCGTTGAGGTGCGTGTCGCTCGCGACGTGAAGCCGCCCCATCGGGGCGACCGTGCCGACGCCCACGTTTCCCGTATCACCTTTGATACGTACGTGGACCTTCCATACGGGAGGATCGACTGCGCCGCTGGTCTGGACACTCAGGCCCGGCACTCCGCCCCCGTCGTCGAGCACGAGCGCCGCGGCATTGTGCGTCAGATCGGGATTCACCCACGATCCTCCCGAGGGCTTGAACGCGTTGAATGCGACGGCCGTCCACGCGGCTCCTTGATCGCCCGTGATGTATCCCGAGGCGTAGCGGATTCCGGTCGGACCGGTGACGTGAAGCGTATTCGTGGGATCCGGTTCGTTCACGCCGGCCCGCCCATCCGATACAACCGTCAACCGCTCGGTAGGATTCGCGGGATCGCCGGTGCTGACCGAAAATCGGCTTTGCGCGTTGGGTGGAACCGGTGGAGGGGGCCCGATGAACGCATCGAGCGACACTTTCAGCGGCGGACCTGCGGCGGTCGTACGGCGGAGAAACATCGGCACACCGCCATCGCCGCCTCCGGTCACGCGGTAATCGAGCTGCCCGCCCTGGAGACGCGCGTCGCCGACCACGCGCAGGTGCCCCTCGCACCACACGAGATCGTTGATCGGCGTCGTTCCGGGTGGCGCGGAGACGACTGGCGGCCTGAAGTTTACGACCGGGTCCGATGAATCGTTGGAGCGATCGCGCAGCCGCAGCACACCATCGGCGGCGAACACTGTCTCGGCGACCACGCCAAGGTAGCGGCGCGACGCACGGGTGCGGTTGCGATCCGCGTCGATGCGCGTGATCAGCCGTCCCGGCTGACCGGTATCCTTGCGCCACCGGACGATGCCGATGAAGATCGGCCACCGCTGCCGGTCGGTATCGGGGAACGTCTGCGACGGCACCGACTCGTCGAACAGCGGCTTCCTGCTCGTGTCGAACGTGCTGAGCGCTTTCGTGGCCTCGACCGGCCGGCTCGCAACTGTGACCGCGTGGTAATCGGCGACCGGCGACGGTCGCACCTCCAGCCGGTACGACTCCACTATGCGGGCATGAAGATCATCTTCCGGACACGAAAACCCAACTCCGGGAGGGCTGGCGGGAAGTTCGCGATACGCGAGCCAGACTTCCACCGGCACGCCAGCCGGCGCGGTGTCGTCCTGCAGATCGGCGAAAAGGTCGAGTGCCAACCGCTGCGGCGCCAGTACCACCAGCGGACGAGCGCATCCGTCCCATGCGATCCCAGGCGTCAGCACCATCTCCGCGTCGTCTCCGGCGAGAGGCCGTTCGACGAGATCGAGTCCGAACGCGATCCCCCACGTGTGCGCGCCGAGCGCGTGGCGCGCCTGCGCGGTGCGGGCGTACCGTACGATCGCGGCCAGATCGTCGGCGCTCAAGTACTCGCCCTCGTAGTACTGCGGCCGTTCGAGTTCATTCATGACCATCTCCCCTACGCGATCAGCGCCGCTGCAGCTCTTCGATCGCGGCTTGCTGCCGCTCGACCGTCTGCCTGAGTGATTCGATCGACCGCGCCAGCGCGGAAGTGTCGGCGGCACCTGAGCTGAGCGCGCTCAGCAGCGGCACCAGCGGCGCGACCGCCGGCCCGACCACCTGGTGGACGAGCATTGCCTGCCCGGGGTACTGCAGGTCGAGATCGGAGGCGAGCGGTGTGCCGTCCTTTCTCGTGGCGCCGAGCCCCGCAAGCAACAGGCTGGCGGCGTCCACCTTCGCACCGCCGATGATCGCCTCGGCCATCAGCTGCGTGAACGGGTGCCTGCCGCCCGCGGCAGCCGCGGCATCCGCGGTGCCGGGTCCAGCGGTCCCGAGTGGTGGCGCGGCTCCGGGAGCGACCGGAACACCGGGCTGCGCGGCCGGCCTGAGATTGATCTCTCCAGCGGTCACTCGCGCGAACATGCCGGCTACCGGTGTGCAGCAGATCGCATCGATCAGCTTCCGCAGTGTCGTGCCGGCAGGGATCCAGCTGCTGAACAGCGGCAGCCACGAGAGCCAGTACTGCACCGACGGCCACGTAATCAGGAATTTCCGATTTCCGATATTGCAAATCTGCTTGACGGCGCAACGCTCTCGCGTGACCGTCACCGTCGCGATCGGTACGCAGTCGTTCAGCTCCGGCCCTGGACAGGGAGGCAGCAGAGCGCCGCACAGGCATTTGTGAAAAACAGCCGCGAGCACCTCGAGCACCTGAACGAACGCGGCGCTCCATGAGTGCATGTATTGCGGCAGCGGCCCGCTCGGCAACGGCACCACGATCGCGTTGAGCCGGCTCACCGCATCGCAGTCGTAGAGACCTTCGTCGGTCAGAAAATCCCGCACCACGTCGATGAAATTCGTCAGCCACTCGTACATCTGCTTCGTGGTGACCTGGCCGGACGGGAGTTTCGTCAACTGCTCGAACAGCGGAACGAGGCAGCAGATGAACCTCTTGATCAGAATGCCCGGATCCGCCTTGCGATCCCGTTCCGCACGCGGCACTTTGTAGACCGCAAACGTATAGCCTTCGCACGTCAGCGTGGGCTCGCATTGCGGTGGGCGTGGACCCGCTTTCGCGGCACCCTGCGTGCGAGCCGGTTTCGTGCTCCCGCCGCCGGCGCACCCACAGCTCGCTTCGCCGGTGCCCCTGCCGGATCCATGAGAGCCGTGCCCATGACCTCCGCCGCAGCCGCACGATCCGCGGCCGCCGGAGCCGCAGCCGCAGGAGGAACCACGCAGCGCCGTCGCGCCGCGCGATGGCTTCTCGTGATAACAGATCGCCAGCACCCACTCCTCTTCTCCCCGTGCTCGATGGTCGTCGTCGGTTGGCGGGGGTCCGCTGTGACCGGGCTGGACGCAATCGTCGCGCCGTGGACGGCAGCGATTGATCAAATCGCAGACGTCGACGACCTCGTCACCGCACACGACAATGTCATTGCCGCACGGCGATAGCGCATATCCCGGGCGAACGACGACGGCGGAGTTGCCGGCGGGGTTGCACGTGCTGCACACCACCTCGAGCCCGCATACGACGCCGGTACCGAACAGATGACGGTTGCGGAGCCTGTTCTTGGCAACGATGTAGTGATCGAGGCGATTGAGGTCCTCTTCGGTGAGCAGCTGGCCGGCGAAGAAGCGCGGGCGGCACAGGCACTCGAGCCCGCCACACGCGGGGCACACGGGCCTCGGGTCGCACACAGGTGTGGGACGGCAGTCACGGGCGGCCACGCCTGCTGCGCCGAAAGCGAGAGTCATATCGTTGGGCATATCGGTTCTCCACCGGTGCGGCGATCTCGCGTCACTCCCGGAACTCGAGCCAGCTTTCGAAAAGGCCACCTTCGATCCCGTCGCCGGATCGGTAGGTCGACAGCCGCACCCACGGCGGAAGGTGATTCGCGTCGACGGCGCGTTTGTCGTTGGCGCGCACGTAGTCCCCCTTGAAGAGGACACGGTAAACACCGCTGCGCAGATCGCCGGACAGGAACCGGACGCCGTTCACCAGTCCGGTCGCGCCGCTGAACGAACTGTTCGCATCGCCGAGGATGGCGAAGTTGCCAGCCTGCACTTTGCCCTGGACCTCGCACCAGCAGCGCAGTTCGATGCGGTTGCCCGCGGGATCGACGGTCGTCGCGATGTGCTGCGTCTGGACGATCACGCTCTGATCGTGCAGGTCTTCGGCGAACACGTCCTGCCGATCGAACGCGATGCGGAGGCCCTTCTCGCGGAACGGTGAAGAGCTCCCGCTGTCGCCAAACACCCGATGCGTCCAGTTCACCGTCTGGATGCGGGTGAACACCGCGGCGGGACCGGACGGTCCTGGCGGTCCGGTTGGTCCCGTTGGGCCGGTGGGACCTGTAACGCCGACGCCCGGTGGACCGGTAGGACCGGTAGGACCGGTGGGGCCGGTGGGGCCGGTGGCTCCGGATCCGCCGTCTCCCGGTGGACCCGTGGGACCTGTCGGCCCGGTCGGCCCCGGAGGCCCGGTCGGCCCTGTCGGTCCGGTGGCACCGCCTCCGCCCCCGGGTTGGCTGAGGATGCAGTTGATGACCTCGGTGATCAGTTGGGTCGACGGGAGGAATACACGTCCCTTGAGATTGTCGATGACCGCTGATCCCGCAGGCGGCGGTGGAGGGCCGTCGACAATCTTGTCGCCGACTTTCCAATGCTCGATCGTCGCGAGCACCACGCAGTCCGGCACGTCGCAATGGGGGCAGCCGTCCAGGCTCTTCTTCCAGAGGTCGCCGCAGAATGGCGGAAATGGCGGCGGAACCGGCGGCATCTTCGGGTCGACGAGCACGTCCACCTCGTAAGACTCGAGGATCCGGTTCGGCGCACATTTGTCGTCCGCGCAGCCGCACTCGTCGTACAGGACGGGCACCGGCTCGGTCTCGCACTCGCGGTATCGAATGCAGATCTGCAGCGTGTGCTCACCCCTGTCCGGCGCTCCCGCCGGCGTCTTCTCGCGGAGTTTCTTGATCGCAGGCAGCGTCCAAAGGTCGAGGCAATCCCGCTCGAGCACCACGATGTCGTGGCCGCAGCAATCGACCGCGGCGCCCGGCTCGATACACACGAACCGATCGCGGCAGCCCTCTTTTTCGTGCTGCACGACCTTCAACCCGCAGACGACGCCCGCGCCATGCAGCTTCTGCGTGTGATGGCGAAGCTTCTCCATCACATAGCGCTGCTCGTCGACGAAATCACGGGCGAGCATCAGCTTGCCGGTCCAGTATGCGTTGCGCGTGAAAGGACCGAACTCGCAGGCCGGGCATTCTGCGGCGCCGCAGCCGTGATCGTGGTGATGTGGATCGTAGGCCATGAGGAATCTCCCGCTCAGCCGAGCCGTGTCGTCGTACCGACGCGGCCTTCTTTCCCAATCGCGATTGCCGGGCCGCCTTCGCGATGTGGCGGCGCAGTCAGGATCGATGTGTCGCCAAGCGCCGTCTCGCCGAGGGTCACGCCTTGCGGCAGCGCTGCGACAACTGAATCGAATCCGAGCATCGACTGAATGCCGATGCGGAACCGCGGTTCCACGAAGTGCAGGTAGCCGCGTGTGCCCGCTGGCGTTTCGCTCCGCACCAGGTTCTCGAGCGCTTTGCGTGCGCGACCCTCGCTGCGGCAGCGAGCTGGAACGAAGATCGAGAACTGGTTTGCGTGGACGAGGAATGGATCGCGCGCGGGGTCAGGCGACGCGTCGAGTCGAGTGATGCCCACCTGTCCGTTCGCGCCGAGACGCGTTCGGCCGACGATCCGTTCGCCCCACACGACTGCTTCGTCGCCGAGATGGCCGCGGCCGAGCCGAAGCCACCGCCGCAGTCGAAAGTGTTCCAGGACGAGCGGCGGCATCTCATACGGACGCGGCTCCGGCCGCGGCGCACAGTTGAGCGGCCGCGGAACGCATCGATCTGGTCCCGTACGAGGTTCGTCGGCGCACGGCGCATGCCCCACGAAATCGAGAAGCAGTAGAAGCTGCTCGCGCAGCGCGCTGACGGTCCCGCGCCGATCGAACAGTGCACCCGCGCGCTTGAGAAATCGCCGTCTGGTCTCGACGTCCCAGTTACGATCGACGGTGATTCCGATCCACGTGCCGAGCCACGAGAGGAAGTCGAGTCGACGCGGGTCAGCAGTCGACGACGACGGCGCCGACAGTGGATCGAAGACCGCGGCCATCCGGTCAACCTGGCGTTCGACGCGCCGGAGTGGTATGTCGAACAGAGCCAGGAACCGGTCGGCGAAGTCGGCACTCACCGGTTCCATGCCGAACACCGCCGGCAGAAAGCGTCGCAGGCTTATCCGCGGAAACTCGACAACGATCGCTCCGACCGCTGGTGTCGCGGTGCCATTTCCTTCGAACCGCAGCTCCAGCCACAAATAGCGGCCCGGTTCCGCACGCACCAGGCAATCCCACTGTCTCCCGTCGTCGAACGCGTCGGCGACCGCGCACGTGTGCCATGTCGCGAGCGCATCGAGATCGGTTGGCTCCAGCCGCTCGTCCGCGCAGAACGCGCGCACGACAATGCGGGTTCCAATCGGCAGGGAACCGAACAGCGAAATGCGATGCCAGACGCACTGAGCGATCTTGCTGTCCAGCGGACCGCCTCGAAAAGTCGCCGCGGTTTCGTAAATCGGCGAGGAGCCCGTCGATGATCCATCCACCGGATTCCCGGAGTCATCGAAATCGAACGGCCCGGAGGGCTTGCAGGGTTCCGGTGGTACGCAGAGGGATTCGAGTCGCAGTCGTCCTTGTGCGTCGACCTCGAACGGCATGCGCGGGAAAGAGGCGCGGACATCCGAAGGCTGCGCCGGTGATGGAGACACGGGGCGCAACTCAGGATCGAAAACGCGAAGCGGAGCTGTTGTTCCAGGGACTACGACGTATAACCGATCGCGGCAATCCATCGCGAGATGCGCTGGCGGCGGCAGCATGGGCCAGGAACGCTCCCATCGCCCCTGCGGAGTGAATCGATGGAGCTTCCCTCTCGCGTCACCGGCCCACACGCGGCCCAGCGAATCGACGGCCACTGCGACGGGACGCCACGGACGTTCCGCAGGTGGCGGCGCGAGATGTCCGCGCAGCGCGAAACCACCAAGCGCAAAGACGCTTATGCGGTGGTTCTCGCGCTGTAACCGCGCATCTGCCGCAGCCTGGCTCTCGCAATCCTCGACGGCTGCCGCCGCATCCAGGCCCGTGTCGCAGACATAGAGATTGCCGCACGCAACTGCTATTCCGCCCGGATTCCGGAGCTGGCGAGATTCTCCACCCTGCCCCGCGATACAGGGCACATCGACGAACGCACACGTGCACGGGTCGAATCGCTTCAAACGGTGGCCAAGGCGGTCGAGCAGGTAGATGCTGCTGTCCGCAGCGAGGCCTACGTTCGACGGCGGCCGCAGGCCCCCCAGCGAGCCGCTCGGCTCCGCGAAGTCGCGCAATGCGGCAGGCGCGGGAGGAAGCACGAGCGCACAGCAGTCCGGCTCGATGACGACCGGCAGCTCGCCAGGTGCAGTGGTGATCTGTGAGAAGCCAATGCGGCCGTTCAACAGCAGCGACTCCGGATCGTGCGGCGGATGCGGCGGCGCTGGCAGTCCGCCGTTCACAAGTCCTCCGGCACGTCGTATCCCACGCTGACGCCGTGGTCCGTCGAATACAGCAGGCCGTGGCGCTCGATCGGCACGTCCGTGCACTCGCGCTGCTCTTCGCCGCCGAGGACGATGACGAGCCGTTCGATGCTCGCCACTCCGGGAACTGCAAAGACGCGCTGATACACGCGGGAGTAGTGGATCGTTCCGCCGAACGGCCAGCCGCTGCCGTTTTCGCCCCCGCGCAGCGGGTGGAAGTACTCGATCAGGGAAGCGACCACCTGTTCGTGAACCTGCGCGGCATCGGCGGATTCAGCCACGACGACGTCGCCGCGGATTTCGACCTTCTGGTAGTGCGGTTTCAGCACGAACACTTCGGTGGTGATCAGCCTGCGTTCGTCGAGGAAGCGGCAGACGGTGCGCAAGGTCCCGTCCGATGGCATTGGCATCGGTTGATGCGGATCGGCGTCCGGCACGACGATGACCGAGACGAGGCCCGGAAGCTTCTGGTGGGGAAAGTCCGGATGGTATCCGGGCAACCCCTTCGCGCGCTTGACGTCGGCCGCCTGTCCGGCGAGATACTCGAAATCCTCCGCCGTGACCGCACGATCGCGGCTGCGTATCGATCCCGGAGCGCGCTTCTTTGCTTCATCGAGCGTCTCCTCGTCGCGACCGGAATACGCGGCCTGAAGGTTCGACACGGCGGAGGCGTCGATCCCCGGAACCATGGTGACGAGCGTCGAGATCGCGCCTGCCGGGACGTTCCCGCGGCGTCCGCCGCCCGCCCGATACTCGCGCGCGACGATGTTGCCGCCCGGATCTCCGACGTATGCGACCGGCACGTTCCCGTTGACGCCGTCGCCGAAGCGGATCTCTCCGCTCGTCCTGTTGAGCACGTAGTGGTTGTCCGACGGTCCCGATCCGAAGAGATCCGGCACTTCCTGCCACAGCTGCGGCCCCTCGTCGCTTACCTGCATGTATAACTGCAGTGAATCTCTCAGGACCGGCCGGCTGCGAAGTCTGACGCGCTGGTTGCGGCTGCCGTCGCTGCCGCCGACGACTTCATGGCGGATCGTCTCCGCCTGTTCGACTTCGGTCGTATTGGCTCGCACGGCGAGAAGGCTCGGCACCTTCTCGTACTGACTGCGGAGGATGCGGGCGCGGAGCCAGTAACGTCCTACCGGATCCGATGGAGGAAGGCTGGCCTTCGCCGATGTCGGAATGCCGGCGGGCGGGAGGCGCAGCAACACGTGTCCGCTTCGCGTCAGCGCGAGCGTGTCGTCGCGAAGCAGCGTCAGGCCGCGCCAGGCCGCGCCGTCGTTGTACTCCCAGGCGAGGACGGCGGGGCTGATTGAGGCGGCGCTCCCGCCAGTGCACGACAGGTACGGAATTCCGTGGCGGTCCCCCGACACGACAAAGGCCAGGTCGAGAACCTCCGACGGAAGCGGCGATGGATCCTGAAACCCCAATGCGAGATACGCACCTTCCGGCGCGCGGGGGCCGAACGGCAGGAACGGCTGCGCCGCTTGGGCGTTGGCGGCTCCAAGCGGCGTGAACGCGGTATCGGGATCGTATCCAACGACCGCTTCGAGGATCGCCCGGAACGCCACCAGCGCCCGCGTCGTTTCGAAGATCAGCGTCGATCCGCCATCCCCCGCGTCGGCGGAGAGTTGCGCGCGCTGTGGCACGCGGACGACCGGCTGCGGAAACGCGGGCTCGACGCCGAAGGTGACATCGGCGCGCGACGGCTCGGCCGGTTTCAACTCAATTCCTATCAGCTGCAGGAATTTCACGTAGTTCAGCGCCGGCACTCTGTTCATGCGGTAAAGCAGCATCTCGGAGAGCCACGCGAACACCTGCGCGAGGGTGACGCCGGGGTCGCTGTCGTTGACGTCCGTCCAGGCCGACGCGCCAGGCCGCCACTCCGGCGCATACCGCGCGATGCGCGTGCGCACCTCTCGCATCAAATCGTCGTAGGTGCGGTCGTCGAGGTCGGGCAGCAGATCGTCGAGCGGCATGATGCGGCGCGCTGGCTAAGCGGCCTCCGTGATGTAGAACGGATACACGAGATTGCCGATCGCGTTGTTGGAGCGGATGCGGTAATTGATGCGGATGAGCAGCAGGTTTTCTCCTTGTGTCTCGGTATCGACTTCCAGCACGTCGATTCGCGGTTCGTACTTGACGAGCGCCGTCCGGACGGCGTCGACCACGGCCGAGCGGGCACCTGGCGTATTGGGCGAGAACGTCAGGTCGTGGATCCCGCAGCCGAAGTCGGGCAGCATCACGCGTTCACCTTTCGCTGTCGACAGAATCAGGAGCACCGACTCCTCGATGCGCTGTTCATACCGCGCCTGCGTGATGCGCCCCGCCGGCGTGACTTGCAACGGGAATTTCCATCCGATGCCGAGAAAGTCGCGAGCCATCTCAGTCGCCCTCTAAGACAGCGTCTTCTTCGGTGGACCCGAGGCCGGCAGATAGCGGACTCGCTCCACTTCCAGATCGCCGGCGATCACAACGCGGCGTCCCGCACCTGGGCTGAGGCGAATGTCGCCGTCCGCTTCGAGCGTCACCGAGGCGCGAGGACTCCCCGCACCGTCGAAGCTGCGAAGCGTCAGTACGGGATCGCCGCCCGACGCATCGAGCTCGATCAGGGCGACCGGCCGGGCGACGGCGTTTCTCAGCATCAACTGCACGTGCGTCGGCTGGTCGGCGTCAGGAGTGAGCCGCGCGGCGAATCGCGCCGACGCCGTCCGCGATGCGAAAAGCACGGGCGCGCCTTCCGGGCCGAGTCCTATCGCCTCCGTCGTTCCACGACGCGCATGGAACAGACCACGCACGCGGTACTGAGGAAACGCGCCGGTGGCGGCAGTGATCAGTGGTGCACCGCCAGCGTCCATTTGTCCTGCAGCGACCAGGACCGTGCGCCAGCTGTCGACGGGTTCCAATGACGGCGCCAGAGCGAAACCGGAGACATGAGCCGGATCCAGATCCCCGGCCGAGCGCCACCTTCTCTGACCCGCGTGCCACAGTTCGAGTGGCGCGCCCGGCGCGACGGCTCGCGTGAGGAGCGCGTGCGCACCTACGTATTCATCGATGGTCATCGCGGTGCCGTCGGCAAAGCGCACGGCGGGAAACGCGATAGTGATCGCGTCCTCCAGGGGCGCGAAGCCGCCCGGCATGGCTTTGAAAGCAAACGTCGGCGGTGGAACGAGAAGGGGTTCGTTCATATCAGGTTGCCTGCGCCCGGCGTGTACGAGCTCGACACCACGGAGCTGGTGATAACGGTCGCGGCCATGATCGTGGTCGCCTGAAGGACACCGGAGAAGCTGGTGAGGCCTGCAGACACGTTCACGACCGCGGCCGTCACGCTCATCACGCCCGCGCAGGTGATCTTCATCGCCGCGGCAGACTCGATGTTCATCACGCCGGTCGTCTTCACGTTGATGGCGCCGGACGATTCGATGTTCATGGTCGACGCCGACTTCACTGTCAGCGTGCCCGTGGCCACCTCGATGGTGATGCCGCCGGGACCGAGCCTGACCTTGTTCTGGCTCGCTTCCACCAGCGCACTTCCAGGCAGGTTCTCGAGCTTCACCTTTCCGCCGTGTTTGGTGGCGACCGTGACGGTTCCTTCGCCGTCCAGGATCTCGAGCTTGTGCCCCGCGGTGCTTTCGACGGTCACCGACTCCGCCTTGTCGTCGAGCGTCACCCGATGCGCGCCCGCGGTCTTGATGACGACGCGTTTGTCGCCATCCTTGTCTTCGAACCGCAGCTCGTGGCCGCCCGGAGTCACCACGATCCGGTTGGTCACCACGTCGTCTGGCGCCTCGTCCACGCCGTTCCAGAGGAATCCGACGACGTAGGGGTGATCGAACTGCCCGCGATCGAACGCAATCAGAGTCTCGTCGCCAACTTCCGGCATGAAGCGGGCGCCGCGCTTCTTGCCCGCCAGGGGCGACGCGATCGGCGCCCAGAAGCTCTCCACGGGTGGCTCCATCCATGGGAAGCGCACTCGAACGCGCGCGAGCCTCGCGTCCACATCGACGACCAGACCGATCGCAACTCCGTCGATGCGTCTCACTCGAGTCCTTCCAGCGATCCCGTCTCTTCCCGCCGCGCGTCGAACCGGGTCGTGTAGCCGGCATCGCCGAACGAGTGCGTGGTCGCGGTGATGAAATACACACCCGAGAATCGCGCCCCTACGCCTTCGATCTCGACCTTCGTGCCCGTCACGAGAAAAGGCAACCCGACGCACGTCGCGCTCGCCTTCACCATCTCTTTCTGCCGATCCTTGAGAATGGCGATCGCGCGCTGGTCCGCGTCATCTTTCGTGTACACCGCGTGTTCGACGACGATTTCCTCGCGCGGATCGCACTCCTGGAGCAGATGGTGCAGGTCCTTGTTGAAGGCGAGCGCCTTGTCATCCAGCGAAGCCCTTCCAATGATCGGCTCCTTCTTGGCTCGGTCCCAGCCTTTCACGGTCACGGATCTGACCTGATTGGCCGTAGTCAGCGTCGGCTTGAACTCGACGAGCGACGCACCCCAGCGCAGCTTGTAGATCGGATCGGTGGACCCTGGACGCCGCCCCTCGGACGGGCCGAAGTACAGATGTGTCTTCTTCCTCTTCGGGTCCTTCGTTTTCTCGTCGCCTTCGCGAAGCGTGACGACGTAACCAAGACGCTTTGCCCGGACCAACAGGAAATCGATGTCGTACTGCTGCGTCTGCGCGACATACGGGAGCTGGGACTCCTTCGGGAGCGCCTCGTCCGAAATGACGATGGGGATCGGAAACCGCTTCCGGTCATCGCCAATCTGCGTTGCAATCTCGCTATCACGCAGGGCTTCCCAGCGCTGGGTGATCTGCTTCCGCCGGAGCTTGTGCAGCACGTTGACGGCGCGGACCGCGAGGGTCGGCACGCCGCCGGACGGAAAATTCGGCTCGAGCGTCGTAAAAGTGCCCCGGAGCAGTGTCCTGAGATCGCCGAGATAGCCGGCGCGCAGCTCCACTTCCTTGTTGCAGGGATCGAAAAGACGCGCCCGCTGCGCTCGATCATCGGAGCCTTTCAGATCAGCGGCGGTCTCGAGCCCGACGTACTTGAACTGCCGTGTTCGCGCGTCCCAGTTGTTGACGGTGATTTCAAATCCGTCGATCTCCTTCAAGCTGTCGTGGTACGTCACCTGCGACACATCGCGCAGGACATCACGCGGCAGGCCCACACCCTCGATGCGGATCTCGAACTGAGGCACGTAGAACCCGTGCTGGGCGCGCGACTCTTCAGCCAGTGTGGGAATCGCCATGGCGCATCACCGAATCGAGGGAACCGTCAGCAGCACGCCCGGATCGAGGCGCCGCGGATCGTCGATGTCGTTCGCTTCCGCAATCGCGCGCCATTCGCCCGGCCGCCCGTAATACCGCGCGGCGATCCGCGACAATGTGTCCCCCTCGCGTGTGAGATACGCGTGCGTCCGATCCGGCGAGCTCAGATTCAGCTGGGCGAGCTGTTCGTCGAGCGTCTTGTACTCCCGCAGCGAAAGCGTCAGCGTGGCGCGAAGCGGAACGCCTTCCGGGCTGAAGAACGTGAACTTCTGCCGGCAGCTTTCGACCACGCCCCTGAAGGCGTTTCGCCGTTGGTTCCCGCTCGCCGCGGGGAGATCGGCGCCCGGAAATGCGGCATTCCAGGCAAACGTGACGATAGGCGGCGCGTGGCCGGCAGGCTCGATCTTGACGAGCGAGTAGATCGGATCCGTCTTTGTCGTGACGCTTGTCGCCCCTGCGCCCGTCCCGTCGTCGGACGTGTCGAAGAACAGATCGACGGACAGCTTTTCGTTCTGTCCTCGAACGAACTGGAGCAGCGGGGAGTCGAGGCCGGGAATCGCAATCTCGGCGAGCTGCACGCCCTTGTCGAGCGAGAACTCGGTCGGGTTGTACTGCACGTCGAACACCTCGAGCGCGCCCGAGCTGTATTCGGCTGTCAGTGTCGCCTTGGCAAGCGGTGTCACGCGTCAGTCCTCCATGTCCCGTTCTTCGGCGACGCCGCCGGTCACGCGCCGTTCGGCACGGACGCGGTCGTCGTGTGCCCGGTCGTCCTGCACCGCGCGGAGGACGGCGTTGACGATCTGCTGCAGGACGTCTGGCGTCAGCAGCGCGCTCCCGTCGATTGCTTTGACAGTCGTGACGACTTCGCCGATTTCCACGTCCATGACCGTTACGCTCCGGCTCCCGCGATCTGCTGAAGGCCCTCGTGTGCGATCTCGATCGCTTCGATCGCTACGCTGTTCTGGGTTGCGTTCAGCGAAGGGCCGCTGTACTTCACCGGCAGCCCGCGTCGGAAGTACCACGCCTGGCGTGGTTCGCGGCTCGCGTCGAGCAGGACGATGACCCCGTCGCGGCGCTTGCCGCGCCCTTCGATGAAGCTGAAGTGCCAGTCCCAGAGATCCGTGTTTCCGGCAATACCGCGCTTGAGCGTGAGGTTGCTCCAGCTCGCGCGCCCCACGAACTTCAGCGCGCCTGCGTTGTTGCCGCCTTCGCGGTATTCCTCGGGCTGAATCGTGACCTCGAGTCCGGCGCACTCGGAGAACCCGCCGGCGGCTCCGTCGAGAATCCCCGTCAGAGCCGGCGGTGTGGATGGACTCAGCGCGCTCGTCGAGTCCAGCAGGCTGATCACGAAGTTGTGGTTCAGCACCGGGTCGTTGCGAATGGCGAGGGCGCTCACACCGACACCTCCTGCACCCCGGTGTCGGCGATTTCCAGCGTGCTGTCGCTCACCCCGACGCGCACGATGATGAACTCGAACGGCTTGGCGGGCGCCACGCCGATTTCCGCGGTCAGCCGGCCGCGCGCCGCCGCGTCCGGGGGATTCTCGGCGGCTCCGCAGCGGACGAAGAACGCCTCGTCGGCCGTCCGTCCCGAAAGTGCCCCGCGCCGCCAGACCTCCAGCAGCAGGCTGGTCACTGCGAGCTGCAGCTTCGCGCGCGTCAGCCGATTGTTCGGCTCGAATACGACCCATTGCGTGCCGATCCGAATGGCCTTTTCGAGCATCAGCAGGAGGCGACGCACGTTGATGAAGCGCCAGTCGGGATCGCTCGACAGCGTTCGCGCGCCGAACACTCTGAGTCCACGACCCGTAAAGGCGCGGATCGCATTCACGTGCTCGGGATTGAGCACGCCATGCGGGGCATCATCGAGCGGCAGAGTTGGCGCCTGAACCCAGCGCAGAACTCCATTTGCCGGCGCGCGATGCACACCCGTGCGAACGTCGGTATCCGCGATGAAGCCGCAGACGTGGCCTGAGGGAGGGACGGCGCGCAGTCCCGATCCATCGAGCGTGATGGGATCGGGCACCATGAGCCACGGACCGTACAGGGCAGCAAAGCTGGAATCGAAGCGCCGCCGCCACGCGCGCAGCGGCGCGATCCCGAGGCGCGCATCGCGCACGGCGTCCCACGGCGGATCCAGGACGGCGAATCGATCCCGGAGGCGTTCGCAATGCTCGACGAGCGCCGCCTGAACTTCGAATACCTGATCCGCCGAGAAGCGCGGCGGCAGATCCGCCACAGTGGGCACACGCGGCGGGGCCGGAGGAAGCGGCGGCGGCGGGAGGCAGTCATCGACCGCGCACGGCGCGGGCGGCCGGTACAGCGGAGGCGGCACGGGCTGGATGTGAATGTCGGGCACCGACACGATCGAGATCTCCTCGATCGTGTCAATCACTCGAAGGCCGCGCCGTTTGCGCCGGCGTGTTTCATCGTCGTCGAGAACGGCTTCCGGCTGCCCGATGAAGTCCCGCACCGAGAGGGGCGCGAGTCCGTCCAGCCCGCCGGACAGCGCTCGCCTCGAGAGCGAATCGTCGGCGAGCGGCCACAACAGCGCGACGGCCGCCGCATCACGTTGTTCCACGATCACAACGGGCAGCGGCCCCTCGTCTGCAGGTCGATCGTTCCGGCGCTCGCGCCGTGCGCCTCGCTCGTACTCCGCGGCAGATCGCGGCGTGCGGAAACGATCCCTGGCGACGAACGGCGGGGCCAGTACGCTGGGGCCGTATCGCGGATGTGCAGGCACGAGTGAAATGCCTTCGACGACCGCCGTCACACGACCCAATTCACGCACGAGCAGTGAGTATTCGATGCTCTCAACGGGCAACGGGCGGGCGGGGTCGTACCCGGTCAGCGGACGCTCGTAAGGTAGCCGGTCGTGGCGGTCAGGGTTCACGACATAGAGCCGCCGGCGATTCACGTCGACGCTGGAAATAGCGCGATACTCGATTCCGGAGCCAGCGTGGACGCGGATGTGCGTACCGCGCTCGAAGCCCGCGACGGACGCAACCGTGACGTATTCGGGTGCAGACTCCACCGGAGCGGCGACTGTTTGCGCACGATGTGTCTCGCGCCATTCGATCTCGACGTCGTTGCCCCACACACCCGGACTCCATGCGCGCACATCCCAGGCGTGGAGCGGCGGCGGCGGAGGTCCGACGACGGCCGGCTGCACGTTGGTCGCGGCGCTCGCGCTCGCGGCGGCCGCCGATGCGACGCGGACGATCCAGCACCGTCGTCCGCCGTTCTCGAAGAACCCGCGCACCGCGTAAGCGAGATATGCCGCACCGGTGAAATCGCCGTAGTGCGACACGAACTGCCGCCATGAGCTGATCGGCAGCGGCACGTCGAGCGGACCACGGCGTGCGATGCCCACGAACGCTGCGACATCGGTGCGCAAGGGTCCGATCGCGGCGTAGCCGGCATCGGACCGCTCGTAATACACACCCGGAGTGACGTAGGTTGGCATGATCGGGATGACGGCTCGTCAGATCACATCTCGATGGTCAAACCTTCGTGGACGAGTTCCACCGACTCCATCGCGATCTCGTTGCCGGCAGCCTTGAAGCTGGGCCCCTCGATCTTGTTAATCCAGGCGCTCTCCGCATGCCACCGCAGCACCGGCTGGCGCGCCTCGTTCATCAGAACGATCGTCACGTCGCGCCGATCGGGCTGGCCGTTCACGATGTTTCCGTACCAGCGCCACAGCGACTTGTCCTGCGTGTAGCCGCGCTTCAGCGTGATGTTCGTGTACTTGCGCAGGCCGGTGAGCTTGCGCACGTTCTGCTGGACGTCGACGCCCTCACGGTAATCGACGGCGTCTCCCTCGGCCGTCAGCCCGCTCGCCTCCGAGAACGCGCCAAGCGGCACGCCGTCGATTTCGAGCTGGAAGTTGAAAGACCGGTATGGATCCCGGCGTTCGGCAGTAGCCATTGCTCAATCTCCTCCAGGCCTATTCGTCCGCGTGCGCGGTCCACAGCCCGATGCGCACGATCACGAACTCCGCGGGCTTCACCGGCGCGACGCCGACTACGCAGATCAGCCGCCCGCTGTCGATGTCGGTCTGCGTCATCGTCGTGCGATCGCACTTGACGAAGTAGGCCTCCTCGACCTTCGTTCCCTCGAGCGCGCCGTTGCGCCAGACGAGGGTCAGGAAGTTCGAGATCGATCGGCGGACGCGCGCCCACAGCGGCTCGGCGTTCGGCTCGAAGACCACCCACTGCAGCCCGCGGTTCAGCGAGGCTTCGATGAAGATCAAAAGCCGCCGCACATTGACGTACTTCCAGTCGGAGTCACTCGTGATCACGCGGCCGCCGTAAACGCGAATACCGCGGCTGTTCGGGCGAAAATCGCGGATGACGTTGACGTTGACCGGGTACGGGTTGAGGATGTCGTGCTCCCCCTTGTTGAGCAGCCGCTGTAGTCCCACGACCCCACGAACGACTTCGTTCGCGGGCGCCTTGTGTACGCCGCGCTCGATGTCGGTTCGCGCGTAGATCCCCACGACGTGGCCCGATGGCGGAATCGCATATTCCGGCGGCGTCGACGGGCTCACCGGGAACGGCGGGGGTATCAACAGCCACGGGTGATAAATCGCCGCGTATTTCGTGTCGTACTGCTGCCTCTGTGCGATCACGTCCGCAATCGAGTCGCGCGGCGGCCGATGCGCATCCAGGACCGCGAACCGGAAGCGGGCGATCTCGCAATGATTGATGAGCGCATTCTGGATGGCCGTCGTCGTCCGTCCGGGGATGGCGACGATGCTGATGTCTTCGATATTGCGCAGGGAGAACAAGCCCGTGCGATTCTCCGGATTGGCGTTGTCGAGACCGATGTAATCGGCGTCGGTCAGTGTCGCCATCGAGTCGTTGCCGCCGGCCAGCGGATGACGCGCCGGCTCGACACGGCCGTCCGCGAGCACGTCGGTCAGCGCCTCCGGCCCGAGGCGGAGTGCGGTGCCAGGCGCCAAATCCGTCACCCGCACGTACCAGCTCTCGCCGTCGGGACGGCGATCTGACAGGCGAGGCGGTCCAGCTATCGCTCCGACGACGGTTTCGATGTACCGGCTGTGGCGCGGATCCATCGACAGGTTCCTGAAGTCCGTGCGATCGAGCACGGTTTCTGCGCTAGAGGGAACCGTCGGATCCCGCTGCGCGAGCAGCCGGACAACGAGCCGGAACTCGCGCGAGCGTGCGTTGACCGACCCGGGCGCGAGGTTGATCGTGCCGATCTGCGCCGCCGTCAATAGTCCCGCAGTCGCATCGAGCGTGGCTTCGCCCGTGGCCCGCTCGATGTCGAGCACCTTCACCGTCGTGAGCACGGTGCCGGTTGAGTCCAGCAGCTCGAGGATCGTTCCGCGCTCGACCCCGGCGGCAGAAGCAAGCCGCACGCGATTCGGCGCGATGGCAATGACGACGGGCGTGCGCGCGACGAGTCCCGGATCTTCATCTGCGACAGATATGCGGAGGCGGTCGCCCCAGCCGCCGGTATCGAGCGCCTGGATGCGCACGAGCGCGGTGCGTTCGGCGATGGCGGCGCCGGTGGAATGCGGGCGAATCACCGGAACCGTGACACGAATCGGCCGGGCGTCGGCAAACGCTGCATCGGCGGCGAGCGCATGAAAGAACTCACCGGCGCCCGGCGCGATGACCTGAATCACTTCGCCGGTGAGATACAGATCCGGCGGCGCCGCCGCCGCGTCGCCGCCATCCCCAGCGATCCACAGCGACGAGCCCCGCATCGCCGGCAGCGTCAGAACGCTGAGAGGACGTGCCGCATCGGCCAGCGGCGTCTGCAGCACCGTAACGGCCGTACCCGCAGGGTACGCGCGGCGCAGCGGGTGGGAGAGCACGACCTGACCGGGCAGCATGGGCAGTGGCGGAAGCGAATCGGGAATCTGCACGACGCGTGCGTACTCGAAGGGAGCTGCCGCACCTATCTGGAGCAGCTGTCCCAGGGCTAGTCCCGTGCGATTGTCGAGCGGCAGCACGTTCGCCTGTGCGAAGGTTGCCGCGGTGAGCGACTTGCCAGTGATCGCTCCATCGGGCACGATCGTGACGCCCTGAATCGCGCTGCCCGCGGCATAAGTATCGTACGCGGGCACCGCCGCCGAGAACGCGGAGAGACGGCCGATGCGGCGAGCCTCGCGTGTCGCGTTGCTGCCGCGGTCGAAGATCAGGAGACGACTGCGGTCCTCGAAGTCCCCCGGAGCTGGAGCTTCGAGAAACACCACGCGGTCGCCGGGCAGCGCATCGCGGCCGCCTTCGAGTGTGGTGTTGGGGATGACTCCGGCTGGATTCGGATCGAGCTTGCTGACGTTCAGCGGCGGGACGATCGCGTGCGGCGCGTGCAGAGGACTGTCGAGTCTCAGCCGCAGACTCGGCCCCGCGACGGTCACCGCCTGGACGAATCGGTACTCGGCGATTCGCTGAACAGGGTCCGCGCCGGAGCCGATCTCGATGAGGTCGTTGACGGCAACGTCTCCAGCCGCCGCCGTGATTTCAACCGTATGGGCACCGGCATCGACCGCAACGGCGAGAGGAAAGACATTCGGCCCTCCAGCGAGCACGCGCGGGATCTCGTGCACGTTGTTCGTCGCAGGGGCTGCAGGAAGGATTGACGCGTGAGGCCGCGCGAGCGGGAACGTCAGCGCCGCGTGGTTCCGCGTGCCGACGCCGACCGCTGTCGGATCGACATCTCGGTACTCGGCGTCGCTTCCCGCGCCCACTCGGATGTGATCGCCGGGCGCCAGCGCCCCCGTCCCCGGGGCAACCGAATTGACGTTCGTGACGTAAAGCGCGTCCGGTGCGCCCGTTCCTGACAGTTCGGGAGCGAACCGGAGGAGCCACGCGGCTGCGGACGTCGCGCTGCCGCGATCGTGCAGATCGAAAACAGAGCGCGCCGCACCGGCCGCTTCGATGCGCGTGACGTAGACGCGCTTCCCGCCGTTCGTGAAGAACCCCTCGACTGCATGCGGCAGGAAGCAGTGCAGCTCCGGAGGAGGCCCGGGGCTGACGAACGTCAGCGGATCGAGATCGCCGCCGAACCACCGCTCGTATTCGCCATAGCTCGTGACGAGGATCGGCACGTTGACGGGTCCGCGTTCGGCGACCCCCACCATACCGGCGGTGCTGGTCGACACACCTTCGATGGGCTTGGAGCCGGTGTCGATCTCCTCGACGTAGACGTCGGGCGCCAGGTACTCGGCCATCTCTCAACCTCCGTTGCGTTCGACCAGCTCAGTCACACCAGGTACATCGCATCGACCCGCTGCTCCGCCTGGCTGTAGTCGGGATCGACTTCGATTGGCGGCAGCATATTGCCGCCGTCATCCACCGTCAGCGCGATGCGAGCCATCCGCTGCAGCGGCGGCAGCCGAAAATAGCCATCGCCATCCGTTCGCACCGAGAGCGGCGCAAATGTCTGGAACTCGTCCACCGGTCCACCTGTAATCCGCAGCGTCGCTGGAGGCGAGCCGAGCGGAGCGTCGAGGAACAGACATCTGTCGCCGCGTTCGGCAGCGCTGGCCAGCGTCAGGACACCAGGCGGCAATGCGGCCGGGTTCATGCGCGCAAGGCGGCATCCCTGCGCGTGTGTCCGCGCCAAAGGCAATTCGAGCGTGAGGCGAGCGGGTTCCGCGGGGCTTCCCATGGGAGTAATCGTCGAGACCGTCTGGTACTCCGCTGCCGCGGGATCGCCGGCGTCGACCAGCATCAGCCTGTTCGGCAACGGCCCCGGCGACGGCGAGAAGTTCTCGCGCCGATCGACGCGAAGCGACCTCTGATCCGCAGCGGCCGGTGCCGTTGTCCTGCGATCGTCGACCGCCGACGGCAACACAACCGATCCCACCAGCGCTGCGGCGGCGCGCGGCGCAAGCACGCCGGGTGCGATCGAGACGGCGAACTGCCGCAGCGCGGGTACGGGATCGGTCATCGCGCCGTTCGCGGGATTCGCGTTGACCGCCGCCCGGGTGCGCCAGAAATCGGTGACCGTGACGGATGCGTTGACCACTGGGGTCGAGACGTTCGCCGCGCTGTCTCGCGTCACCACTCGTCCAACGATCGTGACGGGCCGGCGCCGAAGCGCCGCGATCACGGGTGGCGGGGTCGCGAAGCTGTCCGGAAACACGGCGTCGCCGACACCCTGCGGGTTCAGCAGACCGGCTGCGAGCGTCACCTGTCCGGCCGCACCCACCGCGCGTATGCGCACGTATTGAGGTTGGGTGGCAGGACCGAACAGGAGCATCTGCCCGATGGAAAGTCCCGCGTTCGCGGTGAGCGTCACGACAGGATCGCCGGCTGCCGACGCCGCGGCGATGGAGCGCTGGTCGTACGCGATGGGAAACGTCAATGTCAGCGGCTCGAAGTTGTCAGCCTCTATACCGACCGTGACGCTCGCGACCCCGCCAAACGGCGGAAAACGCACCCACGGACGCGCGACCAGCGCGAACGTGCCATCGGCACCCAGCTTGACGCCGACCCCCCGTTCGGTGCGGGACACTCGGACGCCGTCCTGTGCGACCTCCTCCTGCACGCCTGGCAGCATCACGCGCACGCGAAACGGAACCGCCAACGGCACACCCGCCAGATCGTCCACGAGCTGCGCAACCGCAATCGCCCAGTCCCGCTCCGCCAGCAGCGGCTCATCGTCGGCGACGAAGTCGTACGTGACGGCGTTTGCGACGATTAGCCGGTGAGTCATACGCTTCCCGATACGATGCCGATCTCAGGCAGCGAGACCAGCACGGGGCTGAGATTTTCCGGTTCCAGAGCTGCCTCGATGTCTATAAAGGTCACCTCGTAGGAGACCGACAGCTGATACGCGCCATTCAGGCCTTCCCACACGCGCGTAATCTCGTCGAGCGACAGCGACTCGAGCCGCACGAAGAACTCGACACCGGTGCCCGCGAACTGTCCGCGCAGGTCCGCGCCGCGAAATGTCGGCTTCGAGTGCAGCAGCTGCATCAGTTTGCCGAGCGCGTACTGCTCGGTGTCGGGATCGCCGGCGTTCGCCCTGTTGGTGATCGGCGTCGCGAGATAGTGCAGCTTGACCGGCAGCGGCGGCGGACGCAGCTGCGTGGGCGACACGCGCCGTGCGGGATCGTTCAGCCGCTCTTCGTCGCGGATGACGCGATACAACCAGAACGAGATGCCTTCGTCGGTGTTGCTGTCGGTCATCTCGGAGGGCGTCTGCAGCCTGACGCGCATGTTGCGATCCCGCCAGGGATGGCCCGGCGTGCCAAAGAAGGGATCGGCATCGATCGAGGTCTGCAGGTAATCGACAAGCGTCGTGCTCGTTGCGTTCAGGGCCTGGAACATGGCGAATGACGTCAGAGGACTCCCGCATCTCAGATGCGGGGACCTCGTTTGTAGAGAATGCGTCCGTCGGGCAGCTGTTGCGCAAGGAGCTCACCGGAGACGACCATCGAATTGACGACCTCCTCCACGAAGCGCAGCGCCTCGCCGCGCTCGAGCGGCATCCAGCACGTGATCATTCCTTCCGTCGTGTCTCCGGCGAGTGGATACCGCGTCAGATGCCGGATGATCGCGGCACGAATGCGCGCCTTGGATTCGGCAGGTGGATCATCTGGCACGAAGCGCTCTCCTCCGGAGCACCCGTCGTAGACGATCGGCTCACTGCAGGCGTCGTGCCCGGCGAAGCAACTCAGAAACGCGCGCGAATCTGCGCGTCGATGCGACATGTGGGGCCTCGCGCACCCGGAGTACCTCGCGGCACCAGCGGCAATCGCGAGTGAATATGGCGCGCGCAGGGGTGCGCGAGAAGATCGTGTGGTGGGTCTCGAACGACCCACCGATCACCATTAGGAGACGAGGTGATGCTTCTTCAGCAGGCGTCCAAGGTGGCGGCGCTCGGTGCCCGCGATGCGCGCGGCGACCGACACGTTCCCTCTCGATTCGTTGATCACGCGCGCGAGGTACGCGTGCTCGAACGCCGCGATCGCCTGTTCTTTTGCGAGGCGGTATGTCGGCAGCGCCGTCGTTGTGACGCTGCCGCCGAGGCACGGCGGCGGCGGAATCGAGATCGTCGCGCCGTCGCTGAGCAGCAGGCCGTGATAAATCGTGTGCTCGAGCTCGCGGACGTTGCCTGGCCAGGAGTATTGCTCGAACCAGCTCAAAGTCTCCGCCGCGACCGGCCGAATCGGCCGGCCGAATCGCGCAGACCCGATTCGGACGAAGTGCTCCGACAGCAGCGGCACGTCCCCCTTGCGATCGCGAAGCGGCGGAAGGATGACGTGCATCAACTTCAACCGGTACAGGAGATCGATGCGAAACCTGCCCTCCTCCACCAGCCCCATGAGCGGCGTGTTGCTGGCGGCGATGATGCGCGCGTCGGTGCGCTCCTCCCGCTCGCCGCCGAGCGGCCGGTACTGCTGATCCTGTAGAAACCGCAGCAGCGTCACTTGCGCCTTCGATGTGAGCGCGTCGACCTCATCGAGGAACAACGTACCGGAATGCGCAAGCGCGACGAGCCCCTGCTGATCGCGGCGAGCATCCGTGAACGCTCCGCGGCGATGCCCGAACAGCTCGCTCTCGATCAGTGAATCAGGGAGAGCGCCGCAGTTGACCGGCACGAACGGCCGATCGCGTCGTGAGCCTCGATAATGAATGGCGCGCGCCGCGAGTTCCTTTCCGGTTCCGGTTTCCCCTTCGATCAGAACGGGTGCGTCATACAGCGCGATCTTTTCGATCAGCGGCCTCAGGGCCTTCACGGAGTCGGACTGACCGATCATGAGGTCCTCCAGTGACAGTCATTCAGAGGCAGATCATGATGACACTCTGATGAGGGCAAGAAAGTTTGGCTGGCGTCGGGAGCCGATCGGCGGACGCAGCAAAGCCCCGGAGAGCAGGCTGCATTCTGAAATCACGATCGGAGCTTGTCAAGACCACGAATGTAAACATTCTGGTACTTGACGACTCGATCAAACGTGAATGGGCACGACGGACCCATTCATCATCCAAGCGTTCAACTGATCGATCGCTTTACCGCGAATGACCGACGCGTTAGGGCGAGGGACAGTACAACGCGCCCCAAAAAAGGGGACCAACATTCGTTGGTCCCCTTTTCGTAATCGAAGCGGTTCGATCAGCAGCTCGCGCTGACTGATTCACTCAGAACGTGAACTTCCCGCCGAGCTGGAACATCCGCCGAGCCCAATGTTCGTGTTCAGTCCGAAGCTTGGGCTGGACATGTTGTTGTCAGGCGCGCCGTAGTCTGCCGCGGGGTGTGAACTTCACCGTACGCGTCGACGGCTTCAACGTCTTCAACGATTTCGAGGTCCGCTTCCTTGATAAGCGCTCGCATTCTGCTGAGCGTTTCCCCGCGCCAAGCCCCGAATTCGGCGATTCTTTTCGAAACGAGCTCCGATGTCGACTGGCTTTGGCTCGCATCCGACTTTTTCAT
>WNGF01003787.1_pt1 | contig 26074 bp, 24 predicted proteins | sample 5400641 | NCBI WGS metagenome assembly WNGF01 (sample SAMN13153371, study PRJNA577476) | soil metagenome | isolation source: 80 cm soil or saprolite under grassland replicate 2 | place: USA:California | collected 2016-06-15 | reverse complement strand
CCGGCCGCGCCACCGGATGAGGCCGATGAGGTCTGGGAGCGGCTCGACGCTCGCCCGCCGACGCTCGTCGTCGTCCTCAAGCCGGACCACGTCCGCGACGTCGACGTCTTCGTGCGCCGCTACGCCGCCCGCGCCTTCGGCCCGTGGCTCTTTTGGCGCGACGACATCCCAGAGACGGACCTGGAGCCGATCGAGCCCGGCAGCGAGCTCCCGGGTGGGCTTGTGGCCCTTTATGACGGCCGCGGCCGCAACGAGACGCCGCTCTGGCTCCCCGAGCAGCGAGCCCTGGTCTTCGCGGACGCGCTGACGGAACGGGAGGGCGAGCTTCGCGTCTGGGGCTCCCCATCCCACACCGAGCGCGCGCTTCCCGCGCTGCGGGCGCTGCTCGAGCTCCCGTTCGAGCACGTCATCGTGTCCCACGGCCAGCCCGTGCACGACCGCGCCGCCTACGAGCGGGCGCTCGAGCTGCCGCCTTGGAGCGGCTGACCGACTCCGCCTCAGTCGTAGCTCAGCTGCTCATCCCAGTCGGAAGGTCGTCCCTCCGGCGTCAGGTCGAGCAGGTTCCACACCGGCTCGAGCGTGCCGACGTGGCGGGGATCCTGCCCGGGATCCCAGGGCGCGTAGAAGAGCTCCGAGCTCCAGAAGTGGCGGATCGCGTCTGCGTCGCGGTGGAACACGGTGAGCATCGGCCTCTGCGCGCCCTCGGGCGTTTCGGCGTGGTAGTCGCGGTTGTAGGTGTTGTGTGCGGAGGACAGGAGCCGCAGCCGCCGCCAGCCGCGCTCCTTTGCGAAAGTGAGGACGCGCGGCAGCGGCGCCTTCGCGACGACCGCGAGGTTAACGTGCGCCACACACGATGGGCAGGGACCCTCCGCGAGCGGCAGTTGCGCCGTCTCCCCGCCCGCGGGTCCGGGGCGTTCATCTCCCGGGTCGCGCGGGAACATGAAGCTGTAGATCGCCAGCGAGTCCTTGCCGGGCGCAAATAGCTGCGACAGCTTCACGTCCGTCGGAGCGCCGTCGGCTCCCGTTCCCTGGAAGACGTAGTCCTCGGGCACCTCACCGCCGGGCGGGAGCTCGCGCCTCGCGGCGGCGAGCGCCTCCATCGCACGGCGAAGCCCGATCTCCTGCTCCAGCAGCCGATCGCGCGCGGCGCGATATTCGGGCGACTCCCCTGGAAACGCGATCCCCATGGCTGCCTCCTACGTTCGGCGCGAACGGGTCCGCGCGACGGTAGCTAGAACTTGAGACCGCCGCAGGCGCGGAAACTCATCGGGCGAAGGCGCCGCTGATAGGTTCGACGCGTGGAGGGGCAATCGGGGGAGCTCATGCTCGAGCTGGAGCGCGTTCTGCCGGCCGCTCGGGAGCGGGTGTTCGCGGCGTTCACTGATCCGCACGAGTTGGGGGCGTGGTGGGGGCCGGAGGGCTTCACCACGCCGAACATGGAGTTCCAACCGCGCGTCGGGGAGACCTATCGCATCGAGATGCAGCCGCCGGAGGGCGACTCCTTCCATTTGACCGGCGAGTTCCGCGAAGTCGATCCGCCCGCCCGTTTCGTCTTCACCTTCGTATATGAGGATCCCGATCCCGACGACGTCGAGACAGTCGTCACCCTTTCGTTTCGGGACCTCGGTGGATCGACGGAGGTTGCCTTTACGCAAGGTCTGTTCAAGACCGAGGAGCGCCGCGCGCTTCACCATGACGGCTGGACGGACAGCTTCGACAGGCTCGAGCGGCATATCTCCGCGCAGGCGTAGTCAGCTGCTAACTCGGGCCCGGCGAACCGGCGCGAGGCGCGAGGCGCTCGCTTAAGCTCGCCGCCGAGGATGGTGGGAGTCGGTCCACGGATATCGACTCGGAGATTTGCGGTGCTGGCCGCCTGCTGCGCTGGCGTGCTCGCCACGCTCGCCGCAGCACCGGAGGCCTCTGCGGCCGACCCGGGCGCCGACTGCCAGCCGTTCTCCGACGAGCCGTGCCTCTTGCCCTTCCCGAACGATCTCTTCACCCGGCACGATCCGAGCGCGGCGACCGGCCGTCGCGTCGATCTGCCCCAGGACGCGATGCCGCAGAACGTCACCGCCCAGCGGATCGACGTCGCCCCGTACGACCGCGCGGACGGCTTCGACCCCGGCAGCACGATCATCGCCCGCGTCCCGGGCCTGGACACGCCGAGGGCGCTGCGCAGGACGGGACCGGTCGGGCTTCGAAACATCGCCCGCTACCGGGCCGAGCGGGCCCCGATCGTCCTCGTCGACGCGAAGACCGGCAAGCGGGCGCCGATCTGGGCCGAGCTCGACTCCCAGGCGCCGGACCCCGCGAACACCACACTTCTGATCCATCCCGCGGAGCTCCTCGCCCAGGGCCACCGCTACATCGTGGCCCTGCGGGATCTCAAGGACGCGGAGGGAAAGAAGCTCGAGGCGCCGCGGTGGTTCGAGAAGCTTCGCGATGGCAAACCCCTGCCGGCCGCGGAGCGCTCCCAGAAGGCGCGCTACCGCTCGATCTTCCGCTCGCTGGAGAACGCGGGGATTGCGCGCCACGGCCTGTATGAGGCGTGGGACTTCACCGTCGAGAGCCGCCGCAGCCTCACCGCGCCGATGCTCGCGATCAGAAACGATGCCTTCGAGCAGCTCGGCGACAAAACCCTCGCCGACGGCGTGCCGCGGGGAGATGCGCCCAGCTTCCAGATCTCGAGCGTCACCGACGATCCCGCCCCCGGCATCCTGCGCGAGATCGTCGGCTCCTACCAGGTCCCCTGCTACCTGGAGACGCCGGCCTGCGCCCAGGGTGGCGCCTTCAACTACGCCTCCGACGATCCGAATGCCATGCCGGAGCAGATGCCCGGGAACGTCGCGACGGCTCCGTTCGCATGCATCGTCCCCGCCAAGGCGGCGAAGAAGCCCGCGCGGGCCTCGCTCTATGGCCACGGGCTGTTCGGGGACGACCGCGAGATCGAGGCTTCAAACGTCGAGGCGATGTCGCGCGAGCACGATTTCATGTTCTGCGCCACGGAGTGGTGGGGGCTAGCCAACGACACGAGCGGCGAACCGGGCACCGAGACCAACCTCCCCTACGACGCGCTCGTGCTCCAGAACCTGAGCCTCTTCCCGGGCGCGGGGGATCGCCTCGAGCAGGCGATGGTGAACGCGCTCTACCTCGGGCGGCTGATGCGAAACCGGCACGGATTCGCCACCGATCCCTCCTTCCAGGGCGCCGACGGCAAGGCGCTGTTCGACACCCGCCACCTCTACTACGACGGCAACAGCCAGGGCGGGATCATGGGCGGCTCGACGATCGCGATCTCTCCGGATGTGCGGCGCGGCGTTGTCGGCGTGCCGGGCACGGACTACGGCGGGCTCCTGCTCACCCGGTCGAGCGACTTTGTCGGGACGTTCGACGTCCCCCTCTACACGAGCTACCCCGATGACTCGCTTCACCCGCTGATCCTCGACCTGATGGAGCAGCTCTGGACGCGCTCGGAGGCCGAGGCCTACGCGCGGCACATGACTCGCCACCCGCTTCCCGACACGCCGCAGCACCACGTCTTGATGCACGTCGCCTACGGCGACCACCAGGTGACGATGTACGCCGCGGCGGTCGAGGCGCGGACGATCGGCGCGCGGGCCTATGAGCCGGCGCTCGACCCGTCCCGCTCGCGCGATCGCCACCTGCTGTGGGGGATCAAGCCGATCCCGCGCTTTCCCTTCCGCGGCTCCGGGATCGTGATCTGGGATTCGGGGCCGGGCCTGGTCACTCCGCCGCCGTTTCGCAACCTGCCGCCGACCACGGGCGAGGACCCGCACGAGTATCCGCGCTCCACGGTCGCGGCCCGGGAGCAGAAGTCGCGGTTCCTCAGCGACCGGAATGGGGCGATCGTCGACGTCTGCGGCGGCGACCCGTGCCACACGGACGTCTACGCGCCGTAGCCCTAGGGCCGGCGGGTCCGTTGGCTACGTTGTGGTCACGCCGCAGACGCCGAGAGGAGAAGCGATGCACGCCGTCTTGATGCGGGAGCGCGGGCGATCGGCACCGGGTCGCGTAACCGCGAGTTCGTGCTCGGCCTCGTCACCATCGCTGCGGCTCCGCCCGAGAAGGAGGCGCGTGAGCGGGGCGTGCGCGCGGAGCTCCACGTGGCGAGCCCGAGCTCGGACCAGCTGGAGTCCGGACACACCCGCGGGAAGATCATCCTCGCGGTCAGCGAGGTCTAGACTGGATCGCAGCCGTGGAAGGGCTGTGGACGATCTTCTTCCCCTCGTTGATCCCCTTCGCGTATTTGCTCTACCTGGGGTGGTGCGTGATCCGTCGAACGCCTCAGGTCGAGGAGCCGCCGCCGGAGGCAGACGACCACGAGCCGCGCCGATGGCGTCGCGATCCGCGCGGCCCCCGGCAACCGCGCCGGGGCCGGCACGGGCCCGGCACCCCGGCGCGATCGTCCGGTTCCGCCGCCGGCGCGGCGGTGCGATCCCGTCGGTGATCGCCGACGAGAGCTCCTGCGGCGCGCCCAAGTTCCCGCCGGCTTCGTCGTCGAGCTCGTGATCGCCGTCGGGATTCCGAGTCATGGCCCAGCGGCTCGCGCTCCGCCTCACCCGCATAGGATCGGCGCCGCATGCTGGAGGTCGAACGTGAGCAGGTAGCGGCCGCCTGCCGGCGGCTGGCGGCGGAGGGGCTCGTGGTGGGCAGCGCCGGCAACGTCAGCGCCCGCGCCGCGGAGCGGGTGGCGATCACGCCGACCGGGGCGGCGCTCGCCGCCCTGGAGCCGGCGCAGGTGACGGTCGTCGATGAGGAGGGCCGGGTGGTCGCGGGGGAGCTGGCCCCGACCTCGGAGCTCGACCTCCACCTCGGTGTCTACCGTCGCTACGGGGCCGGCGCGGTCGTCCACACCCACGCCCCGATGGCCACGGCGCTCGCCTGCGTCCTCGACGACGAGCTGCCCTGCGTCCACTACCAGATGCTCCTGCTCGGGGGGAGCATCCGCATCGCCCCCTATGCGACCTTCGGCACTCCCGAGCTCGCCGAGTCGGTGCTGGAGGCGCTCGAGGGGCGGACTGCCGCGCTGATGGCGAACCACGGCGCACTGAACTACGCGGCCGAGCTGGAGACGGCGGTCGAGCACGCGCTCCTGCTCGAGTGGGCCTGCACGGTCTACTGGCGCGCCGCCGCGCTCGGGGAGCCTCGCGTCCTCGACGACGCGCAGCGTCAGGCGGCGGTCGCCGCCGCGGTCGAGCGCCGCTACGGGGACACCCGGCCCGCCGACCCGGAGGAGCGCGGCGGGGGCGGATGAGATGAAGATGACTCGCGAGGCTTGGCGATGGGCGAGGAGATGAGGGCGATCGCGATGGGCGTGCACGTCGTCGACGTGCTCGCCCGTCCGGTGGAGTCGATCCCGGAGGGCCAGGGCGGCCAGCTCGTCGAGCAGATCCGGATCACGCCCGCAGGCTCGGCCGGGGGCACCGCGATCACGCTGGCCAAGCTCGGGGCCCGCGTCCGCAGCGCCGGCGCGATCGGGACCGACGAGCTGGGCGACGTCCTCGTCCGCCTGCTGGAGCGCTTCGGCGTCGACACCTCGCTGCTCGTGCGCCGCGACGGCGTCCAGACATCGGCGAGCGTGCTGCCGATCCGTCCCACCGGCGAGCGCCCGGCCCTCCACGTGATCGGCGCCAACGCCGCCTACGGCCCCGACGACGTCCCCTTGGAGGAGGTCGCCGCCGCCACCCACCTCCATCTCGGGGGGCCGGAGTTCATGGGCGGCGAGGCGGCCGCGCGCATCCTCTCCCACGCCCGGGCGAACGGCGTCGTCACCTCCGCCGACATCCTCGCCCCCGGTGAGCAGGCGAGCGAGTTGCTCGACTGGATCGCGCCCGCCCTCCCGCATCTCGACTATCTGCTGCCCAACGACGAGCAGGTGCTGGGGCTGAGCGGCGAGACCGAGCTGGTGGCGGGGTGCCGCGCCCTGATCGAGCGCGGCGTCGGCTGCGTCGCCGCCACCCGCGGCGCCGAGGGAGTGGTGGTGGTCGACGGCGGGGCGGTGGAGGAGGTCCCCGCCTTTGGGGTGGAGGTCGTCGACACGACCGGCTGCGGCGACGCCTTCTCGGCTGGGTTTCTGCGCGGCCTCTCGCTCGGACGCGAGCGGCGCGAGGCGGCGGTGCTCGGCTGCGCCACGGCGGCCCTCGTCGCCCAGGGACTCGGCTCCGACCACGGCGACTTCGACCTCGCCGCCGCCGCCGAATTCGCCGCCGCTAACCCCTAGCCAGCCCGCAGGTCCGCGACGACTGCTGCACGCGAGTGGCGAAGCCGGCGCCCTCGGTAGAGCAGCGCCCCTCACTTGACGACGCGGTAGCGCAGGTGGGTGACGGCGGGGGAGTCGATCACCTGGGTGCGTTCGAGCTCGACCTGCTCGGGGCCGAGGTGGTTCTCGAAGAGCCGCGTGCCGTCGCCGAGGAGCAGGGGCACGACGTGGAGCAGGAGCTCGTCGATCAGCCCGGCCTTCAGGTACTGCTGAGCGACGCTCGCGCCGCCGGCCACGGCGACGTTCCTCTCTCCGGCCGCTTCCCTCGCCTGTTCGAGTGCCGCCTCGATCCCGTCCGTGACGAAGTTGAACGTGGTCCCGCCCTGCTTGGTGACCGTCTCGCGCGGGTGGTGGGTGAGGATGAACACCGGCACGTGGAAGGGAGGGTCGTCTCCCCACCAGCCGTCGGCGCCCGGGTCGTCCTCCCACGGCCCCGAGCCGCCGCTGAACATCCGCCTGCCCATGATGGTCGCCCCGGTTGCGGCGACCGATTCCTCGATGAGGTCGTTGTCGGGACCGGTAGTGCCGCCGGATTTGCCGTGGTGCTCGCGCCAGCTCTTGAGGCCGAGGACCCACTCGTGGAGGCGCTCGCCACCGACTCCGAGCGGCTCCTCGTGGCCGGCGTCGGGGCCGGCGACGAAGCCGTCCAGCGACATCGTGATCTCAAACGTCAGCTTTCCCATCGTGGTGCCTCCTCTTGTTCGCGGTCGGGCGGGCGAATCGTGGTCCGTATCCAACAAGACCGCCGCGCGCGACCGAACTCATCGCTACGCGACTCCAACAGCTCCGCCCCCGATTTCCAGCAGCATTAGGGCACTCCACCGGCGGGCCCCTCGCAGCGGCTGCCACCATGGTCGGGTGGAGCGCTCGCTCGCCGATGAGGATTACTGCTACCTCACCACGACCGGGCGGATGAGCGGGGAGCCGCGCGAGATCGAGATCTGGTTCGGGCTCGAGGGCGACACGCTCTACATGCTCTCGGGCGGCAGGGATCGCTCCAACTGGGTGAAGAACCTGATCGCAGAGCCCGAGGTCACGGTGCGGATCGCCGACCGGAGCTTCGAGGGCCGAGCGCGAGTGGTGACCGACGTCGACGAGGACGCCCGCGCCCGCCGGCTTCTCCTCGGCAAGTACGAGCCGCGCTACGGCGGCGATCTCTCCAACTGGCGCGAGACGGCGCTCCCGATCGCCGTCGATCTCCGAGGCTGAGCCCTAATAGGCCCACGAGCCTCAGGATCTCCGGGCCGAGTGGGGGGCAAATCGCTCTCACCGGGTGCAAGAAATTCTCACCGGGTGCAAGAGAAATCCTCCCAGCGGCCCTCGGGATCATCCGCCGTGTAGTCCTTGTCGAGCTTGACCAGCATGTAGGTGAGCTCGCTCCGCACCGGCCTTTGGCCGAGTAGATCACCGTCGTGTGTTAGCTTGTGGCCATGCGAGTACACATTAGCCTCAGCGACGAGCTGGTTCGCGAGCTCGACCGGCGGGTCGGGTCGCGGCGACGCAGTTCGTTCATCGCCAGCGCCGTGCGGCAGGCGCTCGACGACGAGCGGCGCTGGGAGCTGATCGAGTCCTCCCTCGGGTCGGTGTCCGACCGAGGGCACGAGTGGGACCGGGATCCCGCAGCCTGGGTCAGGGAGCAGAGGCGTGCCGACGCCGGCCGGGTCGGCTGAGTGGGCTCGGTCCTCCTGGACACCACCGTGGTGATCGATCTGCTGCGGGGCCGGGAGGGGGCGGCGGCGCGCCTCCGGTCCCTGCGACAGGCTGGCGACAGCCCTCATGTGTGCGCGATAACGGTCGAGGAGACCGTGCGCGGCCTCCGCCCCAAGGAGCGCGAGGCGGCGCGCGCCCTGTTCGACGGCCTGCGCACCGTGCCGCTGGGCAGCGATGAGGGATGGCAGGCGGGTGAGTGGCGCCGAGAGAATGCGGCGCGCGGGCGCGCGCTCACACAGGCGGATTGCCTCGTGGCATCGGCGGCGCTGGCGATCGGCGCTCGCCTGGCAACCGGCAATCCCAGGGACTTCCCGATGGCCGGGGTGCAGGTGGACCACTGGCCGGTGGGCGTCTGAACGAGCCGTCAGCGCTGGTCCCGACCGACCTCTCGTAGCCTCGGTGGAACCGGCGCATGCGGGGCGTTGGCCCCCTACCGTTTCCAACCCGATGGGGCGGAGGAGGATGGTCTGCGGCGCGACCGCGCTGGCAGCGTTTGCGATGATCGCCGGCGGCGGGTCGAGCGCCTGGGCGGCGGCAGAGGGCGGGCCGCTGGCGCAGACGTGCGGCGGGATCGATCAGCGCCTCGGCGCGGCTTGTCACGGCGGCGAACAGCTCATCTCGGACGCCTCGGCGATCTGCCGCTACACCGGCGCCGCTCCCGATGAGAGCTGCAACACGCCGCTCGGCCCGCAGGCGACGCGGGCGGCGGTTGACGCGTTCCAGGGCTCGTGGGTGGATCGCGCGCTCCGCCTCCAATATGACCTTGAGGGCGACGTGGGGTTCGTCAACGCGCCCTGGGTGGGCACCCACAACTCCTTCAACAGCGTTGCCGAGATGGGGCCGACGCTCTCGGACACGGACGCCAACCAGCAGCTCTCGCTGGTCGATCAGCTGCGGATCGACGTTCGCAGCCTGGAACTCGACGTGCACTGGTCCCCGAGCGTGGCGTCGGGCGGGGCGAACGCGCCGGTCGTCTGCCACGCCGAGGGAAACCACGCCGGCTGCTCGGTGGAGAAGCAGCTCGGCCCGGTGCTCGGCGAGATCGGGGCGTGGCTTCGCCGGCCGGAGAACTCCGACCAGCTGCTCCTCCTCTATCTGGAGGACCATCTGGACAGCCAGCAGGGATACGACGCCGGAGCGGCGGCGATCGATCAGCGCCTCGGCGATCTCATCTACCGGCCCGCCGGGCCAGGCTGCACGGCGCTGCCGCTCGACCTCACACGCGACCAGGTGCTGGCGGCCGGAAAACAGGTGGTCATCGTGAGCGGCTGCGGGGTGGGGTCGGCGTGGCGGGGCTTTGCCTTCGACTGGTCCGCGCACAGGGAGACGCGCCCGCAGGGCTACTCGGAGTACCCGACCTGCGGGCGCGACTACGACCGCGCCACCTACGACTCGACCCTGATCCGCTACTTCGAGGACTCCACGGGGCTCACCGCGGGGGCGTCGCTTGTCGGCGCCTCGGAGAGAGACGACGGGATCACGCCGACCACCGCGGCGCAGATGGCGCGCTGCGGCGTCGACCTCCTCGGGATGGATCAGCTCCTGCCCGACGACGGGCGACTCGAGAACCTGGTCTGGAGCTGGGCGCCCGGCGAACCAAGCGGCGGCTCCTGCGCGGTGCAGCGGGTCGACTCGCAGTTCCCCTACGGGCGCTGGGAGTCACGCGCCTGCGACGAGCGACACCGCCCGGCCTGCCGGACGGCGGACGGGAGCTGGCTGATCGGCGCCTCGGCGGTGCCTCAGAGGGCGGCCCGGTACGGCTGCCGGTCCCTGGGCGTGCAGCTCGCGGTGCCGCGCACCGGCTATGAGGCTCAGCTCCTGCGGGTGGCGATGCAGGCAGCCGGGGTAAGCGAAGCGTGGCTCGGCTACCGGCGCGAGAGCGGCGGATGGCTGGCGCAGGACACCCGCTGAGCGAGGTGCCGGGCGCCTAGCAGTTCCCCTTGCCGACCAGCTTCGGCCCCGAGTTTTGGCGGATCAGGATCGGGAGGGCCGTGGGGCGGGGGCCGCCGGTGAGGGGGTTGGGCCGGATGGTGTCGCCGGAGGCGATCACCTCGCAGCCGTTTGGGTCGATCGCGTTGGTGAAGAAGTCGCCGAGGCGGCGGTCCTGCCCGGTTGCCACGCAGGTGGTGCCGCCCATGCAGACGGTGCTGTCGACGTGGATCGGGCCGTTCGAGGCGTCGATGGTCTGCGCCTTGGGCCTGCCGGTGGCGTTCGTGATGTGCGCCGACTCGATGTCGACGGTGACGGGCTGGCAGTCCACGTCGGCGAGGCGGTCGGTGTGGTACCAGGTGACCGCGACGCGGCCCGCGTCGCCGGCGGCGATCCAGGGCCAGAAGACCCGGCTGTCCGGCGGGCTGCTCACGGTCATCGGCGCCGACCACGTCTTTCCGTAGTCGGACGAGGAGGCGAGCATGATCGCGTTCGGCAGCGGACTGCCGCTGGCGCCGTTTCCGGTCAGCGTGTCGCCGCAGCCCTGGCCGTCGTCGAGGCGCGGGTCGGTGTCCCAGACCGTGTAGAGCGTGCCGGCGCGGTCGATCGCGATCGCCGCCCAGTGGGACAGGAGCGTCGTGGGGATCATCGCTCCTGGCGTGAACTCCGCGTCGCCGCGCTGCCAGGTCGAGGCGCCGATGCCGACGAGCTTCCCGTCGTCGTCCTGGAAGACGATCGGCTCCACGAGCTGGTCGTGCGCCGCGTCGTAGAGGAGCTTGCCGTTGCCGACGTAGGTCCCGCCGCCCGGGGCATCGCCCTCGTCTGGGATGCCGGCGGCCGAACAGGTGTTGCCGCCGTCCGTGCTCTGGTAGATCGCGTGGCCGTCCTCCTGGGTGTTGGTGGCCATGAACACCTCGTCGGGCCGCCCGCCCGCAAGCCAGGGGCGGTCGCCGTCGTGGCACTGCGCCGTGCCGCGATCCCAGGTCTTGCCGCCGTCGGGCGTGGAGAAGACCGCGTCGTTCGCAAGGTCGATCCCCGTGTCGTAAACGCGACCACCGGTGTCCTGGGTCAGGTCGGGATCGCTGAAGCCGGTGTTCTTGGTCGGGTCTGTGGAGAACCCGGTGCCGAGGTAGTTGAGGCGCTGCCAGTTGACGCCGCCGTCGTCGGAGCGCCAGAGGTTGACCTGGTTTCGATAGTTGAGGCCGAAGTCGAGCGGATACTCGAGCCCCGGGCGATAGAGGTGGGTAGTCCCCTCGTGGGCGGTGTAGATGAGCGTCTTGTGGACGTTGTCGGCGAGCACGAAGGGCTCGCCGCCCGCGAGCTCGGAGTCCACGTACTGGCGCGGCGCGAAGCCGAGCCTCTCGGCGCCCGCCGCGCCGGCTACGCCGACTCCGAGACTCAGGAGCGCAGCGCCAAGCACCGCAGCGCTGCGTACGGGAACGAGAAATCTGCGGTGCACCGTGGGCGAGCCTCCTCAAACGCCTTGGTGAGCCGTTCGCCGGGGTTTATATCCGCTCCGCTATTGGGCGCGCAACCCCGAACCGTTACGGGCGGGCCATGGCGGGCGATGCCCGAGCGGTCGCTGGTCGAATTGCGACGGCAATGACAACCCAACTCGACCAGCGATTGGCGGAGGTCGCCGGTGCCAGCCGATCGCTAGGCCGTGAAGGCGAGGCGCGTGCTGTTTCGGTTGCCGAAGCGGTCGCGCGCGGCGCCGCGCTTGACCTCCACGTGGTCGCCGGGCTGGGCGGGTACCTGGAAGCGCCCGCCGGGGCCGGCCTGGACGGCGATCCGGCGCCCGTTGACGAGGAACGCGACCCGTCCGGCGCCCGCGCGGCCTGGGCGGGCGGTGAGGCTGGCGCCGGAGTCCGGCGCCGGATCGCCGACGGCCTCGTGGACGCGGGGCTTCGGGTAGGCGAGCACCACCGCCACCTTGCCCGGCGGCGCGGAGACGCGGCGCGGGATCAGCGCGGCCGAGGGCGCGACCCGGAACGGCCGGGAGTGCAGGCGATAGCGGTTGGCGCGGATCGCGAAGCGGTAGGTGCCGAGCGGGGCGTCAAAGGGCGGCTCCCACTCGGCGGTGTACACGCCGTCGCCGCCTACGGACCAGAGGATGTGGAGGCCGAGATCGGTGTCGGCGGTGCGCCAGCCGCCGGCCGGCGAGCGGCGCTGGAGCAGGACGAAGGGCCGATCGAGCGGCCGGTCGAATCCTCGCTTTGCGCCCTGCCACGAGAAGCTCGGGCGGCGCAGCCGCGGTGCGGTTGGCTTCGGCTGCTTGACGGTTGAGCCCCTCTTCGCGCCGCGGCGAAACGGCGGCGCCTTCGCGGCGACGCCGTTTCGCGGGTCGTACGGGTAGGGCTTGGGGCCCTTTCGGCCACGGGCTATGGCGCGGGCCAGCTTCACGAGCGTCTCCTGGAGCGCCACCGAGCTCGCGCGCCCGTAGACGGTGGCGGCACCCTCGTAGTGCTGGGCGTCGTACTCCTGAGGCGTGGTGAAGTAGTCGGCGTACTCGTTGGCGAGGCCGGAGATCACAGCCCGGTGGACGCCGAGGCCGCGGGACGCCGTGGTCACCGCGTGGCGCACGCGCCTTCCCATGCCCTCGGTCATCTCGCCGGGGATCGAGACGATCATCCGGTCGCCGATCCGAAGGGCCATCAGCGGCACCGCCTTCGGGATGTCCAGAGGGATCGGTGCGGCGATCTTGTCTCCCTGCGTTCCGGTGCCGGCCGGGAGGTGATCGCCCTCGAAGGGGACCATCGTGATGTCGAAGAGCGGTCCGCGCCCCTCCTCGGAGCCGGTGAACTCCGGCTGCCCGAACATCCCCTCGTCGGCAACGGGACCGGCCTTGGTGTCCTGGCCGCACCAGCACATGCGCGTCCAGCGGCGCTGGAGGCGGGGCGAGGCGTCCATGTGGCGGCCGGCATCCCGCCAGGCGTGCATGAAGGCGCGTGCCTCCACGGCGCCGACGTGCTCGGAGGCGGCAGGGCCGGAACGCTCCAGGCCCGCCGACATGTCGCCCTCGTCGGTGTTGCCGTAGGCGTTGACGACGTCTTGGCCTCGCGGCACGTGACCGGCGCGGCGGATGGCGCGCTCGACGAGCTGCGTTGCGGCGCCGTGGTGGTCCTCGTTGTAGTAGGTGAACTGGAACTTGTTGACGGTGCCGTGGTCGGCGAACGTGGACCACATCCCCACCGGCACGCGGCGCCCGCGGATCGTCTTGTCGACGCGGAGCACGTTCACCTGGGGGTCGATCGTGTGGAGGTACCCCTTGGGGTCCTGGTCGGGGCTGCCTTCCCCATAGTTCTCGTGGATGCCGTGGTCGTAGAGGTGGGCCTCGATCGAGCGGTTCTCGGTCAGGTGCTTGATGGTGGTCGAGCCCCAGCCCACCTGCCCGGGACCGAGGTCCGCGTTCGCGCGGCGGAGAGCGAGCGCCAGGCGACGGACCTCGAACGCGTAGAGCTGCGGGTCGAGGCTTCCGCCGAGCTCGAAGTCCGTCGGCGAGTTCAGGGTCATGAAGACCGTGTTGTACGTGGAGAAGTTGTAGAAGCCCGTGGGCGCGGCGTGGGTGTGCGAGGCGGAGTCCAGGACGTTTCGCTGCGAGAAGCCGAGCTCGTGGACGCGTTCCGCGGCGGCGGCCATCATGCCGCCCGGGATCCCGTTCAGGTCCTCGGCGACCAGCGCCACCTTGCGGTGGCCCTCCTGGAGCACTACCACCCGCGCCCAAAGGCGGGTGTTCTGGCCGATCACCTTCGCGTCGGAGCGGACCCAGCCCATCATGTAGTAGCCGGTGGGCGGGGTGATGTCGGCGCGCGCGACGCCGACCTGGAGCTTCGGCGCCGCATTCGCCGGAGCGCCCACGACGAGCAGCACGATCAGGCAGCCGAGGCCGGCGAGCACCGCTCTCATGGTCGAAATCTAGGTCGTGAGCGGCGATTTCGCGCCGGTTAAACGGCCGTGGGTACCTCGATCTCCTCGAGGGCGTCTTCGAGATGCTTGCGGGAGAACCCCTTGCGCGGGGGTGTCGGAGGCCATAGGGTTGCCATAGGCCGTGTACCGGCCTGGGCTCAGATTGGAACAGGGAGGTAGATAAGGACATGGACAAGGTCCCTCGCTGCCGGCGGTTCGTCGTTCTCGCGCTGACGCTCGCTGCCGCTGCCGCCGTGCCGGCCTCCGCGGCCGCCAGCCCCGCCTCGGAGATCCGCCAGGCGTTCTCGCGCCTGATCACCGACACGAAGCAACTGCCTGCCGTCCAGTCGAACGCCCGCCGCGAGCTACTCGACATCGCACAGAAGGCGCGGCGTGCGTCGCAGGACTCCCCGTGCCGGGCGCGGTCGCTCATGAATGGCTACGAGAAGCTGCTGGAGCAGCTCAAGCGAGGGATAGGGGCGCGCGGCATGCTGGAGACGGACGCCGTGGCGGTGGACGCGTCGCTGCTCTCCAGTCCCATGGCGAAGAAGTGCGGCGGCGCGGACCGGCCGCCCTCGAGCGAGCTGAAGACGAGGCTCCTCTCGAGCGATCTGAACGGGCTGATGCTGCACGTGACCCTGCCCCAGGCCCACTTCGGTTTCCAGCACATCGGTGGGCGCGACTGGAGCGAGATGGACATGGACGGCATGGGCACCGGTGGTGCGACCGGCCAGCCCGGGGTGCCGTCGCTCACCGAGCAGTTCGGCGTGCCCGCCGGGGCCGACGTCTCGGTGAAGGTGTCCAAGCTGTCGAGCTACACGCTGAACGGCGTCAACCTGCTCCCGCACCAGCCGGAGGCGGTCGACGGGGGACGGACCCCCGGGGCCGAGAAGGCCTTCCTCGACCCGAAGTTCGAGATCGACAGGCAGGCCTACCACTCGGACGGGCCCTTCCCGGCCAGCCCGGGTGGCGAGGGGGCGGGCGGGGTGATGCGCGACGTGAACGTGGGCGGCGCGGAGCTCGCGGGCGGCCAGTACAAGCCGCACGACAAGAAGCTGAAGGTGTTCACCGGCATGGACGTGCAGGTGACCTTCGGCGGCGACAGCCAGGGCACCTTCGGCGATGCCCGGCTCACCGACCCGTTCAACGCGACCTTCGACCGGCTCTACCGCTCCTCGCTTCTCAACTACGACGTCGTCTTCAAGAACCCCGGCGCGACGGTCTATCCCTTCTGCGGCGAGGAGGTCCTGATCGTCACCTCGCCGACGCTGCATCCCGCCGCGACCACGCTCAAGACCCAAAAGGACGCGGAGGGCTATCTGACCCGCATCGTCGAGACCGGCACTGGGGCCGGCCAGATCGGGACCACGAACACCGAGATCCAGAGCTTTATCCGAGGCGAGCTCACCGGCGCGTGCTGGCTGCGGCCCTCCTACGTGATCCTGATCGGCAACACCGACCAGGTGCCCACCTTCCATGTCCCGTGCAGCCCGGACGGGGACCCGGCAGAGTGCGACATCGCCTCGGACCTCCCCTACTCGCTGCAGGACTCGGCCGACTACTTCGCCGACGCGGCGCTGGGGCGCATACCGGCGCCGGACCTGGCGACGGCCAACACGGTGGTGAACAAGATCGTCGGCTACGAGACAACCCTGCCCGCGCCGCCCGGCGACGACTTCTACAGCCACATGACCGTGACCTCCTACTTCGAGCCGAAGTACATCTGTGAGCTGAACGAGGGGGAGTCGGGCACGCCCAACTGCAACCCGAATACCCCGCCGGTCACGGGTCACTACGTATTCCATCCCGAGGTCACGCAGGACTCCCGCGGCTTCACCAAGACGTCGGAGCGGGTGCGCGACGCGATGCTCGCCCTCGGGTACACCGCCGATCGCTTCTACTACGCGCACCCGGACACCGACCCGCAGACCTACTACGACGGCACGCCGATGCCGGCCGCCATCCTCAAGCCTGGGTTCCCCTGGGACGGCGATACCGCGGACCTGGTGGACGCCTTCAACGACGGGCGCAACATCGTCTTCCACCGCGACCACGGCGGCCCCGGTGGCTGGTCACATCCCTCCTTGTCGTCGGCCAACGTGCCCTCGCTCACGAACGGCACGCAGCTGCCGGTGACCTTCGGGATCAACTGCTCCAGCGCGGCCTACGACAACCCCGCCTTCCCGAGCTTCACCGAGCGGCTCCTGCAATCGCCCGACGGGGGCGCCGTGGGCAGCTTCGGAGACTCGCGCGTCAGCGGCACCTGGGCGAACAACCACCTCGCGATCGGGTTCTTCGACGCGCTGTTCCCGAACCTGGTGCCTTCCTATGGTGCCCCCGATCCGCTCCAGCACATGGGCGACGTCCTGCTGGCCGGCAAGCAGTACCTGGCGACCGCCTCCTCCGGAGCGGTCTACGGCCACGGCCACCTGTACGGCTACTTCGGCGACCCGACCATGCAGCTTTGGATTGCGACGCCGGTGAGCTTCGACGGCACGAAGATCAACGTCCAGGTGATGACCGGCACGCCGCCGATCCCGCAGCCGCCCGGGCCGGGACCCGACCCGCCGCCGTTCTGGGTGCAGGCGAATCTCGAGCAGCCCGGCGTGGAGGGCACGCTCGTGACCTTGCAGCAGAACGGACAGACGCTGGGCCGCGGCGTGGTGCACGACGGCCAGGCGATCGTCTTCCCGGACACGGATGTTCGGACCACGCAGGGGATGAACGTCGCCCTTCAGAACGAGGGCTTCTTCGCCGGCCAGGAAGCGGTCTCGCCGTAGCGGTTCGGCGCGTCGATCGTTCGACACTCGCGAGGTCGCAGCCCGGGTTCGGTCGCCGATGACGAGAATCAGTCGCCGATAGGGGAGGGTCTGATCTCGCCGCGGCCGGCGATCTGGATGTCGCCCGGAAGCTTGGCGCCGACGCGATCGGCGACCACCTGGAGGCGGATCCGCCACGCGATGATCGCCTCCCGCTGGCGATCCTCGGTGTCGGGGAGGCCCTCGAAGTCGCGCTCGGGGATCGCCGCCGCCAGCGCGCTCAGGTAGGAGTCCTCCAGCACCCAGGTGTGGGCGTAGGCGCGCTGGGCCGACGCCAGGGCCGGCGGAACGGGGCGCAGTGCCGCGATCCGCACCGCATAGTCGGCGAGGCGCCGCTCCAGCGCGCTTGTGCGCCGCTGCGCTTCACGGGCGCTCAGCCGATGCTCGTGGTAGGCGGAGAGGATCGGATCGGCGCGATCCAGCAGGCGATTCGTGCCCAGCCGGATCGGCTCCACCTGAGCGACGTACGCCTCGACCGACTGCCGCGTCGCGCCGGCCTCGTGGCCGCCCGAGCCGCCGCAGCCCGCAAGCATCGCCGCCAGCGCCGCGGCTGCCAATGCGCCAACCACGCCTGTGCCTACACCGCTACCCGTCCAGATGTACCGACAAGTCGGCATCTATGGACGGGCCGGCGGCCCGCCTCCAAATGACTGCGGCCTCAATACGAGTAGCCGCCGCCCCCGCCTCCGCCGCCTCCGCCCTGCGAGGCGCCAGAGCCTGACGCGGAGCCGCTCGGCGTCGACGTCGTCGTGGCCGCCGAGCCGGAGTCGTTGCTCGAGCTGCCGCAGCCGGCGAGCGCGCCGACGAGCGCGATCGCCGCCACCGCTCCGTATACCTGGACCGTCCGCTTCATCGCTGACCTTCCTCTTCGTCGTCCTTGCCGGCGCTTGCCGGCCCGCCCGGGATACGGACGGGGGGTGGGCGGGGTTCAGGCGCGGCGGTCCTTCTCGGGCGCGCCCTTTATTCAGAGCGACGCCAGCGCCTCGGCGATTGGCGTCTCCCCGCCCACGAGGTCGAACGACTTGCCGATCGTCCCGTCGTCGTCCAGGCAGGCGAGGAGTGTGGCCGCCACGTCGTCGCGCGGGACCTCGCCGCCGCGCTCCAGGCGCTCGGCGGCCTCGATCCGGCCCGTGCCCGGGTCGTTCGTGAGCCGGCCTGGACGAACGATCGTGTAGTCGAGCCCGCTTGCGGCAAGCTCCTGGTCGGCCTCGAGTTTTGCCTCGTAGTAGAGGCTCATCTCCTCGCCGCGCGCGGCGGGATCGCGGACGCCCATCGCGCTCACCATCAGGTAACGCGAGATCCCGTTCATCTTCGCCGCCTCCACCAGCTTCACGGCGCCTCCGTAGTCGACCGTGCGCTTGCGGGCCGGTCCACTGCCGGGGCCGGCGCCTGCGGCGAAGACGATCGCCTCCACGCCGGCGATCGAGCGCGCGATCGCGTCCGGGTCGAGGTTCTCGAGGTCGGCGCCCACCGGCGTGGCGCCGGCCTCCTCCAGGTCCGCAGCATGCTCCAGGTTGCGGATCAGCCCCCGGCCCCGGTCGCCCCGCTCGGCGAGCAGCCGCAGCAGGCGCAGCGCGATCTTCCCGTGGCCCCCGGCCACCGCGACGTCCATCGGCACGGGCGGATGCTTATCAGGCGCGGGGCCGGGGCGCCCGAGACGCGGCTCCCGGTTTGTGGCCACATTTCTGGCCACCAGTCGAACGTCGTTCGCCCGCGGGTGCTTCCTACTCGCAGGTCTCTCCGCGCCGGCTCCCGGTTTGTGGCCACATTTCTGGCCATAATGCGGGAGTCGGTCGGTCGGTCGGTGGATGCTGCCGCGTTGCGGCGTGTGACGGATTTGCCGTTCTTTACATGCACGCATAGGATCAGTGACAGTTGGTCGCTGTTTCGTGAGCGGCCGGAATCGATCAGAGAGGAGACGAGATGGCCGAGGCGCTGTTGCAGGACTTTCCCGAGCAGTTCGGGACGGAGACGTACGACGCGGTCAACGAGAAGATGGGCGTCCGTGACAATCCGCCGGACGGGCTGATCTTCCATTCCGCGGGCGATGGGCCGAACGGCTTTCGGATCGTCGACGTATGGGAGTCGCGAGGTCACTTCGATCGGTTCATGGAGGAGCGGCTCGGGCCGGCGATCGCGGAGGTGAGCGGCAGGCAGCCCGGAGAGGGCGCGGCGCCCGAGACGACCTGGTGGCCCGTCCACAACGTGCTCCAGCCATAGGCGCGGTCGATCGCCCGCCTTCGTAGGGAGTAATCGAGTGGAGGATCTCGGCACACCCGGGTCGTACCTGACGCTCGCCGAGGGCGTCGCCGTGTACTCGAGCGACGGCCAGGAGCTGGGGAAGGCGGAGCACGTGCTGTGCGATCCCGACGCCGACGTCTTCGACGGGATCGTGCTCGACACCAGCGTGCTTCCCGGCGGCCATCGCTTCGTCGATGCCGATCAGGTGGAGGAGATCTACGAGCGCGGCGTCGTGCTGAAGCTCGACGCCGAGCGCGCCGAGTCGCTGCCCGAGCCGAGCGCCAATCCCGGCGAGATCGACGTCGGGGCCGACGATGTCGTCCCGGACGACATGCACGACAAGCTGCGCCGCGCCTGGGACCGGATCTCCGGGAACTAGTGAATCAGCCGACGCGGGCGAGGATCAGCCGACGCGGGCGCTCTAGGAGAGGTATCAGCCGACGCGGGCGCTGAAGGAGCGCTGGTGGGTGTCGGTCGGATTGTCGCGCTGGTTCTTGAAGGTCTGGGCGTGGTCCCAGATCGGGTGCGCCAGCCCACCGGGGGCGGCAACGATGCCTGCATAGTCGCCGAAGAACTTGAACGGGGCGCCCTCCACCGTGACGAAGGCCGCGACGTCGGCGTTCGAGGGTTTCCCCAGCTCGAGCGGCTTGCGCGGCTTGCGGCCGCGGTCGGCGATCCTGCGGTAGACGGCGTCCACCATCGGCGAGGCGTCGAGGTTGCCCGGCTGGCGGGCGCGGTAGGTGAGGTGGACGATCTTGCCAGCGGCGGCGATGTCGGGCGTGAAGTGGTCGAGATCGGACTCGTCGGGCGTCGCGTTGATGGCGTCGCTCCACGTCAGCCCCTCGTCGCTCGAGCGGGTCAGCAGGATGTCGTTGCGGCCCGGTGTGAATCGCTGGTCCTGGAAGGCGACGTAGAGCGTCTTCCCGGACGCGGTCGCCGACGGAATGTTCGGCGCCCGCACCGATCCGCTCTCCTCCGCATAGGGGTTGGCGGCATCGATCACGTGAGGTTGCGACCAGGTCTTGCCGCCGTCCTTCGAGAGGATCGCCGCGTAGTTGCCCGTGAACGTGTACACGCCCGCCGCCACGTCCGCGTAGACGATCACGAGGTCGCCGTTCGGCAGTGGTACGGGCTGCACGCCGATTTCGGCGTGAGTCTGCGCCGGTTCCTCGGAGGTCGCCTGGATCGCCTTGCTCCAGGTCTTGCCGCCGTTGTCCGAGTAGCGCACCATCACGGGCTGCGACAGCGTGGTGCAGGTGGGGTCCGCGCAGCGCACCTGATCCCAGGTGACGTAGGTGCGCCCGTAGTAGGGGCTGTGAGGGTTGTTGTCGGTGACGATCCAGTTCTTGTCGTTGAAGCGGAACGTGCTCGCATCGGGGTCGCTCACGTTCTCGTGCGCGACCACGGGATCGCCGAAGCTTCGGCCGCCGTTGCGCGAGATGTTCAGGGTGAGCGCGGTGTCGCAGAACTGCGCGCAGCCCGGGTTGGAGACCGAGAGGGAATTGAGATAGAGGCGGTCGTGCTTGCGGTCGAAGGAGACGACGGGGTCGGACGCGCGTTCGAACGGTGGGCCGGGTCCCTGCGTCGGCGCATCGGAGACGCCCACGGTGAGCCCGGGCGCGCTGCCCCCGAAGCGCCACGTCCTGCCGCCGTCGAACGAGGCGGTCCAGCCGACGTCGACCGCGCCGCCGTTCGGAAAACGACCCTGCTGGAAGGCGCCGGCGAGGTTGCGGGGCTCGGCCGGATTGATCGCGATGTCGGGCTCGGCCTCGGTGTCCAGCTCGCATTCGGTCGAATCCGACTTCGGGCAGCGAAGCCGGTCGCGGCTGACCTGGCGAAGGGCGTTCACGGGATAGGGCGCCGCGCCGGCCGCCCTGCCGGCCGCCCCGCCGGTCGCCGAGACGCTCTCACCGGACGTCCGCTGCGGCGCCACCTGTCCGGCGAGCGCGACGTCACGCGCGGCGAAGCCCTCGGTGGCGAGCACGTGCTGGATTACCGCCGGAGGCACCGCCGATGAGAAGCGCAGGCTGAGATAGGCCGCGAGAGTTTGGCGGTCGAAGTCATGGGCCGGCACCGGGGCGCTCCCGGACGCAAGCGCAACGAGCGAGAGCGCCAGCGCCGGCGGTCTCCAGTGCAGCGCCGTGGAGGATGTCGTGCTCGGAGACCTCGATCTCGCGCAGGCCGAAGGCGCGCATGACCTGGATCAGGATCACGACGCCGGCAACGATCGTCGGCGCCCGGCCGGGATGAAGCCCCGTGACCTCGAGCCTTTCCTCGAGCGTCTTGGAGGCGAGCATCGAGTACATCCGCTGGATCGAGTCGATCGTGAGCCTGTGGCCGTGCACCTTCTCGGGGTCGTAGGGGTCGAGCTCCTGGTCGATCGCCGCCAGCGAGGTCGGCGTGCCCGCGACGGCGATCCCCTCGCCGGCGCTGACCAGGTCCGTGCCGGCGAGCTCGGCGTCGATCAGGCCATGCACATCGTCGGCCAGCGCTTCGAGGTCGGCGGGCTCCGGCGGATCGGTCGTCAGGTGGCGCTCCGTATGGCGGACGGTGCCGGCCTGTAGCGAGGCATGAAAGCCCAGCTCGGAACCCGAGCCGACTACGAGCTCCGTCGAGCCGCCCCCGATGTCCACGACGAGCGTGCCGTTCACGGCCGGGCGGTCGGCGCAGGCGCCCAGATGGGTGAGCCGCGCCTCCTCCTCGCCGTCGAGCATGCGGGCATCGAGCGCGAAGCGCTCGCGAAGCTCGGCGAGAAAGGCGCCGGAGTTGCCCGCGTCCCGCACCGCGCTGGTGGCGATTGCCGTCACGGCGTCGGGCTCGTGCGACTCGTAGACGCCGATGTACTCGGCGACCGTGTCGCACACGTCGTCGATCGCCTCGGCGGCGAGCTGGCCCGACGTGTCGACGCCGCGGCCGAGCCGGGTCACGGTGGAGCGGCGCTCGAGCTCCGTCACCCGCCCGTCGTCCACGTCGGCGACGAGGAGGCGCGTCGAGTTCGTGCCGATGTCCACGACCGCGACCCGCATTCGCGGTTCAGCCTAGGTGAGCGGGTGCGGCGGCGCGCAGGCCACGAGCTCGGCCACGGACGTGTGCCCGCCCGACGGACTACCCTCTACGGAGTTGTCGAGACCTCTCAAGGAGGATCAAATGGGGCAGGGAAGCATCGAGCGGCTGGCGCGCATGAGCGCGGCGATCGTCGCCACCGGCATCGTGGCGCTTGCACTGGCGCCCTTCGCAAATGCGAAGGGCACGGCGTTCATCGCCGGCGGTCTCGAGGTGGATGCCGAGACCATCGGCGCGGACGGCGGGCTCACGCCCATCCCTCCCGCAGCGCCCACCGGCGCGATCGGTGCCGCCCGGGGCGTGGCGGTCACGCCTGACGCAAAGCACGTCTACGTGGCCGGTGCCGGTGGAGCCGTCGCCGCTCTGAACGTCTCGGCCTCGGGAAGCCTGAGCGCGGTCGCCGGCTCGCCCTTTGCCACCGGTGGCGCCAACTTCACGCGGGGAATCGCGATCACGCCGGACGGGAAGTACCTCTACGCGAGCGACGAGAACGGGGGCGCCGGCGCGATTTCGATCTTCAGCGTCAACGCAGACGGGACCCTGACCCAGGTGGGCGCCAACGTATCGGTAAGCAACTCCCCGGAAGGCCTCGCCGTCAGCCCCAACGGGCAGTTCCTGTTCGTCGCGGCCTCCCCGACCGACAAGGTCTCGACGTACGCGATCTCCGCTACGGGCACGATCTCGGCCGTTGGCACCCCCGCCGCGACGGGCACCGCTCCTAACGGGATCGCGGTGACGCCGAGCGGCGCCTTTCTCTACGTCTCGAACAGCGGTACAAACAGCGTGTCGGCCTTCGCGGTCGCGGCGGACGGAACCCTCACCTCGCTCGGCACCCCGACCCCTACGGGCGGCAATGGCCCCGAGACGCTGGCGGTGACCCCGGACGGCCGCTTCGTCTACACGGCGGACTTCGGCACGGACAAGGTGAGCGCCCTCGCGATTGCAACGGACGGAACGCTGAGCGCGGTTCCCGGGCAGCCGTTCACCTCGGTGATCGCGCCCTATGGAGTCGATGCGGCTCCGAACGGCGCCGTCTACAGCGCGTCGTTCGACGCCGTCAACCCGAGCAAGGTGAACGGCTACACGGTCCAGGCCGACGGCTCGCTTGTAAACATCCCGAACTCCCCCTTCACCTCGCAGGTGAAGAGCGCCGAGTTCCAATCCGTGGCGGCGACGCCCAACCAGGGCCCGAGCGCGGCGCTGACTGCCACGCCGGCCGCGTCCGGTCAGCCGACGACGTTCGACGCCGCGGGCTCGGCGGACACCGACGGTGGCACTGTCGCTCGCTACGACTGGGACTTCGGCGACGGGCAGACGCTCCCGAACGGCGGCCCGAGCCCCAGCCACGTCTACGCCCAGCCCGGCCCCTATGTGGCGGCGGTGACCGTCACCGACAACGAGGGCTGCTCGACGACGGTGATCTTCACCGGGCAGACAGCGGACTGCAACGGCAGCGCCGCAGCGCGGGCCGAGACGAGCGTCCAGGTTCCGCCCGGCGCGGTCGTCCTGAAGCTCTCGGGGAAGAGGACCCAGCCGCTCGACGCCGCGATCGAGGTCGGTGCCCGGTGCAGCGTGGCCTGCACCGCCACCGCCTCCGGTCGGTTGATCGTGACGACGCCGAGGGGCAAGCGCGCAACGAGCGCGGCCGTGGCGTCGCGACGGACCTTCAAGATCAAGAAGGTCAGCAAGGATCTTCAGGCTGGGAAGAGGGCGACGCTGAGGCTGAGGCTCTCGAAGAGGGCGCGAAAGGCCGCCACGAAGGCCCTTGCCCGCCACGGATCCGTGATCGCGAAGATCAAGGTCACCGCGACCAGCGCTTCGGGCGTATCGACCACGGCGAGGCGGAAGGTGAAGCTCGTCAAGCGCCGCTGATCGCGGCGGCTCCTCCTCCGCCGGACCGCCAAGCTCCTCGCCAACCAGCGTCGCTCGACCGCTTCCGCGGCCAGCGGCTAGCCTGCCGGCCATCTGGGGGACCCGCACACGGACGCTCCGCGTCCGGCTGACCCTAGCCGGCGCCGCGGTTGCGGTCGCGGCTCTCGTCGCGGGCTGCGGCGGCGGCTCGAGCTCGACGACGGGCGCATCGGGCGCCTCCGGCGCCACGGGCGCGAGCGGCACCCAGGCGGCGGCCAGCGTGCCGGTGTCCTACGAGAAACCGGATAGCAAATCGGACCAGCTTGGCGCGCAGCTACTGAAGGCGGCCGACATCTCCGGCCTCGCCAACACCCTCGCCACCACGTTCGAGCTCCCGAAGACGATCAGCGTCAAGGCCGTGAACGGAATCGACGGGGGACCCCACTACGACCCCACCGACGACACGATCACGTATCAGTACGGGTTCGTCGCCCTGATCTACAACGTCCTGAAGCAGAGCAACCCGGACTGGAGCCCACACCACCTGGGCTTCGCCGTCGGCTCGGTCGAGAGCTTCATCTTCGAGCACGAGTTCACCCACGCGCTGATTCACATCTACGACCTCCCAGTGCTCGGCAAGGAGGAGGACGCCGCGGACACCCTGGCAACCCTGCTCCTCCTGAAGTCGCCGGCGGGCTCGAAGCTGGCGCTTGGCGCGGCCGAGTTCTGGGCCGACTTCTCCGGTCGCCAAAGCCCGCCGGCCGTCGCCGACTACGCGGACGAGCACTCGCTGGACCTACAGCGCGCCTACAGCATCATCTGCGACATCGCGGGCTCGAACAAGGAGCGCTACGCCGAAGTCGATCAGGCGGGCCTCCTGCCGAAGGGAGACATCCAGAGCTGTCCGGACACCTACCAGCAGGACGTGAAGAGCTTCACGCAGGTCCTCGAGCCTCACGTGCAGGGCGAACTGAACCTCCAGGCGCCCTCGGGCTAGCCGTTGGACAGAGCGTGTGCCCCCGCGGCGCCTATGAGACGCCAGCCGGGGTTCTACGAGACGCCGGCCGGTGCCCGCGGAGGCCGGGTGGGTCGCGGCCCGCGCCGCATGTAGTCGCGAAGCTCGCGCTCGAACTCAGGCCACCACGGCGGCTCCGGCTCGTCCTGGGCCTCACCGTCGCCGCCGCGGCCGTCGCCCGGGGTGCGCAGGGCGAAGTACGCGGTGACGCTGAACAGAACCGCGAGCCAGAGCATCGCGAACACGAACGAGTTCGACGCCGGCGTCGGCCACCGGAACGCGGCGACGAGCGCCGCGCCGTCCACCAGCATGCAGCCCGGCACCAGGGCGGCGCCGAACCGCGGCGAGCACGGCCATGAGCGGGAGTGACGCCGGCGGACGAGGAAGAGCGTCCAGGCGCAGAGCAGCGGCCACAGGACCAGATGGACGAACAACGGGACCTCCACGGGCGTGCCAGGCTGAGCCACCGGCGGCATCGCCCACATGATTGCGCGATTTCGGCCGATCGCAAGGGCTGCGACGGCATTTGCCCGCCCGCCACGCGCGCAACTTTGCGTCGCTAACATTCCCTGTACGCCGCGGGGTGGAGCAGTCAGGTAGCTCGCCGGGCTCATAACCCGGAGGTCGTGGGTTCAAATCCCACCCCCGCTACTGGAGAAAACCCCGCCTCAGGCGGGGTTTTCTCGCGGTAGTCCTCGCTCGCCACCGGTGCAGATCCTAAGCCGAGCCGCGTGGGCGATGGCGCCCCCATCCCTGGACCGGACCGCGCGCGAGTGGGGATCGGCGCGGCTCCAACACACGGTGATCGCGGCGATCTGGGCGGACCGGTCTGCCGGGACGGAGCGCGGCTCAGAGCCCTCGCGACAGGCTCTACGGCGATCCGGTAGAAGCCGATCATGTTGGACGCCAGGGTCGACCGCGCGCTTCTCTTCCGACTTGCCACGAGCGATGCGTTCGAGCGCATCGTGCGCCGGGTACCCGGCGGCGAAGCTCGCGCATGGCAGGCTGCAAGCCGCTATGTCGCTGGGAAAAGTCAGGAGAGGGCGCTCTCGCTCTCGGTCGAGTTGGCACAGCGGGGGATCGGGGCCAGCCTCGACTTTCTTCGGAGAGCAAGTTCGGGATCCCGCATTGGCCCGCTCCGCCGTCGATGGCTACGTCGCGGTCGCGGGAGAGCTGGTCGACTTACCGGCCGGAGTGTGGCTGTCCCTCGATCTTTCCCACATCGGTCTCGACATCGACGTCTCGTTCTGTCGCTCGCAG
>WNGF01002426.1_pt1 | contig 26091 bp, 24 predicted proteins | sample 5400641 | NCBI WGS metagenome assembly WNGF01 (sample SAMN13153371, study PRJNA577476) | soil metagenome | isolation source: 80 cm soil or saprolite under grassland replicate 2 | place: USA:California | collected 2016-06-15 | reverse complement strand
TACGACTGCTGCGTCTTCTTCGCCTGCTTCGCCTGGCTTCGCTCGCGCGACGCGTGTTCTCTTTGGCGGGACTGCGGTACGTCGCCGTCCTCGCCGGACTCACGCTGCTGGTCGGAGGTGCCGCGTTCGCTGCCGTGGAACCGAAGCAATCGACCTGGGACGGTGTGTGGTGGGCCGTCACAACGATGACGACGGTTGGCTACGGCGACATCTCGCCCAGCACCACCCTTGGGCGGATCATCGCCATCGGTGTCATGGTCGTCGGCATCGGCTTCATCGCTGTTCTGACCGGGGCAATCGCGGAGCGGTTCCTCGCCGGCGAGATCGAGGAAGTAGCCGAGTCCACCGCGTACGTCGAGGCGACCGATGCCGAAGTCCTGGGCGAGCTACGCGAGGTGAGGCTGCGGCTCGACCGACTCGAAGCACGCCTCGCGCAGCGCGAAGTGCCCTAGCTCAAGGTCTTCTCCACTGCCGGAGCCAGAGTGGAACGGGTGGCCGGAGGCGCACCGCTCTTTTCCCAGGCTTCAACTCCCCTGGTTGGGAGGAGCCTTGAGCGGGGCGAATGGTCACCGTGTTCAGCATCTCATCGACCAGAGCCCCTGTATCCCTTGCGCCTACGAAACACCCAACCGGTCTCCGTTTCCCTTGTGCTGCTGGGCGGATGGCCACCGGCCACGAGCTTTCACTAGCCATCACGGTCTCCCGTACCTCTCGTGCCGAATCGCAGACTTAGCCGAAGCGCCGACTCTCACGGATCGTGTCGTCGGAGGCCGGCCGCTAGGCGCCACCGCCGCGGGTTGCCGGGGGGCCACACCGGGACCACACCGCCATACGATCTGTCGGCCTCGACGGCCGGTACGGCGATGGAGGAAACCGTTCGGGGTTGGTTGCGCGGTCGTCGCGGTTAAAGCCGGTAAACGGCGACCCAGGGCCCTGCCAGGTCGCCACCCGGCTCGAGGTAGAAGGCGCGTCTCGCCTTCGTCCGCAGGTCGTCGTAAAAGCTTGCCTCCCGCGGATAATCCGAGCGCGCCGCGAGCACGCGGTCCGTGACGGCGCCGGTGACGACGACCACGTGGATCCCCAGCCTGCGCAGACGAGCGACGCTGCGGTTCTCGTCGAATCCCCGCTTCGGGCCGGGCAGCGCGAGTGGGAGAACCTTCATTCCCTCGAAGCTCGGCGTCGACGGATCTGAGGCGATGTGCGTACCCGGCGGGATGTTCTGCTCGATCCAGCGATCTGCAACGACACGCGTATCGGTACGGGTCAGGTTCCTCGTATCGCGAACCGACCACGTCAGAGGAACGACGAGCAGCAACAGGGTCACCGGCGCGAGCGAGCGAAACCGCCCCGCGAGTGCGCCGAGCGGCGGTGCGAGCGGCAAGAGGTAGCGGTCGAAGTGTGCACGAAGCGTCATCAGGTCGATGAAGTAGACGAGGACGAAGAGCGCGAGGATGAGATCGGTCCGACTGCGGCGCACGAGCGCGAAGATGAGCCCGAGCCCACAAACGATCAGCGCCGGCCCGAGCCCTTCCCAGAGGCGATCCAGGAACGCGATCGGGGCTGCGTGATCGTGCTCGAACCCGAGCCAGCCGTCTCGCGCGAGTCGCTGGACACGCCAGGCCTCGTGCCAGGCCTGATGACGGTGCACGAGCACGAAAGGGCTGGAGGCGAAAAAGCCGGCGAGCGCCAGAATGATCGAGACGGCGAGCCTGTTCCAGCGCTGCCAGCCTGCAACGACGAGCGGGACGAGCAGAAAGACCCCGGGGTATTTGAATCCCATGCTGAGACCGACGGCGAAGCCGGCAAGCTCGAGCCGGCCTTTGACCATCAGCGCGAGCGCGACCGCGATCCCGAGGGTCAGCGGCACGTCGGTCACCGCGGCGTGCGAATATGCGACGTGGATCGTGAACACGGCGACGATAGCGGCCGCCACGAGGCCCGCGGTCGGCGTCCCGAAGGCGCGGCGGCCGAGCCACCAGGTCCCCGCGACTGCGCCCAGGGCGAGTACGACGCCGACGATCCGCGCCGTGAGGTATGACGGTTCGGCCTGCCAGGCCTGGAAGGGCGCATTGACGTACATGAGCAGCGTCGGGTAATCGAACCAGTGTGGATCGCCGCCGCCCCCGTGGACGAGCTTCCAGGCCCGCGGGACGATCGACTGCTCGTCCGGGTTCAGGAGGTTGCCGAACGGCAGGCCGTACTCGATCCCGACGAACCGGAGCGCCGCCGCGAGCCCGACGATCGCCGCGAGCGCCGTCCCTACGCCGCCCCAGCGGGTCTCGGCCCACCGGTCCAGGCGGCGGCGGAACCTAGACTTGGGGCGGCGCGTCGCCGACGAGCTCGGCGACGTTTCGCGCTCCGACGATGACCGCATCGACTCCCGCCCGCTCGAGCTCGATCACCTGCTCGCGACTCGGCGCGGGAAACGCCGCGATCGCAAGCTTGCCGGCCGGGATGCTCGCCAGCAGATCAAACGTGCTGTCCCAGTCGTCGTTCTCAGCTTCGGGCGCGAGCAGGAAGATCTCCGGATCTGGCCCGTCCAGCACCTCTTCGAGCTCTTCCTCATTTCCGACCTGGATGACAAGGTCGAGCCCGAGCTCGACGGCCTCCCGATGGCCGGCTGCGAGCTCGTCGCCCGCGCGCACGACGCACGCGTCCGCACCGGCACGAGCGCCGGCGCCGGGTGATCCCTGGGCGAGCCAGAGGATCGGCAGTTCCGTCGCCTCCCGCAGTCCGTCGAATGCGTCCCGAACGACGATCGCCTCCGCACCCTGTGCCTCAGCGTCGCGAGCGCCCGCGGCATCCTGGACGGCCACGATCACCGAGATGCCGTCTCCCTCGGAGATCGCCTGGCTGAAGCGGCGCGAGGCCATTCCTGGCAAGAAGCTTATTCAGGAACCGGCGAGGTAGTCCGAACCTCTTTCCCGAAACGGCGTCTCAGTGGGCAATGACCCGCGCAGCAGTAGCTCTGCTCGCTGCGCTGACGCTCGTCGGAACGGCCGCCGCCGCCACGATCCGAGGGACGGCGCGCAACGACCGCATCAACGTGGTCAACGGCTCACGGCAGACCGTCGCCTGCGGCCGCGGCCTGGATGTGGTGAACGCCGATCTCGTCGATGTCGTGCGGCAGGACTGCGAGACAGTCGCCCGCCGGATCTCCCGCGACGTGACGACGGTCTCCGGCGCGCAGCACGCCACGATCGCAGAACCGGAAACGTTCTCCTTCGGATCCACGGTCGCGACCGCCTTCCAGGTGGGCCGCTTCGTGGACGGCGGCTCCGGCGCGGTCGGATGGGCCTCATCGCTCGACGCAGGCCGGACGTGGCGCTCAGGCCCGCTTCCCGGTGTCGCCCGCGCGAGCGATCCGTCGGTCGCGTACGACGCGTCCCACCGCGTTTGGCTCGCGGTCACGCTTGGGATCGCGAACGGCCCCAACAGCATCGACGTCAGCCGCTCGGTCGACGCGCGACGATGGGACGCCCCCGTTCATGCGCTCCTCTTCCGAACCGCGGCCTTCGACAAGGAGTGGATCGTTTGCGACAACGCCCCGACGAGCCCTCGTCACGGGACCTGTTACATCGCGTTCACCGACATTCGCAGCGACCGGATCGCCGTCACCGCCTCGAGCGACGGTGGCGTGACCTGGACCTCACCCGTGGACGCCGGCAAACCGCCGGACGTCGTCGGCGCGCAGCCGATCGTGCTCCCCGACGGCACGCTCGTCGTCGCCTGGCTCCAGCAGAACCGGCTGCTGGTCGCGGCGAGCTCACGGAACGGCGCCGCGTCGTTCGAGCCAGCCGTGAACATCTCGGAGCTCGAGTTCCATGGCACGCCGGGCCTGCGTGCTCCGCCCCTGCCGTCGATCGAAGTCGGCGCCGACGGCCGGGCTCTGCTCGCCTGGCCGGATTGCCGCTTCCGGAGCGGCTGCCAGGGGAACGACGTCGTCGTGTCCACGAGCACGGACGGGGTCACGTGGACACCGCCCGCGCGCATCACGAACGGTGGCGGAAGCTTCCTGATCCCGGGCATCGCAGCAGATCCGCAGACCGGCGCTCTCGCGGTCGTCGCCATGGTCGAGCTCCCGGGAACGTCGGGCCGACTGGGCGCCGTGCTTCTCGTGGCGCGCGATGGCGTCCGCTGGGCGCCACCGAGACGACTCGATGCGGTCGCGATGCCGATCTCCTGGCTTCCACGGGCAGGCGGCGCCTTTCTCGGCGACTACCTCTCGGCTTCGTGGAGTGGAGGGCGGCCGATCGGCGTCGTCCCACTCGCGCTTGCGCCCACCCGCTCCGGGCTGCGCCTGGCGCTCTACTCGGGCACGGTGCGCTAGTCCGAGGGGTTACTGGCCGACCGGATGCCAGACGGTCTTGAGCTCGAGAAACGCGGCGATCTCCCACGGGCTCTGCGCGTCCGGCTTGCCGCGGACGACGCGTTTCACGTTTTCGGCGGCCGCTCGCTCGAGCTCGGCGGAGCCGCCGTCCGCGCCCGTCAGGTCGAGCGCATTGACATCCATGTGCGAGGCAAGCCAGGGCGCAAGCTCGGCACGGCGGCCTGTGAGGAGGTTGACCGCGCCTCCCGGAACATCCGACGTCGCCAGCGCTTCGGCCAGCTCGATTGCCGCGAGCGGCCGTGTCTCGGATGCGAGCGCGATCACGGCATTCCCGCCGGTGAGGGCGGGGACGACGCGCGAAACGAGCCCGAGCAGCGGCGGCTCGTCGGGCGCGATGACGGCGACGACCCCCGTCGGCTCCGGGACGGTGAAGTTGAAGTACGGACCCGCAACCGGATTCGCCGAGCCGAGGATCTGCGCGAGCTTGTCGGCCCAGCCGGCGTACCAGACAATGCGGTCGACCGTGCGCTCGACCTCTTCGCGTCCCGTGCAGAACTCGGCGAACTCGGCAGTGCGCGCCTCGACCATCTCCGCGAGCCGATAGAGCACCTGGCCACGGTTGTGTGCGGTCATCCCGGCCCACTTCGGCTGCGCCGAGCGCGCGGCGCGGACCGAGTCGCGGACGTCTTTCCGCGAAGCGCGTGCAACGTTCTGTCCCTCCGCCTCGTACGTCCGGCCGGATTCCGACCGCGGGAAGGCGCCGCCGATGAAAAGCTTGTAGGTCTTCCGGACCGGGAGGCGGCTAGCCACCGAACGCCTCTCCGCCGTCCAGGTCGAGATAGGGCTCGAGCCCGTGTCGCCCACCCTCGCGGCCGAAACCGGATTCCTTGTAGCCACCGAACGGCGAGCTCGGGTCGAAGCGGTTGTACGTGTTCGCCCACACGACCCCGGCACGTAGACGCTCGGCCATCCAGAGAATGCGCGACCCCTTCTCCGTCCACACACCCGCGCTGAGGCCATACGGCGTGTTGTTCGCCTTCTCGACCGCCTCCTCCGGCGTGCGGAAGGTCAGGATCGAGAGAACCGGGCCGAAGATCTCCTCCTGCGCGATGCGGTAGCTCTGCGCCACGTTGGTGAAGACGGTCGGCACGAACCAGTAGCCCTTCTCCGGAAGCCGGCAGGGAGGCTGGTAGATCTCCGCGCCCTCTTCCTTCCCCGCTGCGACGAGCTCCTCGATCTTGTCGAGCTGCTGCTTCGAGTTGATCGCGCCGACGTCGGTGTTCTTGTCGAGGGGATCGCCGACGCGGAGCGTCGTCAGCCGCCGCTTGAGCTTCTCGACCACCGGCTCGTAGATCGACTCCTGGACGAGGAGGCGCGACCCAGCACAGCAAACGTGGCCCTGGTTGAAATAGATGCCGTTGATGATTCCTTCGACCGCCTGGTCGAGTGCGGCGTCGTCGAAGATGATGTTCGCGGCCTTGCCGCCGAGCTCCAGGGTGAGCTTCTTGCCGCTTCCGGCAAGCTCGCGCTGGATCGCCTTGCCCACCTCCGTTGAGCCCGTGAAAGCGACTTTGTCCACGTCCTCGGACTTGACGATCTCGGCGCCCGTCCGGCCGTCCCCGGTGACGATGTTGACGACGCCCGGCGGCAGCTCGGCCTGCCGCAGCACGTCGCAGAAGAGCAAGGCCGAAAGTGGCGTCGTCTCGGCCGGCTTGAGCACGACCGTGTTGCCGGCTGCGAGGGCCGGGGCGATCTTCCACGCGAGCATGAGCAACGGGAAGTTCCAGGGGATGATCTGTCCGGCGACGCCGATCGGACGGGGCCGGCGATTCGGAAAGGCGTACTCGAGCTTGTCGGCCCACCCCGCGTAGTAGAAGAAGTGCGCTGCGGCCAGGGGTAGGTCGACATCGCGCGACTCCTTGATCGGCTTCCCCCCGTTGAGCGACTCGAGCACGGCGAACTCGCGTGAGCGCTCCTGCAGGATGCGAGCGATCCGAAAGAGGTACTTCGCCCGTTCGGCAGGTGAGATGTCGGACCAGCCGTTGTCGAATGCGTGGCGAGCCGCCGCGACCGCGGCCTTTACTTCCTCAGGCGTCGCCTGACCGACCTCCGCAAGCCGCTCCTCGCTCGCGGGGGAGATGGTCGTGTAGGTCTCCTGGGCCTCGAGCCACTCGCCGCCGATGAAGTGGCCGTAGCGTTCCTCGAGCTTGACGATGTCTCGCGCTTCGGGCGCGGGTGCGTACGTCCACTCGGACGGAACCGGGGCGCGATCGCGCTTTCGCTCGAGCTCAGTCAACGGTGAAGTAGTCCGGGCTCTGATACGTGCCCGTCTTCTCCTTCCGCAACTGCATCAGCACGTCGTTGAGCAGCGACGACGCGCCGAGCCGGTAGAGATCGGGCGTGAGCCAATCGGCGCCGAGCGTCTCGTGCAACTGGACGAGGTACTGGACCGCCTGCTTCGCCTGGCGGATCCCGCCGGCAGGCTTCATCCCGACCATCCGCCCGGTCTCCGCGTGGACGTCCCGGATCGCTTCGAGCATGCACAGCGTGACGGGAAGCGTGGCCGCGCCCGGGAGCTTGCCGGTCGACGTCTTGATGAAGTCGGCGCCCGCAGCCATCGCCAGGAGCGACGCACGGCGAACGTTGTCGTAGGTGCCGAGCTCGGAGACCTCAAGAATCACCTTCAGGTGCGCGTCGCCACATGCGGCCTTCACCTGCACGATCTCGTCGTAGACCTTTGCGTAGCGACCGGAGAGGAATGCTCCGCGGTCGATCACCATGTCGACCTCGTCGGCGCCGTGCTCAACGACCCAGCGCACCTCAGCGAGCTTTGTCTCGAGGGGCGATTGCCCTGAAGGGAAAGCGGTCGCCACCGAAGCGACCTTGACGCTCGACCCCTCGACGCGCGCGACCGCAGCAGGAACGAGGTTCGGATAGACGCAGATCGCCGCGACTGACGGGATCGCCGGGTCGCTCGGATCGGGACGGATCGCCTTGGAGGAGAGGGCCGCGATCTTGCCGGGCGTGTCCTGCCCCTCCAGCGTCGTCAGATCCATCATGCGGATGGCCAGCTCGAGCGCAAAGACCTTGGCCTCTCGCTTGATCGAGCGGCGCGCGAGTGAGGCCGCGCGCTCCTCGAGAGCCACAGCATCGACGGAGCCGATGCGCGGCAGCCGCGGCTCGAGCGGAAGCTCGAACCCGCGCGGGAGTGCGGGCGCCTGCGCCATGAGGTGAGTGTAGCCCGCCATTGAGCGAAAGCTGCCGCTTTCGCTCAGGAGAGAAATACGCCGCTTCGCGGGAAACGTGCGCGGGCAAGCCCGCGCACTCCAACAGGCGTCTGCTTGTCGACTGTTCCCTTCCGCGCGGGCGGCGGCGCTGCGCGTCGCCACCCGCGTCAGTCCGCCTCCAGCCAGTGCGGCTCCGCTCCCACTGGCTTCCGGCCTTGAGGGCGACGAGGGACGCGGGCGAATTCCCTCGGCCCGGCTGGAAGCCCACCGCCAAAGGCCGGAGGTTAAAGCAGGCGCAGCCGCTTTAACCGTAGGCCGAACTCACGCGCGCGGAGACGCGTAGCGCCTCCGCACGCGGACCAGGCACCGCCGTCGACGGCAACCCCATAGAAGTGCGCGGGCTTCGCCCGCGCACGTTCCGCGCGAAGCGCCGTACCAGCCATGAGCGAAGGCGAAGCCTTCGCTCATAGACCGAGTCGTTGCAGCAGGGCTTCGTCGCGGCGCCAGCGCGGTCTGACCTTGACGCGTAGCTCGAGAAACACGGGATGGCCGAGGAGAAGCTCGATCTCGGGGCGCGCCCCGCGTCCGATCTCTCGCACCACCGCACCGCCTTTGCCGACGACGATCTGCTTCTGGGACTCGGTCTCGACCAGCAGAGCTGCGCGTACGACCCGGTCACCGACCTCCTCCACTTCCACCGTGATCGCGTGCGGCACCTCGTCCTTCGTCAGCCGGAGAGCCTGCTCTCGCACGAGCTCGGCCAGCTGCACGTCGACCGGCAGATCCGTCCGCTGCTCCTGCGGGAAGTACAGCGGGCCCTCGGGGAGGAGCCCGACGAGTTCCGCGAGGAGCGCATCCACCCCATCACCCGTCTTGGCACTTACCGGATGAAGCGCGTGAAAGTCACCGAGCTTCGAAGCCGTCTCCATCTGCGTTGCGATGTGGCCCGGCTTCAGACGGTCGACCTTGTTCAGGGCAATTACGACTGGAACGCCCTGCTCGAACACGCGGCGAGCGACGAAGCGGTCGCCGGCGCCGATCCGCTCCCGCGCTGACAGGACGATCAGAACGCCCTCGACGTCCTCGAAAGCCGCATCGACCGTCCGCTGCATGTGCTCGGTGAGTGGGTCAAGGGGGCGTTGGAAGCCCGGCAGGTCGGCGAGCACCAACTGGTAGTCGTCGCCGTTCGCGATTCCGAAGATCCGTCGCCGCGTCGTCTGCGGCTTGTCGGACACGATCGCGACCTTCCCGCCACAGAGCGCGTTCACCAGCGTGGACTTGCCGACATTCGGCCGCCCGGCGACGGCGATGAAGCCGGTTTTCAACCTGGCAGATCCCAGGTATCCGGCAGCAACTCCGGCGCCGAATACGTGGCGAGCTCGCCGCTCGAATTCAAAAAGGTGATCTCGTCGATCCCGAACTCGTACAGCCACTGGCGGCAGCCGCCACAGGGCGAGGCGGTGATCCCGATCGCGGCGATGTCACCCGGTCGGTAGCCCTCGCTGACGGCCTTCACGAGCGCCGACTTCTCCGCGCAGACGCCCAGTGGATATGCAGCGTTCTCGACGTTGACGCCCTCGAAGATCTTGCCGTCCCGAGTGCGGACGGCGGCGCCGACGAGATAGTTCGAGTACGGCGCGTAGGCACGCTGAGAGATCGCCACGGCTCGTTCGTAAAGCTCTTGGCTCACAGCAGCTGAAAGACGGAGAGCGTGACGAGGGCCCCGAGTGCGCCTCCGTAGGCGACCTCGAGGGCCGAATGGAATCCGGACTCGACGCGGGTTTGTGCCACGAGCAACGCCATGATGAACGTCAGTGCACTGACAAGGAAGCGGTGTGAGTCGCCGACGATGTAGGTCGCGGCCATCCAGCCGGCGAATGCGATCGCCGCATGGCCCGAAGGCAAGCCCCCGCGAAGGGGCGTCCCGCGACCGGTGAAGGCCTTCGTGGCGATGACGATGATGACGGTCAGGACGAGTGCGATCAGCGTGATCTCTGCAGGCGCGTCGCGGAGCTTGTCGAGCACGTCCGCCGATTTGTCCGCCGCCTTACCGGCGAAGACGAGGTAGCCGACCGCGACCGCGTTCACCGACGCGATCAGAACGGCACCAGCGGCAATGTCCTTCGCCAGCTTCGCCATCGGGTCGAATGAAGTCGTCGCTGCGTCGATGGTGCCCTCGACCGCGGTGTTGATCATCTCGGCGACCAGCACGAAAGTGATCGAGAGCAGGAGGGCGATCAGCTCGAGTCTCGAGACGCCGGCGGCAACGGCGACGACGAGAACCACCACGGCGATGGCGAAATGGATCCTCATGTTGCGCTGGGTGCGAAGCACGTGGATCACGCCCTCGATCGCGAAGTTGAAGCTCTCGATGATCGAAGGGCGCCGAATCATTCGTGCGCACGCTCCCGGGCTTCCATCTCCACACCATGGTCATAGCCAACGAGGTGGAGCACCGCGTGCACGAGCGGCCCTCGCCATGCCTCGCCTACGACCTGCGGACACAGAACCACGTCGCCGAGCTGCCGTGGCGTGCCTTCCGGAAGAGCGTCGCGGCCGTCGATCGGAAACGCGAGAGCGTCGGTCTCCTCGTCCACGCCCAGATGCTCGCGCTTCAACGCCCGGATCTCCTCCAGCCCGACCAGCTGGAGGCCGAGGTCCCCATCGCCGATCCCTTCGGCGCCCAGCACCTCACGGATGAGCGACGCTGCGCTCTGGAGATCGAACTGCGCATCTGAGCGGTTCGCCACCTCGATCTCGACCATCCCGTCTACTTCCGCCGCTGCGTTCCTGTCTCCTCCGCGTGCAGCTTGTAAGCCTCGACGATCCGCTGCACCAGCTTGTGCCGGACCACATCTTCGTGGCCGAAGCGGACGAACGCGATACCGTCGATCGAGCCGAGGATGTCCTGCACGTGGATGAGGCCCGATGCCTGCTCGCGCGGCAGGTCAACCTGGGTAACGTCGCCGGTGACGACGACCTTCGATCCGAAGCCGAGGCGGGTAAGGAACATTTGCATCTGCTCGGGGCTGGTGTTCTGGGCTTCGTCCAGGATGATGAAGGAGTCGTTGAGCGTCCGGCCGCGCATGAACGCGAGAGGCGCGACCTCGATCGTGCCGCGTTCCATGTACGTGTTCAGGCGTTCCGCGTCGAGCATGTCGTAGAGGGCGTCGAAGAGAGGGCGGAGATATGGGTCGACCTTTGCGAGCATGTCACCGGGGAGGAAACCGAGCCGCTCGCCCGCCTCAACGGCCGGGCGCGTGAGAATCAATCGCGCGACCTGGCGTTCCTGCAGCGCCGCGACCGCGAGGGCCATAGCAAGGTACGTCTTGCCGGTGCCGGCCGGGCCGATCCCGAATGTCACCGTGCAGCCGCGGATCGCATCCACGTAGCGCTTCTGGGTCACCGTCTTGGGCGTGATCTGCTTGCCACGGTGGCGCCAGACGACGTCTCCGAAAACGTCCTGGACGTTCTCGGCCTGGTCGATCGCATTCAGAACGGCGTCCACCGTGGCGGGGCCGAGCTCTTGCCCCGTCTCGACGAGCTCGACGAGCTCGTCCACGACGGCCCGCGCCTCGGCGACGTGCACGTCCTCTCCGGCAATGGTGAGTCGATTCCCGCGGAGCAGGACCGTGCAGGCCAGGCGGTCCCGGAGGGCATGGAGGATTCCGTCGCCGATAGAGGCCAGCTCGGCCGCGACGTCGTTGGAGACGTCGAGGGTCTGCTCCACCTGTTGCACGCGCTCAGTGTAGGCACGCGCATCGGGTTTCAGGCCCGAGGCGCCGCTTGTCGGCGTCGCCAGAGAAGAGGCGCGGGGTCGCCGCGCCTCCGTTTTGACTCGCCGTTAGGCGAGTTTCTCCTTCACGAGCTGACTTACGACGGATCCATCAGTGCGTCCAGAGACCTGGGGCATGACGTCGGCCATCACGCGGCCGAAGTCGCGCATGCTGGTCGCGCCGTTTTCGGCAATTGCGTCGTCGACGATCTCCTCGAGCTCGTCCTCCGACAAGGGTTCCGGCATGAACTCTGCCAGCACCGAGAGCTCGAACTCTTCGGCTTCGGCCTGCTCCTCCCGCCCCCCGCTCCGGAATGCCTCGGCCGCCTCGATTCGCCGTTTGCGCTCGCGCTGTAGAACCTGAAGCTCCTCCTCGTCGGAGAGGGGCCGCTGTAATTCCTTCTCCGCAGAGCGCAGGCTCGAGAGGATTAGGCGCAGCGCATCGCGGCGCTGGTTGTCCCGCGCGAGCATCGCCGCCTTCACCTCGTCCTCCATGCGAGCGATCAGGCTCATCGGCCGCTCTTCGGCCGATGAGCGGGGGAAGGGGCGACATCGCAGGCGATGTCGCGGTCCTCAGAACAGGCGGCGACCTCAGCGGCGCGTGTGCTGAGGCGTGACCCAAAGAAAGGGTCCCGTAGGGGAAACATGGTTTCCCTCACGGGAGCGAGCCGAAGGCGAGCGACGCTCATTCCGGCAAGCCTTGGATTCTGCCGCCGAGGATGTGCCAGTGGAGGTGGAAGATCGTCTGCCCACCGCCCTCGCCCACATTCACGACGACGCGATAGTCCTCGAGTCCGGCCTCGCGCGCCGTCTGGGCCACGAAGTCGAGCATCCTCTTAGCTTCGTCGGCGGGGAACTCGCCCACCTCACGAAAAGTCGGTACGTGTCGCTCGGGCAGGACAAGCAGATGCGTCTCGGCCTTCGGATTGATGTCGCGGATCGCCACCAACCCGTCGGCCTTCGCAACGTGATCGCCTTGACGGACGAGGCTGCAGAAGAGGCAGTCGTCAGGCAGCGAGAATTCCCTCCTCCGAAACGGCCGCTCCTCGCACCTGGACCAGCTCCCCCACTCGAGCGTCGACGACCCACGGGGAGTAGTCGTCTCCGTACCCACGGCCCGGGCGGTCGACCAGGACGACGTCCTCCGCGCCGATCTTGGTTCGCCAGCGTGCAAGGCATGCGGTGTCGGACGCGGCGCGCAGGCGTGCGCTCCGGTCCTTCTTGATCTGCGGCGGGACCGGATCGGTCGCGGCGGTCACCGTCCCGGGCCGCGGTGAGTACGGGAAGACGTGCACCTTCGTGATGCCGGCTGCGCCGATCACAGCAAGCGTTCGCCGGAAAGCTGGTTCCGTCTCGGTAGGAAAGCCCACGATCGCATCGGTCGTCAGGTTGAAGTCGCCGAGGGGCTCGAGCCGCCGCAGGTAGGTGGCCGCGGAATAGCGGCGCGCCATGTCCTTCAGCACGCGGTCGTCGCCGGATTGGAGCGGCACGTGCAGGTGGCGGCTGACGGTCGGTGTCTCACGGAGCGCAGCCACGAGCTCGGCGTCGACATGGTTGACCTCGATCGACGAGAGGCGAACGCGGGCGAGCCCTGCCACCGCGCCGGCTTCGCGCACGAGCCGGGGAAGCGTGTAACCGGCCGCGCGGTCCCGGTAGCAGCCGAGGTTGATTCCGGTCAGGACGATCTCGCGGTGTCCCTGCGCGACGCGGCGCTCGATTTCCTGCAGAACAGCTGCGGCGGGTCGACTTCGGGAAGCACCGCGGACGAGCGGGATAACGCAGAAATTGCAGGAGAAGCTGCAACCGTCCTGGATCTTGACGAATGCTCGGACCCGATCGAGGCGGGCGTCGGCCTGAACGCAGCCGAGCGCTCCGATGTCACCGGCCACGAACGCGGGAGCCTCTTCGCTGCGCCGTGCGACCACCGTGACGTTACTGGGGAGGCCGGCGAAGGCATCTGTCGCAAGACCGGCGGCGCAGCCGGTGACGTAGACGCGCCGGTGCGTCCTCGCAGCCCGCGCCGCCGCCTGCCGCGATTTCCGTACCGCCTCGTGGGTGACGCAGCACGTGTTCACGACGGCGACGTCGGCACCGAGCTCGTGCGGCCGCTCGATGTGGCCATCGCCGAGCAGGCGCTCGCGCACGTCCTGGGCATCGGTGTGCGAAACCTTGCAGCCCAGGAAGCGAACAGAAAAGGTCGCCATCGGCCCCTGATGCTACTGGGCCAGCTGCGATCCGAGCTCGAGCGCACGCGCCGAGACGATCACATTGCTTCGTACAGGTCCGCCGCCCAGCCGTCTCGGGTGTTCCGCCGCACAAGCCGGAAGGCCGGGAGCTCGCGCGGGTCGGTCGGCAGATACCCGGAGCTCACGAGCCGTTTGCAACGGAGACGCGGCGCGAGCGCCTCGAGCGCTGGGCGCGTGATGTTGGCAAGCGCGAGCTCAGCTGCGGGCGCCTCTTTGGCGAGTATGTCGACACGACGCGCGTCGACCGAAACGCCGTTCGCGGCGGCATTTTGGGCTGTCGCCGTCACCGCGTTCTCGTCCGCATCGAGCGCGACCACCGGAGCGAACCCGAGCTTCGCGGCGACGATCGCCAGGATGCCGGAGCCGCAGCCGAGATCGACGACACTCGAGGGCTCCAGTTCGAGCAAGAGCTCGACGCACAGCCGCGTCGTTGGATGCGCTCCCGTCCCGAACGCCCTGCCCGGGTCGATCACAATCGTCGTTGCATCGGCGGGAGGCTCGTGCCAGGACGGGCCGATCCAGAGTGGACCCACCCGAACGGGACGATGGAACTCCTTCCAGCGGTCGCGCCAGTCGCCGGCGATCTCCGTCTTGCGCACCCCACCGAACGTGTGCCAGAGGCGCTCCTCACCGCCGGCATCGGTGTAGGCGACGAGCTCGATGCCGTCGGCATGATCGACTTCCTCGAAACCTTCGGGGAAGAGCTCGATCATCTGCGCTCGCGCCTCCTCGGCACGCGACGCGGGAACATCGACCGAGACGCGCCGCATCTTGCTCAGCGGAACGCGCTCTTCAGTTTCTCGAAGAAGCCCTCACCGCGGTCGTAGGTGGCCTCAGTGGAGAGGCGTTCGAACTCCTCTAGCAGCCGGCGCTGCTCTTCGCTGAGGCGTCGCGGCACGACGACGTTGACGAGAACGCGCTGGCTGCCCCGTCCGAACCCCTGCAGCACGGGCAGCCCGCGACCCCTGAGGACGCGGATTTCGCCCGGCTGCGTCCCTGGCTCGAAGCTGAGCTCGACCTCGCCTTCGAGCGTTGGCACCGAGACGGTCGAGCCGAGCGCCGCCTGGATGAGAGTCAGGTCGACGGTCGTGTACACGTCGTTGCCTTCGCGCACGAAGCGCTCGTCGGGGCGCACGTGGACCTCGACGTACACGTCGCCCGCTCGGCCGCCGAGCCCCCCGGTGTGCCCCTCTCCGCTCAGGCGGATGCGCTGTCCGTCGTGGATCCCTGCGGGAATCTCGACTTCGAGCGTTCGTTCCTCGATCACGCGGCCGCTGCCGTGACACTGCTCGCAGGGCTGCTCGACGAGCTTTCCCGAGCCGGTGCAGGTCGGGCAGGTTCCTGTGCGGACGAACTCGCCGAAGACGCTGCGGGAGACCTGGCGCAGACGGCCCGTGCCCCCGCAGGTCGGGCAGGAGCGAACGGGCGTGTCCGGCTCCGCGCCGCTCCCGGCGCAATGGCCGCACTGAACGGCCACCCCGAACGGCACCTCGCGCTTCGTCCCCGTCGCCACCTCGGCGAGATCGATCTCGACCCGAGCCCCGATGTCCGCGCCGCGCCCGCGACCGGTGCGACCCCCGACACCGAAGAGATCGTCACCGAAGAAGGCCGAGAAAAGGTCGGAGAGGTTGCCGAGATCGAAGCTCGAGGGCTGAAAACCGCCGCTGCGCAGACCGGCGTGACCGAACCGGTCGTAGAGCTCGCGCCGTTCCGAGTTGGACAGGACCTCATAGGCCTCGACGACTTCGCGGAAGCGATGCTCAGCGTCTGGCACGTCCGAGACGTCGGGATGGAGCTCGCGCGCGAGGCGGCGGAAGGCGCGCTTGATCTCATCGGCGCCAGCATCCCTGGGGACGCCGAGGAGCTCGTAGTAGTCGCGCTCGGTCGTCGCCACTACGGCACCGCTTGCGGTGCCGTCATCAGGACGCGCGGGCTCCGCCCGTGCGTCCGTCTGAACTGACCGGTCGAACCATGCGAGCTCATCACGATGCCATCCCTAAGCCACCGCTTGCGGTGCCGTCATCAGGACGCGCGGGCTCCGCCCGTGCGTCCGTCTGAACTGACCGGTCGAACCATGCGAGCTCATGACGACACCATGCGAGCCAAGCGTAGCGTCGGCCTCAGTTGTCTTCGTAGACCTCCTCGACGAAGCGCGACAGCTCCTGTGCAGCCCCGCGGACCGAGCGAATCGCCTTGTCGTAATCCATCCGCACCGGGCCGAGAAGGCCGACCGCCCCAAGCGCGCGGTTCGTCAACCCGTATGACGCGCCCACGAGCGCTGCGTCCTGGAAGGCCGGATGTTCGAGTTCCCCTCCGACCCGGACGAACGCGCGCCTCGGATCGAGCGCCTCCCCGAGGATCTCGAGCAGCGCCGCCCGCTTCTCGAGCGTCACCAGGACATGCCGGTACACGCCGAGCTCGTCCTTGCGGACATCGTCGAGAAGCCCGGCGGTGCCCCCGACGTAGAGCCGCTGCTGGGCCTGCAGAAGGTCGGTGAAGGCAGGTTTGAGCGTCGTCAGGAAGTCACGCTCGGCCGAAGACAGGCTGGGATCCTCAAACTCCCGCCTGAGCCGGCTCGTACCGAGCTGCAGGCCGGCGACGCGCTCGTTCAGGTATTCGCCCGCCCACTTCGCCAGTCCAGGATCGACCGGCTGTTCGAAGGTGACGACCCGCTTGGCCACGCCGCCCGTCGACGTGATGACGACGGCCATGACGCTGCGCGGGTTGAGCAGGAGCACTTCGACGTGCCGTACTGTCGTGGTCTCGAAAGACGGGGCGGAAACCAGGGCGAGCAGGTGCGTCACGCGCGAAAGCACCTCGCTGGTCGCTTCGAGAGCGGAATCGATCTCGCGCCGAAGTGCCGAGAAGTCGAGCGGGAAGCTGCCAGGCCGGGCGTCCTGGCGGGCCAGGAGCTCGTCGGCATAGAGCCGGTAACCCCGCTCCGTGGGCACGCGCCCCGCGGACGTGTGCGGGTGCGTGAGCAACCCACGCGCTTCGAGCTCGGCAAGCTCGTTGCGCACCGTAGAGGGCGAGACGCCGAGGCCCGTTTGCTCGACGAGGTGTCTGGACCCAACGGGCTGACCGGTGGCGACGTAGGCCTCGATCACGCGCACGAGGACCTCGCGCTGTCGCTCTGAAAGCCGGGTCTCTTGATCAGACGCCATTTGCAGGCATTTTAGCGACGCATTCCCGGAGCCTAGGCGAGCAGATCCGCGGTCACGCCACCGCCAAGCCGGCGACCGCGGTCCGTCAGCGTCAGCGTTTGAGCTCCCAGACGATCCACTTCGTGCTGCACGAGCCCGAGTCGTTGCAATCGTCCGAGTGCAGCGTCGTCGACGACGGGGGCGAGCTCGGCGAGGCTCAACGGTTCGTCGAGCCTGAGCCCGAGCATCACGCGTTCGCGCCTGCGCACGTCGAGCGACAGGGGCTCCACCTCCCGCGGGGGGGAGGTGCCCGTCGCGGTGAACAGGTACACGCCCAGGCGCGGTGTGTTCCTCCAGCGGCGTCCCTGAATTGTCGAGACCGCGCCAACTCCGATGCCCAGGTAGTCCCGTCCGAGCCAATAGGCGAGGTTGTGCCTTGCGCGGAGATCACGGCCTCCCACGCCCTCCGGCGTGCGGCAGAAGTTCGCGGTCTCGTACCAGCGGTAACCGGCGGATGTCAGCCGTTCGACGACCACCTCGAAGTAGGACTCCATCGCATCGGCCTGGCGGGCAAGCTCGACGCCGTGTGCATGGGTGAAGCGCGTCCCCGGCTTGGCCTCGAGCTCGTAGCAGGACAGGTGCTCCGGACCGAGCGCGAGCGCATCACCGAGGTCGGCTTCGAGAGCGGAGGCGCTCTGGCCCGGAATCCCGTAGATGAGATCGAAGGAGATGTTGTCAAATCCGGCATCACGCAGATGGTAGAACGCACGGCGGACGGTGTCCGGTTGGGCAACGCGCTCGAGCACTTCCAGAAGCTGAGGTTGGAAGCTCTGCACCCCGAGGGAGACCCTGTTCACGCCGAGGTCCCGCAGAGCACGGGCGAGCTCCTGCGTGACCGTTTCGGGATTCGCCTCGACGGTCACTTCGCCCGCGCGGGGCAAGGCGGCGAGCAGCCGCTCGAGGGCGCCTTGGTCGGTGAAGGTGGGCGTCCCGCCGCCCAGGAAAACACTCTCGAGTTCGGGTGCGAGCAGTCCGCGTTCCAGGTCGAGCTCGGCGAGTAAGGCGTCGACGTACCCTCCGTGCTGCGACCCGCGCCCGACCACCGTGACGAAGTCGCAATATCCGCAGCGGTGCGCGCAGAACGGGAGATGAACGTAGAGATGCCGGGCGCCGCTCACGAGCGCCGCTCCCCATTCAGATTCAAAACCGCGAGGAAGGCCTCCTGGGGCACCTCCACCATGCCGACCTGCTTCATCCGCTTCTTGCCGGCCTTCTGGCGTTCCAGCAGCTTGCGCTTGCGTGTGATGTCTCCGCCGTAGCACTTGGCGAGCACGTCTTTTCGCTTCGCCTTCACCGTTTCGCGCGCGATCACGCGCGCGCCGATCGCGGCCTGGATCGCGACATCGAAGTGCTGCCGCGGGATCTCTTCGCGGAGACGCTCGACGAGCGCACGTCCGCGGTCGTACGCGGAATCCCGATGGATGACCAGCGAGAGAGCATCGACCGGCTCGCCCCCGACCAGCACGTCCACTCGCACAAGCTTCCCCGGCCGGAACCCCACGATGTCGTAGTCGAAGCTCGCGTAGCCGCGCGTACGCGACTTCAGCTGGTCGTAGTAGTCGAGCACGATCTCCGCGAGCGGCAACTCGTAGGTCAGGTGCACGCGCTCCTCGGAGAGATACTCGAGGTGGTCGAACTGCCCGCGGCGCTCGTTGTTGAGCTCCATCACGGCACCGACATGCTCCTTCGGCACGATGATCGACGCCTTGATGTACGGCTCCTCGACCTCCTCGAACTCGTTGGGCATATCGGTCGGGGTGTGCACCTCGCGCCACTCCCCGTTCGGCGGCTTGACGCGGTACGCGACGTTTGGCGCGGTCACGAGTAAGTCGAGATCGAATTCGCGCTCGAGCCGTTCTCGCACGATCTCCATGTGCAACAGGCCGAGAAATCCGCAGCGGAAGCCGAATCCGAGCGCCTGAGATGTCTCCGGCTCGTAGAAGAGAGCCGCGTCGTTCAGCTTGAGCCTTTCGAGCGCGTCTCTCAGTTCGGGATAGTCGTCCGAGTCGGTGGGAAAGAGTCCGGCGAACACCATCGGCTTCACTTCCTTGTAACCCGGAACCGGCTCTGCGGCCGGACGCGCCTCGGAGGTGATCGTGTCGCCGACGCGAAGTCGCGAGACGTCCTTGAGCCCGGTGATGACGTAGCCGACCTCGCCGGCCTCGAGCACACCGGACTCGCGCCGGGTCGGTGCGAAAAAGCCGAGCTCCTCCGCCTCGAAGCGAGTGCCGAGAGCCATGGCACGCAGCGACTCGCGTGCCGAGAAGCGCCCGTCGACGACGCGAACGAACGCGACCACGCCGCGATACTGGTCGTACGAGGAATCGAAGATCAGAGCTCGCGCCGGCGCATCCGGATCGCCCGCCGGCGGCGGCACGCAGTCCACGATGGCGTCGAGCACGTCTTCGACGCCCTCTCCGGTCTTCGCCGAGATCCGAAGCACTCGGTCGATCTCCCCTCCGATCAGATCGGCGAGCTCGGCAGCAGCTCCCTCGGGATCCGCCTGCGGCAGATCGATCTTGTTGACCACCGGAACGATCTCGAGGTTGTTCTCGATCGCTAGGTACGCATTTGCAAGCGTCTGCGCTTGCGTCCCCTGCGCCGCATCGACGACCAGCAATGCGCCCTCGCAGGCCTGCAACGACCGTGACACCTCGTAGGTGAAGTCCACGTGACCGGGTGTGTCGATGAGATTCAGCTGATAGCCCTTCCACTCGACGCGGACCGCCTGCGCCTTGATCGTGATTCCCCGCTCCCGCTCGAGATCCATCGTGTCGAGCACCTGCGCCCGCATGTCACGGCTCGAGACCGCGTGTGTCAGCTCGAGGATGCGGTCGGCGAGCGTCGACTTCCCATGGTCGATGTGGGCGATGATCGAGAAGTTGCGGATGCGATCCTGGGTCATGGTGTGCCGTTTCCAAGCCGGCGTCGCAACGCTAGCAACGCACCCAGCTCGCGAACCTTCAGGGCTCGGCAGGACAAGAAGTAAACGGCCACGCCCGCGGCGAGCGCGACGCTGACGGACGCAAGCTGTCCAGGGAACGAGCGGCCAAGGGCCTGGTCGAGCCCGTACCAGATCCCGAAGCAGGCGCCTGCGAGTATCGCCGAGGCCGCGATGATGCGAGCAATCGAGTCGGCGGTCTCCCGAAACTCGAGGCGCCCCAGGCGCCGGCGCAGGAGCACGAATAGCACGACGGCTCCAAAGACGTTCGCCAACGAGGTCGCGAGCGGGATTCCCCAGGTGCCGAAGCGATAGAACGCGGCGTCCAGCGCAGCGTTCACGGCGAGGTTGCCCAGTGCGACCAGCGTGGGGGTCCAATTCGATTGCAGGCTGAAGAACGCTCGATTCAACATGAGCATCGCTCCGTTGAAGAAGAGACCTGCCGAGAAGGCTGCGAGGGCTCCGGCGACGACCGGCGTCTGGAAGGGCTCGAACTCGCCTCGTTGGTAGACGAGGCGGGTGATCGGCTCGGCAAGGACGGCACTGACTGCACTGGCCGGGATCAACGTGAACGCGATCTGGCGCAGGCCGAGCCCGACAGTGTTGCGGAATCCCGCCTCATCGCCCCGCGTTGCAAGGCGCGCAAGAGCCGGAAACAGGACGGTGGCAACCGCGACGGAGAACATCCCCTGCGGAAGCATGTAAAGGCGAAACGCCCTGTCGATCGCGGTCGGCGCGAGATTCGGATCGATAAGCCGCGACGCAAAGGCGGAATTGACAACGAGGTTGAAGTTGATCAGCCCCAGGCTCAACGTCACCGGGACCATGAGCCGGAGCACCCGCCACACGGCGGGATCGCGCCAGTCGATGAGGACGCGCAGCCTGTCATCGCGGCCCCGCAGCCAGGGCATCGGAAGCAGAACCTGGATCACCGTCCCGACCAGGATCGATCCGGCGTACACGTACAGCTTCGCGTCGAGCGTGTCCGCCTGCGGGACGCCGATGACAAGACCTGCGATGATCGCGACGTTCCAGAAGACCGGGGTCAGCGCGGGCACCGTGAAGTGCTCATAGCTGTTCAGGATCCCGACGACGATTCCGGAGACGCCCAGGAGGACGACCGTCGGAAAGAGCACGCGCGAGAGACCGATAGCGAGGTCACGGTCACCACCGGGATCGCCGAACGGCCGGATGATCAGGGGCGCGAGAACCATGAGGAGGGCGACCAGCGCTCCGACGAAGAGCAGTACGAGCCAGAAGAGGCTCGACGCGACGCGCCACGCACGGCGTCGATCGCCCTTCTCGAGCAATTCACTGAAGATCGGGACGAACGCCGCGGACAACGCCTGGTCGGCGACGAGCGAGCGGAAGAGGTTCGGTACCTGGAACGCGACCGTGAACGCGTTGATCTTGCCGGCCGCCCCGAAGTAGTACGAGGCGACGATCTCTCGAACGAGGCCGAGGATGCGCGAGAGTCCGGTGGCGAGCGAGAAGATCGCCGTCGACCGGGCGAGCCGGCGGCCGGAACGCTCGTCCACGCGGCGAGTATAGGGACGGGGCCGAACGGCGCTACGCCGCCTGCGGAGAGGCTTTGGTACCATCCTCGCGCCCGCGCACAGCGGGCCTTTTCACTCGATGCCGAACAGCAAGCAGCAGAAGAAGCGCGTTCGCACGGCCGCAAACGAGCGGCTCGAGAACTTGCGCTTCCGCTCGACCGCAAAGACGCTGGCCAAACGACTCGAGGCTGCTGTTCAGGCGGGAGACCGAGACCGGATCGCAGCGGACCACCGTGAGCTGGTCAGCTGGCTCGACCGGGCCGCCGCTCGCGGCGCGCTGCACCGGAACACGGCCGCCCGCCGCAAGTCACAGGCTGCTCGCCTCGTCGCCGGCGAGCGCTAGAGCCTAGCGAGGAGCTGCTGTCAGCGCCTCGCGCGGGCGCGTGATGTCGATCAGCGCCCGCTCGAGCTCCAGATCGACGGCGAGGCGCGAGCCGCCCTTGACGGCGTGGTCGAGCTCCGCAAGACGCACGACCGCCTCGCGCAGCTCGTCCGGCCCGTAGTTCCGGGCCTGCGCGTAAAGCTTCTCCACGTAGAAGGGATGGCGCTTGAGCCGTCCTGCCGCTTCGCGTGCGCTCAGCCCTTCCTCCGCAAAGATCTGACAGTCGCGGACACGTCCCACGTGACCGACAAGCAGCCCGATCAGTGCCGGAACCGTGCGCGAGACCGGATCGCCCGAACGCTCGAGCAGCGTCTGGCAGGCGGTCAGTGCACCCGCGAGCTCACGGCGTCCCCACGCATCGGTGAGCTCGTAGCCCGGCACCTCCGCACAGCCCGCCGCCTGCTGCTGAATCTCTGCGGTCCCGATCGAGTCGCCCGCGGCCCAGGTGGCGATCTTGTCGACCTCTGTCGCGAGTTCCTCCGGATCCTCGCCGACGATCTCGACAAGCAGGCGAGCGGCTTCCGCATCGACCTCGGCGCCCCGATCCGTGAACTGCTTTGCGACCCACTCCGGCAGGCGGCGCTTGGAAACGTCGTAGACGAGCACGTCTCCGGCTTTCGCGCAGGCCTTTCCGATCGCGGAGTCCTTCTTGAGGTCGCCGGCCACCAGAGCCAGGACGGTGTCGGGCGCCGGGCTCGCCAGGTACGCGGCAACGGCCTTGACGTCCGCGGCCTTCCACCGGTCGACCTCCTCGACGATCACGAGGCGCCCGCCACCGAGGAGGCCCATCGAATTGCAGGCGGCGACTGCGTCCTCCCCGCCGGCCTCGCCCGCCGAAAGCAGTTCGAGCGCCTCCTCGCCGATCCGATCGCGGAGCCGCCGCAGAGCGCGCTGGATCTTCGGCCGGTCGCGGCCGGTGATCAGGTAGACGGGTTTGAGCTCGTTCGCCATCGGCCGCCTGAAGCATAGGCAGCCACAAGGAGGACCCCCGCGAGGAGCGTCAAGAGCGCGCGCGCCGACCGGATCTGGGCGACGGGGAGCCCACCCACGAGACGCGCGACAGCCACCAGGTAGGCGGCGCACCATCCGTTCAACCAGGCGAGTGCAGCCGCCGCGCTGGCGGACAGCGGCGCTACCGCCGCGGCCGCGAGGGCGAGCCCGAGCAGCGGTACCACCGCCGGGGCTGCCAGCGCATTCGCGGGCACGGTCAGCAACTGGATCGCGTGGAACTGAAGCCACGCGATCGGCGCGGTCGCGAGGCCGCAGGCCGCGGACACCGCGACCGCAATCCGGAGGGGCCTACCGAGCGGATAGCCCTCGAGCATTCGCTCGAACCGGGGCACCAGCACGAAGATGGCGATCACCGCGGCAAAGGAGAACTGAAAGCCGACGTCCAGGAGCATGTACGGATTCCATGCGAGCAGGACGATCGCGCCGACGAGCAGGAGGTGCCAGCGATCAGCCGCGCGTGCGCTCAGCCAGGCGAGTGAACCGAGCGCGCCGGCGACTCCCGCGCGCACCACCGAGGGTTGCGCGCCAACGGCCAGCACGTAACCCGCGATCGCCGCCAGCGCGCCCAGCTGCCCCAACATTCGCGGGAGGCCGAGCACCCAGACGACTCCTGAAGCGCCGGCGGCCACGAGCGCGACGTTCTGGCCTGACACGGCCAACAGGTGGTAGAGCCCGGATGCGCGGAAGCGCTGCCGCAGATCGTCCGAAAGGCCACTGTCCTCACCGAGCACGACACCCTCGACGACCGCTGCACGATCGCCGCGCAGACCGCGGGCCACGGAACGATCTAACCGGCGCCGGAGCGAATCCGCGACACCGCCCAGCCCGCTGCGACGACCAACCGCTCGCCAGCGGTCGACGCGGAGGACCAGGTGGACTCCGCGTCGGCGCAACCAGGTGCGTTCGTCGAATCCATTCTTGGGCCCGTGCGGCGCGATCAGCTGGCCCAATGCCTCGAGTACGGCACCTTGCGGAGGCGCTCGACCTTTCGGGAGCCGGAGCAGCACGGGCTCGCGGAGGGCCACGTCGCCGAAGCGAACGGCGAGGCCCGGGCCGCGCACGTCGTACCGGCCCCGGCGAGCGGGCCCGGTCACGATTACGCGTGCTCGCGCCGCGGTGCCGACGCGAACCGCGAGCGGGCTACGATCGAGCGCGTCCAGTCGGGCGCCACTCCACCACCAGCCCCCGAGGGCGAGCGCCAGCGCGAGCGACCCGAGCCGGACCGGGCCGTCGGCGACCGTCGAAACGGGGACAAGCGCAACCGCGAGGAACAGAGGAGCGGCTGAACCGGCTCGCCCGGCATTGCCACTCGCGAGCCCTAGGCACAGCGCGGCAGCAAGCAGCTGCGGGAAACGCCGCAGCACGAAAGCCGTCATGGCGCCACCAGGCCGCGGAGCTCGTCGAGCCGCGCCGGTCCGATGCCGGGAACCGCGTCAAGTTCGTCGACCGACCCGAACGCGCCGTGCTTCTGGCGGTAATCGAGGATCTTCTGAGCGGTGACCGGGCCCACGCCGGGCAGCTCGTCGAGCTGTTCCAGAGTGGCCGTATTGAGGTGGACGGGCCCGGTCGGCGCCGTCCCGGTGCCACCCTGAGCGGCAGCGCCGGCCGCACCCCGACGCGGCACCACGATCTGCTCGCCGTCCGCAATCGGCGCGGCAAGGTTGACGAGTTCGAGCTGCGCCTTCCGGGTCGCCCCGCCCGCGCGCGCGAGCGCATCTGCGATGCGCGATCCCTGGGCCAACCGATAGAGACCCGGGTGCCGAACGGCTCCGACGACGTCCACGAACAATCGCGATTCAGGCGCGGGGGCATGCGCGGCGGGCGCAGCCACGGGTACAGGAAGCGGCGCCGGCTTGCCGGGACGCAGCAGCAGCCGGCCGGCAAGGGCCAGGACCAGGAAGAGGACGATCGCGGCGACGATGACGCGTCGTCGGTCCAGCATGATCTCCGGCATGTCGCCAAGTTTGACAACAGAACCGTCACCTGTCTGTAACGACTCTGTGCCGAAACCGTGCTAGCCGATGACGAGATTGACGAGCTTGCGAGGGACGACGATCGTCTGCCTGATCTCGCCGCCGTCCACGTGAGCCTGGACCTTCGGCGACTCCGTTGCGAGGGCCACGAGCTCCTCTTCCGGCAGATCGGCAGGCACCACGAGCCGGTCGCGCACCTTCCCGTTGACCTGAACGACGAGCTCGAAGGTGTCCTCCTCGAGCAACGCAGGATCTGCCTCAGGCCACGGCTGCTCCCACAACCGCTCGCCCCCCAGCCGTTCCCACAACTCCTCGGCGATATGCGGCGCGTAGGGCTGGAGAAGGGACACTGCCGTCTCAGCTGCGAACCGCGCCGCCGGATCAGCGGGAGCCTTCGCCAGCTCGTTGACGAGCTCCATCACCGTGGAGATGGGTGTGTTGAAATGCTGTCGCCGCCCGAGGTCGTCGGTGACGCGCGCAATCGTGCGATGTGCCTTGCGCGCCAGCGTGCTGTCGCCCGGCTCGCCGTCCGGCGGGGCCTCGGCAACCTCGCAGACCACGCGCCAGAGCCGGCGGAGGAAGCGCTGCATGCCCTCCACTCCCGACTGTGTCCATTCCATGTCCTGGTCGGCAGGGCCGATGAACAGCATCGACAGACGCGCCGCATCGGCCCCATACCTCGACACGAGCTCGTCGGGTGTGGCAGCGCCTCCCACCCGCTTCGAGATCTTCGCGCCGCCCTGCGTGACGAAGCCGTTGCCGAAGAAGCGCTTGAACGGCTCGCGGTGACCGATCAGTCCCAGCTCGTTCAGCACCTTCGTGAAGTAGCGCGCGTAGATCAGGTGGACGGTCGAATGGTCCACGCCGCCGGTGTAGTGGTCGACCGGCATCCAGTAGTCGGTAACCTCGCGGTCATACGGCGCGCGGTCGTTGCGCGGATCGCAGTAACGCAGGAAGTACCAGGACGAATCGACGAAGGTGTCCATAGTTTCGACCTCGCGGCGGCCCGCTTTGCCGCAGCGCGGGCATGGGACGCGAATCCAGTCTTCGGCCTGCGCCAGCGGCGGAACTCCCTTGGGCTTGTAGTCCTCAACCTCGGGCAACAGGACCGGCAGGTCTTCGTCGGCCACCGCAACGATGCCGCAGTCGTCGCAGTAGACGACCGGAATCGGGCAGCCCCAGTAGCGCTGGCGCGACCAACCCCAGTCGCGTAGGCGGTAGCTCACCGCCGGGCGTCCGCGGCCGCGCGTCCCCAACCACTCGACGATCGCCTTCGCCGCCTCCTCGTCGGGCAGGCTCGAGAACTGCGCCGAGTCGACGAGCTTGCCCTCGTCGTCGATGACGACCTTGACCGGGAGGTCGAACCGCGCCGCGAACTCGCGGTCACGCTCGTCGTGCGCAGGCACCGCCATGATCGCGCCGGTGCCGTAGTCCATCAGGACGTAGT
>WNGF01003652.1_pt1 | contig 26101 bp, 24 predicted proteins | sample 5400641 | NCBI WGS metagenome assembly WNGF01 (sample SAMN13153371, study PRJNA577476) | soil metagenome | isolation source: 80 cm soil or saprolite under grassland replicate 2 | place: USA:California | collected 2016-06-15 | reverse complement strand
GCGGTTGCAGTCGTTGGACCGACAGTCTAGCGACCCTCGCTACCGCCGTCGGGCTCGGGGAAGAAACGGCGCTCCGCATTCGCCGCAGAGCACGGGAGGCCCCTCAAGGATGGATCGGGGGAGGCGGAGCTGGCGGGGGCAGCCGCACAGGCAAAGTGTCGGCGACTAAGTGTGCCTGGTGGTGCGGCCACGAGGCAGCTCCGCGGCTCGCCACATCACCAGCGCGTCGGCCAACTCGTCCAGCGTTGCGGAGTACTGGGCGGCTGTGGCTGGCAGCATCGTCGTCGCCGCCAGGCCGTACGGCCGCAGCGCACCGACCTGCAGGCCGAGCTCTGTCGCCACCGCCATGAATCGACGGTTGTGGTAGCGGCCGCCCCGGGACGTGTCGCGGATGCCTCTGGCGAAGGCGAGGGCATGGGCCGCTTCATGCAGGAGGGTCGCGAACACCAAGCGGGGGCCGCGGTCGAGGCCTTCGCCAGCGATGAGAATTTCCGATCGCTCGTCCCCGTCGGCGAGGCGCCACCGCCTGGCGGCGAAATGACCGAGCTTGCGGAGCGCACCCCGATCACTACCAGTGGCGATCAGCACGACGACCTCCGGGATCTCAGCATGGTGCCCTCTGATGGTCGCCCAAGCGCCTTCCATTGCCGCGAGCAGCCGTTGCATGGGTCCGAGGGGAGGCGAGGGTCGGGCGACCGAGACGAGCGGTGTTGGGAGTTGATCAAGGGCTCGGCGGTGCGGTCGCAGTCGACCGTCCGCGACTACCTTGGCCGCGCGCCGTTCGATTCGTGCCGAATCACGGCCCAGGTCGTGCGTTCCCTCATCAGCCGGAGCGTCAGAGACGGCAATGGTCGCAGCGCGCATGGGATCCTCCCGGTCTTCGGTCCCGGAGTGGCGATTGGTGTTCATGCCAAGTGGCAGGCCAAGACGGCTGAGTTAGCTGGAGCCAGGTGGAGCCCGGTCCTGTTGAGGGAGGCTCCACCTGGCCCGCTGATTGCGCTGCTAGGTATCGCCCTGCTCGGCGGCGTCCTCGCCGGGCTTGTCGGAGGGTTCCCCGGCTCCGACCTTGGCGAGCTCCTGCGTCTCGATCTCGGAGGGCTGGTAGCCGAGGTCGCCGAGGAGCCGGTAGTGCTGGTGGATGAACGGATCGAGCCAGTCCTCCTCGCTCCCGAGCCGGTCCTCAGCCCAGGTGATCACGAGTGCGAGCGCGACCCGGCGGAGCTGCTCGGACCCCTTTTTGGCGTGGTCGAGCAGGGCTCCCAGCGAGCTGGAATCGCCTATCTCGACTTGGAGCAGGTCGCAGACGTCCGGCGTGTGCGCCGTCTGGTCGGCGAGCAGGTTGACAACCTGCCAGAAGAGATAGCCGTCGGACAGCGGCCTTGGCAGCCTGCCGCTGCTGGTCAGCCACGTCTGGAGCGTCTCGCGGCGCTTGGACGCGGCGCCTTGCAGTTCTGCGGTGCGGGCCCGTTCCGCTTCCTCGCGCTCTCGACGCTCGGCCTCCTCACGGGCTCGCCGCTCCTCCTCTTCCTGCTGCCGACGCCGGGCCTCCCGGGTCGCCGGGTTGTCGCTGCCAGCGGAGGGCGTCGTGCCGCTCGTGCTTCGTGTGCTGCGCGCCGGCGCCTCAGATCGATCAGACCGGTCGATGCCTGGCGGGCTGTCCGCCTCCCCCCGCTCCGTACCAGTCGGGGAGGGAGTGGTGCTGGCGGGTGGCTCAGCGTGGCGCTCGGGGTTCATGCAGATTGGCTCCACCTCGCCCGCGCTGTCGACCCACACCGCGTGGCAGGGCTCGGACCGGTGGCCCTCCGGATCCACCTCGAGGGAGGCGAGCCTCTGCGCCCCCGTGCCGCGCCAGTCGTCTGGGGCCAGGATCACACCGTGCGCTTCCAGGTCAGCCATGACCTTGGCGCGGGCCTGCCGACGCTCGTGGCCCTTCAGTTCCGCGTTGACCTCGTTCTCGACCCCGAACCGGAGCCCACGGTGCAGGACCCGCTCGACCAACTCGGTTTGCTTGCCGACCTGCCGAACGAGCCTGCCGAGGTGGACAGCGTCGGTGTCGGTCACCTGACCGGCGTCGTAGGCTTGCTTGAAGGCTGGGAACTCGGTGTAGACGGCCAGCAGCGTGAGGTACTTGGAGACTGTCGCCTGGGACTTGCCGAGCCGGGCTGCCCACTCCCGCTGGCCCAGCCGAACCCCCTGCCGCTTGGCCGCCTCCAGCGCCCGCCGTAGCGCCTTGGCCTTCTCCAGGCTCGTCAGGTCCTGGCGGTCCATGTTCTCGGCGATCTGTTCGAGCGCCGCCTCCAGGTCGTCGAGCTCGCGGATCTCGGCCTTGATGGTCGTGTGTCCCGCCTCCTTGGCGGCGCGCCACCGCCGCTCGCCGAACACGATCTGGTAGGTGCCGTCCTCGTTGGGCCGGACGAGGATCGCCTGGGAGACGCCGCGAGCCTTCACGGAGGCGATCAACTGCTCCATGTCTCCGAGGTCGTCGCGGTTCTCGGAGGGCGGGGTGACCTTGTCGATTGGGATGAGCTGCACCAGCGGTTCGCCAGTGGGGGCCGGCGTCTTCCCGCGTGTGGCCATGGTGCGGTCCTTTCTCGGGCGCATCGCCCGGGCCTTTGGGTGGGCGCTTTGCCACACCCGCGTCCTCTTCTGCCCAAATTGAAGGCATCACCTGCATTATAGTATTCCACTATATACAGTGCAAGTTTACTGGGGTATCTCGTATGCCTCTGACCAGGGAGTTTTCTGATGCTCACCCGTAACGTCCGACCGGTGAACTCAGCATCAGCTACGACTGTGGCACCGATCAGGTAGGCACGAGATCGGTCGACGATCCACAGCCACCACCGCACCAGCAGCGAGCCACCCACTAGCCTCGCTGACCCGAGGAGCCGACCCCAAGCCTGGATGGCGTCCACAGACTTTCACCATCGGTGAAGCAAACCAAGCGAACCGCTCCGAGTGGCTCGCTCACCTCACAGGAGCAGCTGGACGATACGAGGCACCGCTAGTCGTTGTGGATGCCAAGCCCGTCCGTGGGCGAGGATCGGCTTTCAGCTTCCAGCGATGGGTTCGTGCGCGGTCCCTGTGGGCTGGGTCAAGGCTAGGCTCTGGGGAGCATCGGTCGCTCCGCCGGGTCGTCTTGGCGGTCGGCGAGGTCGTGTAGTCGCAGGATCTCGTGGGCGGCTGAGGAGGGGCCCACCAGGAGCCGAGCGATCGTCAGTCCGAGCGCGCCGATAACCTGGACCCATCGCAGCAGGCTGCCGTCATGGGTGGTCTCACCGCCGGGGATGAGCGTAAAGAGCAGGAACAGCAGCCCCATGGCGGCTTGGACGGCCAGCATGGTGGCGATCGCGATGCCAAGCTGGCGCCACGGTGAGAGCGCGCGGCGCCACCTGGCCCACCCCAGCGAGATGCCGGCAATGGTTGCGTCGGGGTGAAGCTCTCCCTGTCTGGCAAGCTCGAGCACCTCGGCGCGGGTGACGCGGTGGAGCCGTCGCCAGGCGGGCGGCCCTGGCCAGCCGCTGAGGATGCTCAGCAGGGCTGCGGTCATGGCGGCTCCCGGTCGGCGCGATCGCCAATCAAGCATACCGGTACGACTCGGGCGGCCGACAAGCCACGCTCAAGAAGAACAGGTTCTGCCAGATTTGGTGGGGCACAAAGTGGAAGGCTGCTCGGTGGCGGCCCTGGGCTGGTGAGCGGCCAGCGTCAACGTGTTCGTCAGTCCCTCGCGCGAGATCGGCCGCTCGCGGCCATGACCCTCAGGCTCTCAGGGCCGAGTGGGCTGCGGGGCGATGCGGTTGCGGAGCCTGCTCCACAGCGATCGTGTGATCTGTGCGGGCATGGAGCGCAGGCACGGGCCGTGGAAGATAATGAAGTCGTCGAACACGTGCCGTCCGGGCCGGTCGGCGACCAAGGCTGCGGCATCGCGGACGGCCACCAACTGGTCGACGGTCATCTGCAGGGCGGCCTCGTTGGGCTGCCAGGTGGCGCCGATCGGGTAGTCGCGGCCAGGGGTGCTGGTCATCTCGATGTGGCAGCCCATCACCCAGGTGACCGGCCGGGAGCGGGCGGTCGCGACCAGCCGGTCCAGGCTGGCCGTGAACGCGGGGAAGTCCCGCACGTACAGCCGGCCTGGGTACACCGTGTCGCCGGTGACCAGGAAACCGGTCCACGGGTCGTAGACGGCGATCGAGGTCGCATGATGGCCCGGGCAGCCAGTGACCTCAAGGACCCGTCCGCCCAGGTCGAAGCCCACGAGCTGGTCTGGCCAGGGGTCGATCCTGAAGAACGAGCGGACCGATCCGGTGTCGGTGGCTGCCACCGTGGTGGCGGGACGATCCTGGAACTGGGGGTCTCCGGCGATATGGTCGCTGTGCGCGTGGGTGTGCGCGACGACCAGTTCGTAGCGCTCGCGCGGATGCTCGTCCAGCCAGCCTGCAAGGATCTGGTCCACGGTTTCGCGCAGCGGGAACAGGGCCGGATCCGCGGTCGCGCCGGTGTCCAGCAGCAGGGCCCGGTGGTTGCCGCAGAACAGGTACAGGAACGGCGCCTCATAATGCACCGCCTTGCTTTGGCGCAGGATGAACGTGTGCGGGTCGCAGGCGTGGACCTGGATCTTCGGATCGGTGTTGCGCCTCGGCGACGGTGAGCCGTGGATCCACCGCACGTCCAGATCCGCGGTGATCGGTGCGCCGCCGGCGAAATGGATCGGATCCTCTGCCATTAGACCACCACGCCCCCTGGACCTCGGGCATTGCCGGCACAAGCGGGCATCTCACCTTGTCCCGCCGCGGCCGCGCTCAATCAGCGCGCGGCACGTCCGACACGCGATCCTAATCCACGAGCGGTGCGTCCTGTTGAGCGCTCGGTAAGCCTCCCCGCCCACACCGTCCCTGTACGGCAACGTCCTGAAGCGCAGGGAGGCCCACCCGATGACCTACTCGCGTACGCCTGGGTCCCAGCATGACCGGTCGGCGACAGGCCAAGGTCGAGATGTCCTGTCGCGGCAGGCCGCCTGGCTGGAGCAGCGGCAGCCGGCGTATCTGGTCGCTGCGCTGGGTCGGCCTGGGTCGGCCGAGTGGCGGGGGTTGGCGCTGGAGATCGAGCGGTACCGGCGCGGGGCGGGGATCACCAGCCGGGCGTGTGCGCTTGGCGCGTTGCCCGGGGACACCGCAGGGGCAGGGGAGTGGTTGCGTCTGGCGGGCCGGATCGCGCGGTACCAGGGCGTGAACCGAGTGGGCTTTGAGGATCTGTGCGTGTTCCCGGCCGAGGCGGAGCGCCTGCGAGAGCAGGCGGCGCTGTCGCTGCTGGAGGATCGTCGCTGGCTCGGGGCGCTGGCTGCCGGGGAGATCCAGACGATTATCCGGATGCCCACGCTGGTGCTACGCCGCCACGTCAGCTTCGCCGTCGGGCTGTTGCGTGACCGGCCTGCGGATCGGTCGGCGCGGCTGTCGGGCGTGGAGGCGGAGCTTGTCGCCGTGCGGGCCAACCAGGGTCCGCACCAGGCGGCGGTTCGTGAGGCCAGTGCAAGGCTGCGGGCGCTGCGGGGCCGGTCGCCTGGCGAGCCGGCTGGGGTGGTGGCGGTGCGGCTGGAGGCCACCATGGCGGTGCATCAGGCTGCTCTCGATCGGCTCGGGTTGGCGCAGCGGCGGCTGGAACAGGAGCAGACCGAGGCGCGCCAGGCCGCCCGTCAGCGTTCCCGCTGGGATGACCGGCACCGGCTGCCGCTGGCGATCGGGCTGTACAGCGCCTACGAGCTGGCTCAGCGTGACCTGGAGGCGCTGATCGCGTTGGAGCGCGACCCGCCCGCGTATCTGAAGCGCGAGCTTGGCGGGGTCCCCGACGGCATACCCGGGCAGGTGGCATGGCGGGACGGTGCTCGGCTGATCGAGCGGTACCGCGCCGAGTACAACGTCGACTACCCGACCGCTGCGCTGGGCCCACCTCCCAGCGGCCAGGCTGCTGGTCTTGCCCGCCAGCAGGTGGCACAGGCGGTCCAGGCGCTGAAGGTCGAGCTTCACCGCGGCGCGGTGGTCCGCGATCCGCCCGGCGAGCTTCCTGAGATCGACCTGGGGCCAGCCTTGCCCTGATCCGCGACACGCAGCGGTCCAGGTCTGCCACGCCGTCGTGATCGCCGGGTTGTCAGCGGGGCGGTAAGTCGCCGGTCAGGTCCTCGTGGTTTGTCAGGGCCACCGAGCAGGTCCAGGCAATCACATGGGGGCACAGCCAGCATGGTCAGGTTCAGTCTCGTGACTCCGCTTGGCATCCCGGTCCAGCCGGAGGACTTCGATGTCTCTCACCGCGAGCTGCAGCGGGTCGGTGGGCTCAAGGATGTGAACCGGGTGACGGTCCGGCAGGTGCTGGACGCGCTGCTACGGGATGCGGCCTTGCAGGCAAGCAGCGGCCGGTGGATCCCTGGCCGAGCAGACCCTGACCAGTTCGTCCCCGGCGATGTGGCCGCGATCCGTGCCGTGGCTGCCGACAGCATCGTCTGGAACCTTGGCGCCATCAGCATGGAACGCGCGCGAACCGTGCACCTTCGCGCCAAGCCGTCCGGGGACCTCGACCTGGTCAGCGACCGGGACGGGCTGCTGATGCAGCTGGACCCCTACCGCCTGCTGGACCGGCCGATCCCCGCGTCGCTGCTGGTGGACCTCTACCAGGCGGTGCCCTATTTCATCCCGACGACCGCGGCAGCGGCGGTGCTGGCCAGCCGTCCACCCAGCCAGACGCTCCAGCAGGAGCTGCGCGTCCCGTTCGAGCGGACGCTGGTGCTGTTCGGCAGCGACCTGGAACTGGACCCGGATGCCTTCCCGTGGCCAAAGCAGTTCCCACACGCCGAGCTCGACCGCTTCGGGGTGGTCGGGGAGCTGATCGAGCGTGGCGGGCACCTGTCCGGGCTGGTCCTGCTCGCCGACCACCAAGGATATCTGCGGGACGACGTGATCTGGCTGGTGGCGGCCAACCCTCGTCCCCACGAGCCCTGGCCGGCCAACCTGGACCGCATCCGCGGGCTGGTCCGCGGCTATCGGAGCGCTGCCACCCTGGCCCCGCTGGTCACCAACGTCGCCGCTGCGGTCGCCTGGGCGGTCTGGCGCGACCCACCCGTACCACCCGACCTGCCCTCGCATCCGACGCCCCGGCAGCTCCGCAAGGCGCTCAAGCGCAACTCGGTCCGCGCCCGCGAGCGCAAAGGCGCCCTGGTCGGCGTCCGGACGCTGGACCTTGCCCGCAACACCGACCGAGCGCCCCGGACCGAGCGCGACCGTTCCGGCCCGGGGCGTGCTTCCCCGATCCCCCATATGCGCTCTGGCCACTTCCGCAACGTCCGCGTCGGCCCCCGCAACGACTTCCACTACGAGCCGCGCTGGATCCCACCGACCTGGGTTCGAGGCGACCTCGACAGCGCCGAGCAGCGCCTGGTCGTCCGCCGCCTGCCCCCTCCCTCCGCATGGACGCATCGGGACCTCGGCGCCGCCAACCGTCGAGCCACCCCTGAGCCTCCCGACCCGGGAAGTCGCCCTCGCCCGGAGCGCTCACCCGAGCTCGGGCCTGCTCCAGGCGTCCCCAGCATCCCCGCTGCTGCGCCGGAGGACCCATTCGAGCCGGACCTTCCATAGCTTTGGAGGCGGGCGTTGCCGAAGCGAGCCAGGATCCGAGCCAGACTGGACCCCGTCGAGGATGGCTGGCGGCGCATCCAGCGTGAGCGGCGATCGCGGACGCTGCCACCGCCGGGGCCGGCGGCCGTGGCCACCGCCATCACCATCCTGGAGGTCAGGGCTGGCCTACGGCCGCCGCATCAGCTGGAGAAGGCGTCGCACTACACGCTGTGGTCAGCCTGGCCGCTGCTTGCCAATCCGCCAGGTGCCGATCCCGTCCCGATCGTCCCCCGTCCGCTGGCGGTGACCGTCAGGGGGCTCGCCCCCGGACTGGTCGACGCGACCGTGGTGATCGAGTTCGGTGGCCGCACCCACGCGTTGGCGTTGCGCCTCGACGGTGCCCCAGGCTTCTGGCAGCTCCTGGAACTCGACTACCCAACCAAAGCCGTCGTCGGCCCCGCGATTGCGCGCCCGGAGCCGCTCGGGAGGCCCGCCGGGCCTGCCGGCGACATCCCTCACCCTGGTGAGCACGACCGACCGCGGCAGCACGCGCACGATCCCGTCGCCCGCCCGGCAGCGCAGCCCCCGCCCACTGTGCGCCGCGATCCTGGCGAGAGCCTGGGGATCGAGCTGGAGTAGCTCGGCCCGGTCGTTGAGCCGCCGGTAAGCCGAGGGTGGGAGGCTGGAGCATCGCGCCGTCCCCGGCGAGCACCTCGGGGGCCGGCATGCTCAACATCGGCAAGCTCCTGCAAGGCCAGGCCGACTACTACCTGGACGCTGTCGCGCGAAGCCAGGAGGAGTACTACACCGGGTCGGGGGAGGCGGCCGGCTACTGGCTCGGCGAGGCGGCACAGCAGCTCGGGTTGGCCGGAGAGGTCACTGAGGAGGGGCTGCACCGCTTGCTCGCCGGCGCCCATCCGATCACGGCGCAACGGCTGGGCAGCCCGCCCCGTAGCCACCGCGTCGCCGGGTTCGACCTGACCTTCCGCGCGCCCAAGAGTGTGAGCCTGCTGTACGGGCTTGGCGGGTTCCAGACCGCCTCGCAGGTCCGTGCCGCGCATGAGGAGGCGATCGCCCAGGCGCTGGAGTACCTGGAGCGCCATGCCGCGGTAGTCAGCCGCGGCCACGCGCGCGAGCGGCAGGAGCGGGCCGCCGGGCTCATCGCGGCGGCGTACCAGCACCGGACCAGCCGCGCCGGCGACCCGCTGCTGCACACCCACGTGCTGGTCGCCAACCTCGGCCAGGGGTCGGACGGGCGGTGGACCGCCCTGGACGGCCGCCCGCTGTACCGGCACGCCAAGACCGCCGGGTACCTCTACCAGGCCGTCCTCCGCGTCGAGCTGACCCGCCGGGTCGGCGTCGCGTGGGGCCCAGTCCACAACGGGGTGGCGGACGTGCGCGGCATCCACCGCCCGGTGATCGAGGCGTTCAGCCAGCGCCGCCACCAGATCCACCAGCGCCTGGCCGAGGTGGGCCAGCACACGGCCCGCTCGGCGCAGACCGCCGCGCTCCAGACACGCCCAGCCAAGCAGAAGGGCATCAGTCAGGCGACCCTTCGAGCCTCCTGGCGGCGCCGCGCTGCGGGCCAGGGCCTCACCACGCGGAGCCTCGCCGCGGTGCTCGGGCAGGCCACCGCCAGGCCGCCAACCCAAGCGGAGCTGGGTGCGGCGTCCGCGCAGATGGCCAGCCCCCAGGGGCTGACACTGCACGCCAGCACCTTCACGCGGCGGCACGTCCTCCAAGGCCTCTGCGACACCCTGCCCCCAGGCTGCGATGTCGCGGTCGCCGACCTGGAACGCCTCGCCGACCAGTTCCTGACCAGCCGGCTCATCCACCCGGTCACCGCCGATCCCTGGGCGGCGTGGATGGATCGGGGCATCCAGCGCCGTCCAGGATGGGGCGGAGCGGGCGAGTGGCACTACACCACCGGTGAGCTGCTGGCGACCGAGGCCGCCGCCGTGCAAGCGGCCATCGGCCGGCGTGCCCAAGGGGTTGGTGTGGTGCCCCAACCCGTGCTCGACCAGGTCCTCGCCACGCACCGCCCAGCCAGGGCGACCGAGGTCGACCATGGCGAGCCGGGTGGGCCGGTTCTCAGCGACGAGCAGGCGGCGATGGTCCGTGCGCTGGTCACCAGCGGCGATGGCGTCCAGTTGGTCAACGCCAAGGCCGGCAGCGGCAAGACCACCGCACTGCGGGTCGCCTGCGACGCCTGGCACCAGGCCGGCTACCGCGTGATCGGGGCCGCGCTGGCGGCCCGCGCCGCCCGCCAGCTCCAGCAGGCTGCCGCCATCCCCGCTGACACGATCGCCAGGCTGCTGGGCGACCTCGACAACCCCACGACACCTGGCATGGACCCGGGCATCGTGCTGTTGATCGATGAGGCCGGCATGGTCGGCACCCGCCAGCTTGCCCGCCTGCTCGCTCACGCTCAGCACGCCGGCGCCAAGGTCATCCTGGTCGGTGACGTCCAACAGCTCCCGGAGATCGAGGCCGGCGGCCTGTTCCGCGGCCTGGTCCAGCGGCTCGGCGCGATCGAGCTCCAGGAAAACCAGCGTCAACGCCAACCATGGGAGCGACAGGCCCTCGACCTGCTCCGCACTGGGAATGCGGTCGCCGCGATCGTGCGGTACGCCCAACACGGGCGGATCGTGGCGGCCAGCCGCGCCGGCCGCCTCCGTAGCCGGCTCGTTCAGGACTGGTGGGCAGCCGCCCAGCGCCCCGGCGAGCGCCCGCCGATCATGATCGCGCTCCGCCACGCCGATGTCGCCGACCTCAACCAGCGAGCCCGCGCGCTGCTCGCCCAGCACGGCAGGCTCGGCCCGGAGCCCATCACCATCGGCGGGCGGGATTTCGCCGCCGGCGACCGGATCGTCACCCTGCGCAACGCCCGCCAGCTCGGCGTCCAGAACGGCACCTTCGCCACCGTCACCGCCATCGACCACCAGGCCCGAGCGCTCCGGGTCCGCACCGACGACGGCCGCGACCTCACCCTCCCACGCTGGTACCTCGACAGCCACGGCTGGCTCGGCGACCGCCAGCGCGTCGACCACGCCTACGCCATCACCTGCCACAAATCGCAGGGCATGACTACCGACCGCGCCTTCGTCCTGGCCAGCGACGACCTCTACCGGCAATGGGGCTACGTGGCCATGAGCCGGGGTCAACTCGACAACCGCCTGTACCTCACCAGCGGTGAGCATCCCCTCGCCGACGAGCTCGACACACCCCTGGAGCCGGCCCGTGACGCGGTGCTCGCCATCACCGAAGCCCTTGAGCAGTCCCGCGCCCAATACCTCGCCCTCGACCAAACCGCCTCCGCCGCGATCGAGGCTGGTGGCACGGCCGCCCCCGCCGATCACAGCCAGCCCAGCGGACGGGTGGACGCGCAACGGCCGTCACCGCACCCAGCCAGGGCCGCAGCCGAGCCTGACCAAGACCTTGTCGCCCTGCACCGCGCGCACTCCATCGAGTTGCTGCACGCCCGCGAGCAGTTGGCGGCGCAGCGCCTTGGCTGGCGCCAACGACGCCTGCTCGCCAAGACGATCCACGACCACCAACAGGCGCTCGAAGCCCTCGAACGCCAACTCGCTCAGCTCCACACCCACATGCCCGCGGTTTCCACCGGAGTGCGGGCGACCTCACAGTGCGGTCCGGCAACCACCGGACCAGCCGGCCAGCGCCACGATCCACCCCGATACCTTGTCACCGAACTTGGCGGATGGCCCCACACCGCCGCCGCACAAGCCCTCTGGCGCCAAGCCGCGGCCCGCATCCAGACCTACCGCGACCACGCCGGAATCACCGACCCAAAGACGGCTCTCGGCCCTCCACCCGACGACCCCACCCAGCACGCACAGCACCAAGCCCTCACCGAATGCATCGCCAGTGCCGTGCAAGCGATCGACACCCTCGACAGCCCGGCGGCGCTCGATCCCAGCGACGATCGTGCCTTCCTTGAGCTGCCGTGAACGGGAATCGAGCCCTGGACTCGTCAGCCCCTCGGACTGATATCTGCTGGTCCCTGGTCGTATGGGTTCGGGCCGGCGCCAACGGTGCGGCCATCCTCGAGGTATCGGGCCTGTCCGGTCCGCAAGGCCTCGAGGGCTGCCTCGACGCGCCGCCACACGTATGGGCGGAGGAGCGTCGAGGCCTCCTCCTCGGTGAAGAAACGGAAGGCGGCCAGCTCATCGTCAAGCAGCCGGAGACCCGAGACCTCGGGCGTGTCGAGTACGCCGCCGTCGAACACGAACATCAACAAGTCGTCCCAGGGGCCGTGCGGTGAGACCCAGTCCACGCAAAGGAGCCGGCCGATTGGAAGCTCCAAGCCGAGTTCTTCCTGCAGCTCGCGACATGCCGCTTGGCGTGGCGGCTCGTTGGCTTCGGCCATGCCGCCCGGCAGATCCCAGTCCGGCTTGTAGGTCGGGTCGACCAGCAGCAGCCGTCCGGCCCCGTCGCGGATGATGACGTCGGCGGCGACGCGCTTGCGGGCCTGCTTGGCGTTGCCCTCGGCAAGGTGTTGCCACGTGGGCGTCTGCCGATCGGAGGATGGCATGAGCACCTGCGTTCTCTCGTCTCCGCGGACAGTCTGACAGCCGGGGTCGGCGCTGGGCCACTGTGAAAGCCATGCGCGTCCTCGGATCCCCTCGCGCAGGTACTCCAGGAACTCGGCCACTACCCGGATGGAGCGGTGCGGCTCCAGCAGCCTCCCGAGGTCATGGAGCTGCTGGACGACGAGATAGGAGCCGACCGCGCGAGTGCCGTCGACGGCTTGGTAGCCGACCGCGCAGGCGGTGTCGAGCTCGCCTTGCCCCACCAGGATGGTCGCCAAGGTGAGCTGGCCGAAGGCTCGGCTTCTGGCGCGTTCCGCCGATCGTAAGGCGACGACGCGTTCGGCTTGCCGTCGCGCCGCCTCCAGGTCTCCGAGCTGGCGCAGGCAGCGCGCCGCTTCGCTGGCCAGTGATGCTTCGTCGAAGCGACTGACCCACGGCGAGGGTGGCTCGACGAACTCGTGGCCGAGCATCTTCTCCGCGTCAATCAGCATGCGCGCGCATTCCGCCGACTCTCCCAGAGCGGCATGGCCGCGTGCCTCCATCGCAAGCAGCCGCGCGGCCAGCTCAGGGTTGCCTGGCCGCTCACCGAGCTTCCGCTGTCCGTCACGGGCGAACCGGATGGCCTCCCGGGGTTCTCCGAGGTGATGCCGCAGGTGGCTCAGGCTCGTCCGGACCTGGGCTCCGAGCTGGCGATCGCCGCCCAGCTCCGAGAGGCGTACAGCGCGATCGAAATGCTGGCGGGCGAGCAGATCCTGGCCGCCGTCGTGCGCCATCCAGCCGGCCATATCCGTCAGCCCGGCGGCGGCGCAGAAGAGCTGTGAACCGGTGTCGTCGCCCATCGTGCCGAACAATCGCCGACCGAGGTCGACCTGGAGATAGCGCACGACGCTCGCGTAGAGGTGTCCACCGCCGATCTGGCGATCGGCTGCGCGGAACGCCTCCATCGTCAAGGCGTCGGCGCTCAGGTTCGAGGGATTCGCTTGCGGGCCCGCCGGGCGCGCCGCCCTGGCGAGCGACGTGGCCGGGTGGTCCCGGCCCGCGTGCGTCTCCTGACCGGCGCGACCAGCATCCCAACGGCCGGCCGCACCTGGAAGGTCGAACCAAAGCAACGCCGCGGGGATTCTCAAGAGCTTCGCCCAGTAGATGAGCCGGTCGAGGTCGCGGATGGGCGGGCCGTGCTCGATGCGGCTCAGCTGCGGCTGGGTGATCCGGAGCCAGGCGGCCACCGTCTCTTGCGAGAGGGGACGCTCGTGGAAGGGATGGTGGCGGTAGGCACGGATCACGCGGCCCATGTGCCAACCGGCAAGGGCGTCGCGCATCTGATCGGTCTCCCAGAAACCCGCCGGGACCTCAGGCGGGTGGAGCGCGGCCTGTTCGCTCTTGGCGTGGCAGGGCGCGCATTGCTCGCCGGTATTGTCGCGTGCCAGTCGGCCGCCGCACGAGCGGCAGTAGCGGACTGGCGGGATGTTGCGCATGGCGATGGTCTCAGTGGGGTTCATTCATATCGCGCGGCTTCGCATAGGTTGGGCGGAGCCTACCACTCGGTAGGAGCTGCTCCAGCCCTGGCGAAAGCGCTGCGACGGCAGCGTACCGTGAATTCATGCACGAAATACATTCCTGCCATGCGGAACCGGTCATGGTACCTGAGACTGTGGATGAAAAGACTCGTCCCGTGCGTCGCGGCGGGTGCTGTAAAGGTATCCGCCCTGGGCACGTCCCTCCAGACCCTCGGAAGGCACCCAGCGATTCCGGGAGAGGCACTGTATCGAGCACCAACGTGGATTTCTTCACCGCGGCTCGTGTCGCCGCCAACGAGTATCTGACACACGACAGGCGGGTGGTTGGAGATGGATAACCAAGTTGCGCTCAATGGCGCCCCACTGGTCGGATTTCTTCCGGCGCGGGCGGGCGGGACTCAGGACGGCGTGATCGCCTTTTCAACAATGGGTCCCACATGGCGATGAGCGGAGCGGACATTCAAGGTCGGAGTGCCTTGAGGCGCAGGCCGACCGCCAACCGCGATACCCGCAAGCTGAGCAGTACAAGGGAGACCAGATCGTGGACGACCTCGTCGGGAGGAATGGAGCGCCGTTGGATGCCGCGCTGGACCTGGCGGCATGCGGCATCCCCACGCTGCCCGCGCACTTTCCCGCACCCATCCTGGGGCAGGGCTTGGCCGGCTGTTCCTGTGGCCGGGTGGCCTGCGCGACGCCGGCCAGCCACCCGATGGGCAAACTCGGCCCTCGTGACGCGACTACCGATGCGCAGGTGCTCTGCTACTGGTGGGGCGCTGGCGGGGCCTGGCGTATGGCCAACGTCGCCACCATCGCCGGCCTGGCGGTTGAGGTGGTCGAGCTGCTGGGCTATCCCCCGCACTGGTCTGAAATCGCCGACTGGCTCAGTGCCCACCAGGCCGGCAACGGCCCCGTGCTGGGCGTCGACCAGGACACCGTCCGGTTTCTGGGCAGCCCCAGGCGATCCGGCCGTGCACGATCGACACGACTGGCGGTCGGCTGGGTCCGGCGGCTGCCACGCGGCGAGGTCGTGCTGCTGCCGCCGAGTCGACTGCCGGGCGATAGCGAGGTGAGCTGGCTCACCGGGCCGCATATGCCACTACCGGACGGCAGTCGACTGCTGGAAGCCCTCACACGGCTCCCAGCACCGGAGGAGCTGGTCCAGTGGGCCGAGCGACGTAAACAGGCTGCAACCGAATAACACCAATCCCACCGCCCATCATCCAAGTGCTGGCCGTTGGAGAGCTGGCGACAAGGAAAGGGATGAACGCCATGCAGGAGAACACGTCGCCGGGCGCCGTTGCCTTGAGCTACCCTCACCGCGGGCTCCGCGTCATAGCGTGCCACTGGCCCGCTCCCGCCGAGCTGCCCCAATTCTGCTCATGCGGCGATATTGCCTGCCCGACCCCAGCCTGCCATCCCATCGGAACCCTTACCGCGGGTGATGGCACAGCGGACCTCGGCCAGCTCGGACGCTGGTGGCTGGCCCACCCCACCGCCAACCTCGCCACTATCACCGACGAGCGCGTCGGCGTCATCGAGTTGCACCATCCCGCAAAGCCTGATGCGCTCCTGCGGGCGCTCAAGGACCACCACGCGGACCAAGCCCCGATGTTTCATGCCGGGCAGGGCGTGATGTATCTGCTCGTCAAACCGGACCTGGGCCCGGATCAGTCAGCCCTCGAGATCGCCTCGCACCGTGCCTCTGACATTGACAGGGTGGTGATCACGCCGCCTGGGACGCTGGTCCTGCTGCCACCGAGCAGGCACATGACCGGCAGGCGCATCCGCTGGATGAGTCACCTGCATCACGTAGAGCGGTTGCCCACAGCCGCGCACATGCTGGAGATCCTGACCGGCCTCCGCAAGAACGGCGTGCTCAACGAGTTGCTTCCGATGCTGGCGCCCTGACCGACTGCGAGCCGCCTCAGGTGCTCTGCGGTGCTGTTGATACCCAGTAGCGGGCCTGACCGCCGGCGACCCGTTCCAGGACGCCGCCGTTGGCCTCGATGACCCGCCGTGGGCCGGCGTTGTCCTCGTCGCAGGTGATCAGCACGTCGGTGAGGCCGAGGCCCTGGCAGACGGGCTTGGCCCGGGTGAGCATCTGGGTGGCGTGGCCGCGGCGTCGCTGGCGCGGCACGACGTGGTAGCCGATGTGGCCGCCTTCGCGTGTCAGGGCCCGGGGTGAGGCGATGGCGGATGATAACGGTGCCGATGTAGTCGGACCCGTCGACGAACCACAGCTCCGTCACCGGGACCGCCCACAGCTCTCGGACGCGGCGCCGCCGATCGACGAAGCTGGCGAAGTCCGCCGCCGCATCCTCGATCCAGGATGTCGGCAAGCCCTCCTCGATGGCGACCTCCTTCTCGCCCTGGAGGTAGGAGGCCTGAACCGAGGTGGTCGGCAAGGTCAGGCGGGGCACAGGGTGAGCATCGCATCCCCGGCGGTCCCGACTCCACCGGATGCCGGTCCTGTCGACCCCACGCGGAGCCGATCGAAGTGTGACCCCTTTGACCTGAACGGCCGCCACTACCGGGCCGCTCTCCTGATTCGGCACGAATCAAGGGCTGGGACCGAGCCGCGTCAGGGCGCTGAGCATGCGGTAAGCGCTGCGTCAAGTGCCGCGTCAGGCATGGCACCCGGCCCGGTGAGCTGCCGGTAAGCCGGTAGTGGTCGCCTGCTCCTCGACCCGTCTCGAGGAGTCGCCACATGACCCGACCATCGCCGTTCGCCGCCCTGGAAACCACCTTCCGGCTGTTGAGCCAGCCACCCCACCCGGTAGCGATCAACGGTCGGCAGCTCGGCCACGGCGCACCCGCCAGGCCGATCCCGATCAGCGAGCTGCGAGCCATCGCCCTGCACCCAGCAGCCACGCACGACCTCCAGAGCGCGATCCTGGAGGTGGTCATCGCCGGTCTTCCCCAGGACCCAGCGACCTGGAGCGTGGTCCTTGGCGGCATCCTGCTGCCCGGCATGCGATGCCTGGCCGAGCGGCTCACGGTCGGTGGCGGCGAGGGGAGCAGGCTGAGGGTCGAGGCGGAGCTGTTGTGGCGGCTTGCCGCCGCCACCCGACGGCCGTCGGCAGCCACCCGCCAGTTCGCCATGTGTCTGCTGACCCGCGCGTGGACGTGAGTCGGGGTGGTCCGTCTTGACCGGTCCCCGCTGGGTCACCTGCTGTACGAGGCCGACCGCCAGCAGGCGCTCGCCGAACTCCAGGGCGACCGGCGCTTGGAGGGGCTCACCGACCAGGCGATCCAGCGGGCGCTTGCCTGCCTGTCCAGAGACGAGCACCTCCGCCAGGCGAGCCGACGCTGGGTCCCTGGGCGGCCCGACCCAGACCAGTTCGTCCCTGGCGATGTGGCAGCGCTTCGGGTCGGCGCCGGCAAGCCACTGCTCATCCGCGGCTGGCAGACCGACACCCACGACGGCGCCCGACGGGTCATGCTGGAGCTGCAAGACCTGCCACGCCACCCCATGAAGGCCCTCGACCTGGTCGACCTGACCTCGGCGGTGCCCTACTTCATCCCCACCACCGCCGCGATCGGGGTGCTGGCCAGCCACCCACCCGACCATGATCTCCAGCAGCGGCTGCGGCTGCCGTTCGAACGGGTCCTGGTAGTGTTCGGCGCCGACCTGGAACTGGATCCCCACACCCACCAATGGCCCACCGACTACCCCTACCAGCACCTGCCCCACCACGCCATCGCCCGCCAGCTCATCGACCGCGGCGGGTTCGTGTCCGGCGTGGTACTGCTGGCCGACCAGGCGGGCCGGCTCCGCGACGACCTGCTGTGGATCGTGGCCGCCAACCCCGACCCGACCCTGCCCTGGCCCGCCAACCTGGACCGCGTCCGCGGCGTGCTCCGCGGCTGGCGCACCGCCGCCACCCTGGCGCCCCTGGTCACCAATGTGGCCGCCGCAGTCGCCTGGGGCACCTGGCAACCCCCCACCACCCTGCCCCTGCCCGACCCCCACAGCCGCCAGTGGCGCAAGGCCACCCGCCGCGGCACATTCCGCCGCCGTGAGCCACGCGGCGACGCCATCGGCGTCCACGTCCTAGACCTCGGCCGCACCCCAACCCACACCCCTCAGCTGCGGCAGCTCGGTCAGGAGCCCGCCGACAGCCGCAGCTCGCCGATCCCGCACCTGCGCGCCGGCCACTTCCGCCGCGTGCGAGTCGGACCCCGCAACGACTGGCACTACCAGGTCCGCTGGATCGCCCCGACCCTGGTCCGCGGCGACCAGCCCGCCGTCGAACGGCTGGTCATCCGCCGGCTCCCCCCACCCCCAACCTGGAATCCACCGCGGGACATCCCCCACCAGCAGACACTCGACCGCCGAGTTTCCCTCAGGGCCGATCCACCGGCTGCCAGCTTGCCCGGCCCTGATGACCCACACGCCCTCGAAATCCCGTGAGGACAGGGTTCCCGATGCTGACCATCCGGAGTGGGCCCACCTGCTGGCAACGGCAGATCGAGCTGCCAATGGTGCGAGTGCGTCAGTTCATTGCGGGCGTGCTCCCGAGGGCCTCAGGGCGAACTGGCGGGACTCCCGTGCCTTTCGAGGCCAGCTTCCCGTGACGGCCGCCTACCTTACCGCCAAGCAGGTCGCCGAGCGGCTCCAGGTCTCGGTGAGCTGGGTCTACAAGCACAAGAGCCTCCTCGGTGCCGTGCAGATCGGCGAGCGCATGTGGCGGTTCCCCGAAGACCAGTTGAGTACGCTCCCCGCCAGGATTTCGCCGTCTCCGGCGGCGGCCAAGCGGGCGCGGACACCTTCACCGGGTCGCACCGCGCATGATTGGCATCTTAGGTATTAAGTACCTCTCGCCCTTTTTCTCCTCGCGCATCCGGTCCCCATGCTGCTTCGGGGGCGTGAACCCTGCCGATGCTTCGACGTGGCACCTGTGGGATTATTCTTGACTATCTGGTCGATCGTCTCCTTCCAGCCCGAGATCGTCGGCGGTCAGCTCACCGCGCTCGACGAGGCGGTCGACATGCGCGTACACCATCATCGTGATCACCGGGTTGGCGTGGCCGAGCCGGTTCGCCACAGCGATCAGCGGCACGCGGCGGGCGAGCAGCCAGGTTGCGTGGGTGTGCCGGAGGTCATGGAAGTGGAGCCCACCGTGCTCCTGCCAGAGGATATGGAGCTTCGCGTCCTTGAGCGCCCGATTCCATACGCGCCAGAAGTTGCTGCGCGCCAGCGGCCCGCCCGGTCCTTGCGAGCCACCTGGCGTGGTGAACACGTATTCACGGTCACCGACGAGTTCGCGGTGTGCGAGGAAGGCGTCGATGGTTTCCTGGTCGAGCGCGATCGTGCGCTTGCTCGCCTCCGTCTTGGGGCCCTTCACCCTGAGCCGACCGGAGTTGCCTGGATCGCTGAGCGCGCGGACGACCCGCAGTCGCCCTGGCCCGGCAACGGCCCCGTCGTCGAACGGCCGCTCGAGCTGTAGGTCGTCCCATCGCAGGGCTGCGAGCTCCCCCCAGCGCAGCCCGGTCAGCGCGGCGGCCAGCACCAGCGCCCGGTAGCGGCGGGTGATTGCTACGGCCACCCGGTCCAGTTGGCTCCTGGTGAGCCAGACCTCACGGCGCGGCTCGCGCTCCTTCTTGACCGCCTCGGCGCGGCCGGCCTGGCTCTTGCGGCGCATTGGTGAGCGCGGCAGGTAGTCGCTGTCCACCGCGGCGTTGAGGATCGTCGACAGCAGCGCCAGGTAGGCATTGATGGTCTGCGGAGCGAGCTGCTCGGCGATCATCTTGGCCTTCCAGTCGCCGATCAGGTCGGCGTCCAGATCGACGAACCGCAGGTTCCCGAAGGCCGGCAGGATCCGCTTCTCGATCCGCTTGCCGTACAGGTAGGCCGAGTGGGGATGGCTATCCCGCCAGCGCGGCCACCAGGTGGTGGTGACGTAGTCGCCGAACAGCATCAGCGCCTTGTCCTGGTCGCCGGTCTCCTCGGCCAGCCCGCGGATACTCTGGATGCTCTCGCCACGATCCAGGCGCCGCTTGACCGCGTTCGCCGCGGCCTGGGTGGGGTAGATGCCAGCCGACCGTTCCTGGCTGGCGTCGTCGCGGTATCGGACCTGCCAGCGGTCCCGAGGGTGCCGGGCTGAGGGTGGCAGGTGGCGCAGCCATGCCATGTATCATCCCCCCTCGCATACAAACTCATCCGCAGGGTCCCGCGGCGCCCTTGCGGATGACTTGCGGACAAGTTGCGGATGAGAGGGGTGAGAGCACGACACAGTGGTCCGCAAGGAGGTGAAGTTCACGCTCGCCTCCAGCTAAGATGGGACGGCCTGCCCCCCTAGCTCAGTCGGCAGAGCACATCCATGGTAAGGATGGTGTCGGCGGTTCGATTCCGCCGGGGGGCTCCACAAGAGAAACCGCAGGTCAGACCCGGTGTACAGCCCGGCCCTTCACGTTACCAGGGAGACGCTGGCCGGCCGGAACCAGTCACTTGTCAGCAGATTGTCAGCAAGTCACCCCACGTGCCCGGTTGACCGCTCTACGTGGCGTCCGCTTTGGGTGGCTTGAGAGGATGGCCAGCCCCACTCTGCTAGACTCGCCCCCCGTGACCACCAAGCAAGGGAGGCCGATTGTGCTTTCCCTAATCACGACCGGAAAGCGCGCCATGCGGGGCACCACAGCCGCCCGGTGAGACCCGGCAGGGGATCGAAGTCGGAAAGGCCCCTGGCGGCCCTGTGGAGAAGCGGCAAGGCAAGGAAGGGGTGGGGACGGTCACCTGTCCGGACCGCCCCGCAGCCCTATTGGCCGCTCTCGGTCCCGCGCTGACCCCGGAGCAGGCCGGCGAGAGGTCGCCTGGTCGCGTCGACCAGCGCCTCCGCCTCAACCTCGACCGTCAGCGGGGATCGAGCAGCCCGGCGACGACCACCATCGTGGCCGCCGGCTTAATGGTCCCGAACACTTCGCCGTGGGCGTGCCCGACCGCCTCCCAGTCAGCGGGGTCGGTCAGGAACATCTTGGTCCGGATCACAGGATCGGGATCGCAGGAGCGTCCGGTCACACAGGCGCGGTGCCCGAGACCAGTGAACGCAGGCGCGGCCCATCTGGCAATGGCTGCGGCATCCAATGCGCGGGACGAGGTGGCCTGGAGCGGCTGCGACGCCCAAGACCCGCGGCGTCGGCCTGACGTTGTGGCAGCTGCTCGGCGAGTTGCAGGTCCCGGTTTGCCTGTTGGGCCGGCGCCTGTCCGGTGTGCAAGCGTCCCGCACCACGGTGGCTGCGCCCAACGGGACGAGCACGCGCCCCGGCCTGACAGAGCACTATTAACTGTATGCGAGATAGACAGCCCACCGTTCCCTTTGGGATGCTTCATGTCCGCTGTAGGAAGGGGGCATCAACTGGGCTGGCTGAAGGATGTCTTGCAGTGGTGTGAAGGATGGATCACCGATGAGCTCGGTCGTACCTGGGTCTCAGGTCTCGGCGTTCCGGTCATCCTGATCGTGATTGGGGCTGCTTGGAAGGCGATGGCACGGCCCGGTGGTCCTACTCCATACAGCATCCTTCTCAAGTGGCCGGAGCTGCCGAGGTCAGATCGCGCCTTTGGTTTTGACCTGATGCTAGCTGGACTGGGTGCACAACTGAGTTTCTTGGCGCTACGAATCGGACAGGGTAGTAGAGTTCGGCAGCTCGATTTTCGAGGGCTTTGGATTGCTTTTTTCTTAACAATCCTTTTTATTCCTTTCATCCGGATCTTTGGCTACGAATGGCGAGGGCGCAAGCGGGTTCTCCGGCAGGACCTGGGGGTTGCGTTACCGAACTTGGTCGGTATCGTGGTCCTTATCTACATCTACAACGCCAACACGTGAGTCACTTATGAGCAAGACAGGCGTTGATCTGACTCCTCCTCGGCGTTGGTCAGAGGCGGTTCTCCGGAGCGCTCTGGTCACCGGGACTGTCCTTGCGCTTGCTGGGCTAGTGGTACTTACGGTTGGCGAACTTGACGGCGGTCAACTGACGGCAACTGTCGTGCTAGTTGTATTAGGGGCTATCTACAGTTTCAAGGGCGCGAGCCGCGTCACAGAGCACGTGGACGCTGATGAGCAGGAGGGCGGCGCGAGCCTCGTCACCCGGTGGGACCCGTTCGAGGACCCGCGCGGTGCGCAGGACGAGCTGAACCAGATGAGCCTGGCGCTAGCTCATGCGCTGGGCCTGCACGGCCTGCCGCAGGGCGCCGCTGCCGGCAGCACCCCGGCCTGGATGCCAGCCCTCGACGTTTCCGAGCGTGAGGACGCGTATCTGATCACGGTCGAACTTCCCGGGGTCGAGCTCGACGACCTCCAGATCACCATGGAAGGCAGCCTGCTGACCATCCAGGGCGAGCGGCACTCCGCCCACGACTCGGCCGAGGAGCAGTTCCACCGGGTCGAGCGCCGCTACGGCGCGTTCCGCCGCTCGATCACCCTGCCAGCCCACGTGGTGATGGACGCGGTCCAGGCCACGGTTGACGGCGGCGTGCTGCAGATCGTGGCGCCCAAGGCCGAGGAGGCCAAGCCACAGCGTATCCAGGTGCGCCCTGGTCGAGCGGACATCCCTAGCGGCGCAAGCAGTGAGGCCACGAGTTCCGGTTGAGTGCGCGGGGCGTGGCCGGCCCGGGCGCGGCCAGAGCGCTCGCCGTACAAGGGTCGGGGGCAGCCGTCCAAACCGCGCTACTGGCAGCCATGCGCCTAGGTCAAATAGCTCGCGTTGGCCGCCGGGCAGCAGGCCTGCATCGACCCTCGTCTGGCGGGCGGGGCAGCAACGGGCTGCAACGCTCTCGCTTCCTGGCCCTGCGGGTCCGTCCAGCCGGGGTCGCCCCACGCCGCCAGGCCGTCCATGCCGCCGATCGCCAACTGCCGGTGACCGAGCTAGCGCCGACCCAAAACGGATGGCGTCGGCCGGACCTTGTGGCAACTGCTCGACCAGATTTGCGACCCTAGATCGGTGCCGTCCCGGCCCGCGGTATCCGCCGGGGTGACATGCGAACGCGTTCGGCCACGTCCGGAACCCTGCACGGAAGAAAGGTCGGGCAGGTTGACACGGCCTGCCCGACCTTTCTTTCCGGGTCATGCGTACTGCTCGAGCCTCCATGTCACCGACCGGCCGCCATAGGGCGGCATGACATTGCCCTTGGCGATCGGTGCCGTGGTCGACGGCGTGCCGACCACGGCCCAGACGCCGCTCTCGGGGCACCTCTCGCCCGTCCGGGCAGTGGTGCCGAGCGGAACTCGGTTCCGGGTGCTGTGGGACGCCATAGGTCGTCCTCCTTGTCAGGTGCCCACCTTCTGGGGGCTGACCGCCGCAGAAGATCTCACAGCGTCGCCAGGAACGCAAACCTGCTTCCGCTTGTCAGGCAGACAAACGCTCTCTGGTGACAGATCCCTGGCGCTCACCACAGCCGAAGAGACGACTCTGATCGCTGCGTGGTGCCCGGGGATCAGCTCAGGACGCCGAGGTTGATCAAGCGGTAGCCCATCGCAGCCGGGCTGACCTTGAATCTCCGTGCGAGGGATCTGACGAGTTCATCGGGATCGCGCGATGCTCCGACGGCCGCCTGGACGACCATTTCCTGCGGCATCAGGAGCGCGGCGGCGAATCGGTTCGCCTCGATCTCCTCCTGATCGGTCGCCAGACTGGAGACGCGATCGCGAAAGTCGACCCGCACCGGGGTGTCAAGGATCAGCGCTCGGCCACGGTGCAGCTCCAGATGACCCAGCTCATGGGCGACTGTGAAGCGACGCCGCACGGGAGCGTGGTGCTTGTTCACGCCGATGATCAACTCATCGCCCTCGCGGACCAGCATCCCGGACACATCCGGTTCCAGCTCGTGTATCACGACGATGGCGCCAAGCCCCTCCGCGATCGGTTCAGGCTCGACCGGGGCCTCGACGACGCCGAACCGGCGAAGAAGTCGCTGCGCCGCGTCGTCTGCCCTAGCCACGGGCGCCCCCGCGGCGCTTCGCCGCTGTCGCCCGCACCGTAGTAACCGCCTGGGCATACCGTTCCGGTAACTGGCTGTGCAGTCGATCGACCCGGCTCTTATACCCAACAACACCAGGCAGCAGGGCCGGCAGGTCGACTTTGAGCGCTTGCGCGATCAACGCCAGCCGGTAGGTCGTCGGCGCCTGATCGCCTCGCTCGATGTTGGCGATCGAGCCCCGCGACAGGCCAACAGCATTGGCTAGGGCCTCCTGCGTCAGCCTCGCCTCTTCGCGTGCGGTACGGATGCGCGCTCCCAGTTCATGGTTGAACCGCTCTTCCTGCATCAGCGCCACCCTCCGTCATTCTTGCTGACATTGCATATTGTCACGCCCTCTGCACCTATCGGTAGAGGAGAGCGCCGTCACCTGCCCCTCCACAGCACAACCGCAGGTCAGCCTGGGTATGACACTCGGTCTGTTGGATGCTGAGCGTACAACGGGGCGCTGCCTCCCAGCCGCTCAAGTGCCGCGCTCGACGTATCGCCCGGCATGAGTTGCACGTTTCTCAGCGTCGTCTCGGCCACCTGGAGCACAACAGCAAGCCGGGCTTCGAGCGCGGCGACCACGCGGGCACGCATCTCGTCGGTGGTCTCCCGATAGACGCGGCCGATGCGGCTGCCGTGCTCGGGCGTGCGTCCGCCGGCATGGCCCATGTAGGCGTCGATTACCCTGGCGGGGATGCCGGCGTCCTCAAGCCAGGTGGCGTAGGTGTGGCGCAGGTCATGGGGGCCGCTCAGCTCGAGGTGGGCCAGCGGGCCGGGTTGCGGCGCCGGCATGGCCCAGCGATGCACCTCACCGTCGCTGGTGGCGACCACCAGCCTGGCGGCCTCCAGTCTGGCGAGTGTCCGCGCGACGGTCTCGGCGCGCAGCCGGCGCCCGGCGGCGAGCCGCTCGACCACCTGCGCAAGCGTCTGCGGGCCGCCGGCTCGCAGGGCGGCCAGGGCGCGCCGCTCGGACGTGCCGAGCTCGGCAGCGCCGGCCGGGTCGGCGGTCTTGGCGACCGCAGCCAGGTACAGCCGCCGGAAGTTGCCACGCGACAGCACCGTGCGCGTACCTCGTGGCACGCCCGGCCCTCCGCGCCGTGGCCCGGCTCCGCCACCTGGACCGGTGAACACCAGCTCGTCGGGATGATCCCCGCCTGGTGGCAACCGGCGCCCGACCGCGGTAGCGACCTGGGGCGGTAGCGGGACCTCCCGGCTTCCTCGGGGGTGAACACGCGGCGCTCGGCCATTCCGAGCACCGCCTCGGGGTCGACCGGCGGCTTCGGCGCCAGCACCCTGCGCATCGGGTTGGCGAGGATGGCGCCTTCGTCGGCGGCGAACTGCAAGATGCGGAACACCAGCGATCGGCACGCCATGACAGTCGGGTACCCGCGGCGAGCGCCGAGCTGGTTCTGCCAATGGCGCAGCAGTCGGGGGCTCACGTCCTCGACAGCGCGGGTGCCGAAGAACGGGCGGACGTGGTTGCGCAGCCGGCTTGCCGCCATGCCGAGCGTGTTCGGGCTTGGCGGCGGCGTGGTCCCCGACCACACCTCCCACCACTCGTCCGCCCACCGACCGAAGGGCAGCTTGCCGCGCTGCCGACCCTTCCATGTGCCGCTTGCGATCTCCAGGCGCTTCTCAGCGGCGAGCGTGCGCGCTTGGTCGGGAGTGTCGACGGTCTTACCGCCCTGCGACCCGTCGTCCAACCGCCAGTAGACCAGGTAGCGCTTGCCGCGTCTCTTCCAGCTCACCGATGCCATGCCGCGTGCTCCATCGTGTTGTAGCAGTCGAACAGACGTACGGTCGGGTTGTGCCCGGTCATAGCGGCTCCTGAGCGCCGGCGGCGCAAGCGAGATGGAGCGGCTTGCCGGATGGGGCGCGGTTGCTGGTGCCGGTGCCGCAGACCACGCAGGGGACCAGGGGCTGGTTGAACCGCCACCCCTGGGCGGTTGCGCTGGGGGGTGGGGTCACATGGGTCACATCGGTCACGTCACTGCTCAGCCCTGTCGCGGGGCGGTCTTGGCCTTCCGACACATGGGTCACATTCGCGGCGCCGGTGGCGGATGTGTCGGATGGGTCTCCGCCGTCCGTCACATTGCCGGCACATGCCTGGCCTGCGGTTTCGTCGCCATGTGACCCATGTGACCCCTGTGCCGTCAGGTAGCGCGACCAGGGCTCGTACAGGTCGTCACGGTGGTAGCCCTTGCGGGCCTCGCCGGTGCCGCCCTCGCGGACGCTCTTGGACGCTACGCCGTAGGGGCGTACGAGCTTGGCGAGGTCGCGGGTGGTGAGCTGGTGGCCGTACCAGTCCGCCCATGGGGCGTCGTCGATCTTGTGCAGCCGCTCCAGGATGGTGGTGGTGTACAGCGCGTCCGCGCCCGCCTGGTCGAAGAGGTCGCGCAGATCGGCCAGCAGCCGGACGCTGGCGGTGCTGTCCTCCTCCTGCTGGCTCTCCGCCCTGGTCATCGCGACCGCGGCCTG
>WNGF01003843.1_pt1 | contig 26111 bp, 18 predicted proteins | sample 5400641 | NCBI WGS metagenome assembly WNGF01 (sample SAMN13153371, study PRJNA577476) | soil metagenome | isolation source: 80 cm soil or saprolite under grassland replicate 2 | place: USA:California | collected 2016-06-15 | reverse complement strand
TTCGACCATTGGCTGATGGGCGTGCCTAAGCCGGAATACGACGTGGCTCCGCACGAAGAAGTGCCGATCAAGCGCGCTACGATAGACGGAAACTAATCGAGCGACTGCCCGGCCTGCACGTCGCGCAATTGGTTCCGATTCGATTGAAAACGAACAAATTTTTATCGGCAGACAATTGTTCTCTGTGTCCCGGTCAAATCGTCTCTCGTGTCAGCGACTCGGAGTCGTATGACATGTGAGTGACCATCTTTGAATTGCGACGGCGTCGCGAAACGAAACGCATGCCGACCATTTCCATAACCTGCATCAACGAGATCCTTCCGGAACTGATTCGCAGAGATGTTCATTAAGTATTGTCCGCTATCCCAAAGCTCGACTGAAACCGGTGCCTTCGGCTTGTACCTGTCCCAGACCCAGCCAGAAATCTCGCTACAATCCGCCTGCTCGATATCAGCCAAATAATGCGGCAGCGGCGAAGCACCGATGCGTCCGGAAAAAATGAGCAAACCGAAGCAAACGAAATGGAACGTTATGAAAACAGCTAATGCCTTTGAAAGCAGGCCGTCGCCCCAATAGCGGTGCGCCTTGTTCCAGTCGGAAAAAATGTGGAAACCTGACAGCAGCGTCGCCTGATAAAGCCCATAAACGATGTAGTGCGGCTCGATCCCGTGCCACAAACCCATCAATCCGAATGCAAGAAAATATCCCAGGATCGCGGCTGTGTGCATGCTCCTAAACCATTTGCCGCGCGCAGCGGCAAGCAGGAAGCGCATGTAGACGTGATCGCGAAACCAAAAGGAAAGCGTGATGTGCCAGCGGTTCCAAAAATCGCGGATATTTCGGGCAAGGAACGGTTGGCGGAAATTTTCCGGACTGTGGATCCCAAAGAGATAACTAAGGCTGATAGCAAAAGCGCTGTATCCGGCGAAATCGAAGAACAAGTAGAAGCTGTAAGCATACATGTAACTGAGCAGCGCACCGAAGCTCCCACTGCGCGCTGCCGGTTCGAGCCAGTGTTGTTTGATCAGCGCCGCGACTATGAACTTGTAAAATAGTCCGCGAAAAAAACGGTGTATCGCGCCATCAAGATCGCTTAGGAACTCAGCGCGCGTTCGTTTCTTTTTCCAGTCGGTTAGAAAACGCCGATAGCGATCGATTGGGCCAGCAGAAATAGTCGGGAAGAAAAATAAGAACATTAAGAAATCGAGTGTACCGGGCACCGCGATTACCTCGTCTCGAAGGCAAAACACGACATCGAGCGCCCGAAACGTAATGTAGGAGACGCCCAGAAAACCAAACTGACTTCTGGGCGACACGAGCGGAACCAATTTCGCTGCTAATAGCGGAAGCAGGCTTGCCGCAAGTGCGCCGTAAAACAGCCAGCCTCCGCGCGCACCAGCACCGGCGAATGCGCGCACCGTCACCCACTGCCATGCGGCGAAGCCAAGGACGATCCAGATCTCGCGCACTGGAAAATGGGGTCGGACATAAAGCGATTCGTGATACTGCACGAGAAGCATCGCCACAGTCACGAGGAGCGCCCAGCGCCAACCCGCACGGCCAAGCAGACCGAGAATCAGAGTCGGAACGGCTGCGTAAAGTAGCAGCCCGAAATAGGTGAAATCCGCGTAGGGAATCACAGCGACTTGGCCAGGCTTGCCCGGTCGACTTTGCCATTGGCCGTCATCGGAAACGTGTCGAAGAAAGCAAATTTGCGGGGCAACATGTACGCGGGAAGCCGCTCACTGAGTTGCTTCCGGAGTCTCTGCGACAAATTGAAATGCGATGCGTCATCTCGTACGGCCAATACCACGAAAGCGGCAAGGGATTGGGCAGCACCATCTTTGATTACCGGAAGTACGACAGCGTCCCGCACGGTCGCCAGCGCGCGGAGATTCGCTTCGACATCACCAAGCTCAATGCGATATCCGCTGAGCTTGATTTGCTCATCCATGCGGCCTTCAAAAAAAAGCAGACCGTTACGGAAGCGCCCAAAGTCGCCGGTACGATAGGCGCGCTGACCGCGATGCTGAAAAAAAGCGTCTGCCGTCAGATCAGGTCGAGCCAGATAACCCGGACTTACATTCGGGCCCACAATAATGATTCCACCGCGCTCGTCTGGCGGTACGACCTCGCGATTTCGATTTACGAGGAGGATTTCGGTCCCCGGCATCGCGTGTCCCACTGGCAAAGGCGAATATCGTTCTAAAATCGCAGCATCAACACGCATGGACGTCGTGGCGACAGTTGCCTCGGTGGGGCCATACATGTTCCAAACCTCTGCTTTTGGAAACCGCTTCAACAGCTGCGCGGCCGTCTGTGGTGGAAGCGTTTCACCACAAAAAAGAAAACGCCGCACGCGCGGCAACATCGCCTCTCCAAATTTCTCTTCGACCAGACACATCTGTGCAAATGAAGGCGTTGAGACCCACGTCGTCACGCCCGAACTCGCTAGCGCGCGATAAAGCTCTTTTGGGTTTGCGATACGATCGCGGCTGATGCTGAAAAGCGTGCCTCCCGTTGCGAGGCTGCAGTACAAATCCATTACAGAGAGATCAAACGAGAACGGCGCCTGATTCAAAAACACTTCGCCGAGCTGGGTGAATCGATGCTCCGCGAGCATCCATGTGATGAAATGCTCGAGACAAGCAAGGGTTATTATCACGCCCTTGGGCTCACCGGTGCTGCCGCTTGTGAAAAGGATGTAAAACGGCTCGTCACCCTGCACGCCTCTAGCGGGACCACGCACCTGCAACGCGGAAAATTGCAGAATATCTTTCGGAGTAAGCACCAATGCCGCGCGCGAAGTTTCCAAGATTTTGTCGATGCGCTGCTGCGGAAACGCCGTATCAAGTGGCACGTAAGGCCGCCCCGATTTAACCGCGCCGAGAAATGCGATTAACATTTCTGGCTCCCGATGGCCGAGCACCGCAATCGGCCGGCCATCCTTGCCGAGGCGCTCGGTCAGATAGCAAGCAAGCGCATCCGAGTGCCTGCGCAGTTCCCCATACGTCAAGGTTCTGCCGTCGCTAATGTGTGCAGTTGCTTCCGGGGCCACTAAGGCCCAATGATCGATTCGTTCGATCAGAGTCATTCAAAAGCCCTGATAAACAAACGGCGGCGTTGAAAGATCGCCGCGGCCATACATCGCGATCAATGCCAGGATCACCGCCAGGTAATACAAAACCAGCAGCACGCGATGCAGCGCCGGATGTTTATCAAGCCAGCTCACATGCGCAGTCGCTGCTGAAGATCAGCGATTACTGCTCGCGGCGTGCGCCAGCTTTCGTGCTCAAATTCTGCCGGCGAGACTTTGATGCCGAATTCCTCTTCGATCATCAGGATGAGCTGAACCGTCCTCATTGAGTCGAGGACCTGATACTCGTAGAGTGGCAGGTCGAGATTAGTGAGTACCTCGTCGGTCTCGGCTACCGACGCGAGGATCTGCAAAACTTTGTCCGAGAAATCCGCAGCGATCATGGATAAGGAGCAGCTCTATCGGGCGGCTTCAATGAATGGAAGATGATCATTTCTCAGCTTCGTGGCAAACGCCCGTGAAAGAAATCATCGAGCGCGCGATCATAATACACCCAGCCTTTCGCAGTGAGGTGGCTTTGGTGACGGATCAGAAAAGCCGGGTCTTCGTCGTGCTCCTCAAACTCAGCTACCGGAAAATGATATCGTTGCACGAGTGCGCGCAGCTTCGTGTAATACGCATCGCGAGCCGAGCGCGAAACGCCTGCGTGATCGTAGAAGTCTCCGGCTATCGGCATGCTGAGTAGGAGCGGCCGCGCATGGACGTCTGCCAGCGCCCGCAAGAGCAATTCCAAATCGATCCATGTCGGCGACGCGTTGACGGCGCTCTGGAAACCATTGTCACGAGAACCAGGAGTGATTTGTCTATCGAAGCGCGAAATCTTTGGTGGTTTGCCTATGTCGGCGGGCTTGGCTCGGCTCGCTTTTGCAATCAGTTTGGGCCAGTCGGGCGTTTCCAGATGCAGCCCCGGAGCGGGCTTGATCTCATGCCGAATGTGATGGAGCGCGGCCAAATGATCCTCCACCTCCAATAATCCGGTCTGTAGCTTGCCGGCCGGCCAGAGCGCGAAGAAAACGATGCGATCGAGCCAGCGGCCCGACGCCAGCCGTTCCAACGCGAATTCAAGCAGCGGCCTCTCTTCGAGTGTGCTCGGGCACTCCAGCATGCGCGAAGCGATTTTTCGTTTCAGGTCGAAGTCGAGCGCGGTACCAAACACCATTTCGGTTGCCGCCATCGGTGAAAAGTTTCCCTTGTACCCCTGCCAACTGGGCTTGGCCGTAAAAAACCAGCCGGGCGAAAGCGAGATGGCAAGCTTTTTGCCGCGTAAGTGCGAGCCGAGTGCGCTGACTTTTTGCAACATGATCAGCGGGTTAGTGCCTCCGCTGCCGACGGGCGAAAGTTGGAAACCTGTCGGCGCAATGCGAAAAAAGTTATTTCCCTTCTCCGGAACAGCGGGGACCAATAATTCTGAGCTGCCATAAATCGGCAATACGTTCGGCGCCCGCGCGGCCGCACGTTGAAAAGCCAGTCCCTGGTTTTTGAGGGAAAATAGATCGGGAGCGGTCGAGAGAACGGTGGCGTGTTCGAGATGAATGACAGCCATTTCAGCTCCGAACAAGACCATTCCCGCGAGGCCAAGCGCGATCAGCCCTGCAAACAAATGGGACAAGCCTGTCTTCCCGTGTGCGCGCACCATGATGCCGCGAAGTTATTGGCGCGATTCAAGGCTGCAATGTGAATTTCGCGTATGATCTTTCCCTAGAAGTTTGTGAGAACGGCTGAGTTTGACGAATTCGGAGACTCACATTGGAGTTAACGCACTTCTGTCGTTTAGTATCGGTCAATCATCGCATTTCTAAACAATGGCTTCTTCATCGCTCTGGCAGCGCTTCCAACAATATTTTTTGTACTACCGCGATCTTGATTTCTCTCTCGACATCAGCCGGATGAAATTTCCGGACGATTTCTTCGAGAAAATGCAGCCGAAGATTGAGAAAGCATTTGCGGCCATGCGAGAGCTGGAGGGGGGAGCAATCGCCAATCCCACTGAGAAGCGCATGGTCGGTCATTACTGGCTGCGAAATCCGGCGCTGGCGCCAAACGCGGAAATTCGCGCAGAGATCGAAGAAACGATCACGCACATCAAAAGTTTTGCGGCGGATGTTCACGCCGGAAAAATCGCCGCCGAAGACGGAAAACGTTTCGAGCATATTCTTCATATCGGGATCGGTGGCTCGGCACTCGGACCGCAATTCGTGTCGGACGCTCTTGGATCAACGCGCGACCCAATGGATATCTATTTCCTGGACAACACCGATCCGGATGGTTTCGACCGCGTTTTCGACAAGATCGACAACTATCTTTCGCAGACGCTCGTCATTGTGGTTTCCAAATCCGGCGGGACAAAGGAAACGAGAAATGGAATGCTCGAAGCGGAAGCGAAATTTGAAGAGAAAGGCCTCCCGTTTGGTAAGCACGCTGTGGCCGTAACCGGTATCGGGAGCGAATTAGATAAGTATGCAGAAAAGAATAAATGGATCGCCCGATTCCCAATGTACGATTGGATTGGCGGGCGCACTTCCGTGATGAGCGCGGTTGGGCTTCTTCCGATGGCGCTGGAAGGCTTTGACATTGACAATTTTCTCGCGGGCGCATCGGAGATGGATGAACGGACGCGAATTCCTGAAGCGCGACAAAACGCTGCGATGCTTCTGGCCCTAGTGTGGTATTACGCCGGCCATGGCAAAGGGGAAAAAGATATGGTGATCCTACCCTACAAAGATCGGCTGGCGTTGTTCAGCAGATATCTGCAACAGCTGGTGATGGAATCGTTGGGGAAAGAAAAGGATCTCGATGGAAACATTGTGCACCAGGGCATCGCTGTTTACGGCAACAAAGGTTCGACCGATCAACATGCTTACGTCCAACAGTTGCGTGATGGCGTCCTGAATTTTTTTGTGACCTTCATCGAAGTTCGCAAAGATCGACCCGCCTCGGGCGCGCAGCCGTTCGAAGTCGAGGAAGGAATGGCGAGCGGCGATTATCTTCAGGGTTTTTTGCGCGGGACCTGCAGCGCGCTCTATGAGAATGGGCGGGAATCCATCACGGTGAGCATTCCCGAGGTAGACGCGTTTAACGTCGGCGCATTGATCGCGCTCTACGAGCGCGCGGTGGGCTTCTATGCGTCACTGGTAAACATCAACGCCTATGATCAGCCCGGCGTTGAAGCCGGGAAACAAGCCGCAACGAAATTGTTACAGCTGCTGCAGCAAGTGCGCGGGCAACTCCGTGCCGGCGCCGTCAAAACCGCGGAAGAGATTGCGCGTTCCATCGATGAGGATCCGGAAGACGTGTTTCATGCGCTGCGGCATCTGGCAAGCAATGACTCGCGCATTCGGATCAGGCCTGGCGAACAACCGACTGACGATCAATTCTCGCTGGCAAATTCCGATTCGTGAAGACCCGACCGCCCTGGCAGGCGGAGCGCCTGCCCTACAATCGATTTCGCCTAACCAGGAATGACTTAGGCGTTGGGGGGCAAGCGCGTAGCTTGCCGATCTGCTAAATTCGGGGCGCGATATGGCAGAGCCATCTCCTGAAGATCCGAGCGATTCATTAAGCGTTCCGTGGCTTGATGTGGTCCGCTTTATCCGGCAGCTCGGTCACGATCTGCGCAACCATCTAAACGCAATCGAGCTCCAGTCCGCTTACGTCAGTGAGCTAGAAGGGGATCCAAAACTTAGAGGCGAGCTCAACCGTCTGCGTGAAATGATTTCCGGACTGACGTCGATCTTACAAAAAGTTTCAGTGGGTCTGGGTGAGGTCAAACCCAGCCTGATCTCCTACCAAGCCTCGGATTTTGTCGAGGACTTACGCAAGAAAATCGCGCAGAAGTTCCCGAACGAGAAGTCCGAGATTAACTGGGGCGTCCAGCCGGGCAACGCGGTACTGAATATCGATCCGCAACTTTTGCAGGAGGCGATCATCGAGCTTTTTGCCAACGCATTCTGTCACGAGCGCGGCAAAGGCGCGCTTGCTGCCGAGGTGAAGATCGACAAAGACCGGTTCCTCTTTACGCTTCAGGAGCCAAAAAGCCGATTTGAATTATCCACCAAAAATTGGGGACGCGAACCTCTTCGAAAAGTCAGTCACGGCCATTACGGTCTTGGCCTGAATCGCGTTCGCACCATTGTGGAGGCTCACGGCGGCGAATTGCATGCTCAATATGATCCAAAATCTTCGGCGCTCGTTACGGCGCTCATCTTGCCATTGTCGCGCGAAAAAGCTTAATCTTCGCGCTGCATCGATGATTCGGCGCGAGCGTCCGTCAAATATTTCTACGAGCAACGCAGATCCCTGAAATGAAAACAGAGAACCATCGGATCCTGATCATTGACGATGAGCGTCCGGTTCTCATGACGCTTGAAGCGCTTCTCCAGCGGCATGGTTATCAAGTCGATACTGCTCCCACCGCGTCCCAGGGATTAAAATTACTGAAATCAAAATCTCCGTCGCTTGTTTTACTCGATCTCCAACTACCGGACGCACAAGGACTGGAAATGCTCGATCAGATCAAGACCGAGCTGCCAGACATGCAGGTCATTATTTTGACGGCCCACGACTCTTTGCACAATGCCATCGAGTCGATCAAACGGGGTGCATACCATTTTATCAGCAAGCCGTACGCGCCGGAAGAATTGCTCAGTCTGGTCGAAAACGCGCTGGAGAAGCAGTTCCTCTTACGAGAGGCCGAGGAACTTCGGGAAAGAACAGAGCGACTCGAGAAGCGGTTGGAAATTGCCGAGACACGGGCCACGCCAATTTTCAACAGCAAGCCGATGCAAGAGATAGAGGAATTGATCAGCGCGATGGCGCCGTCGGACGCAAACGTGCTCATCACAGGTGAGAGCGGCGTGGGCAAGGAGGTTATTGCCAACGCGATTCATGCCCGCAGCCGGCGCGCTGGAAAAGAAATGGTCAAGCTGAATTGTGCCGCGTTTCCACAAACCATGATTGAAGGAGAGCTTTTTGGTTATGTGAAGGGAGCATTTACCGGCGCGATGCACGATTTTCCTGGAATGATCGCAGCGGCCGATGGCGGCACGCTTTTCCTGGACGAAATCTCGGACATGCCTCTTGATCTGCAGACGCGTTTTTTGCGCGTGCTGCAGGAGCGCGAGTATCGGCCGCTTGGGAGCACGCGCACCATGAAGGCCAATTTTCGCGTGATCGCTTCTACCAATCGGCCGGTTGCGCAGGCACTCGCCGAGAACCGCCTGCGCTCGGATTTGTACTACCGGCTAAACACCTTTCAAATTGAAGTGCCCCCGCTCCGGGAGCGGAAGGAGGACATTCCGCCTCTGATCGCTCAGTTCCTCAGACAGTTTGCTCAACAACTCGGGAAGCCCGAACCAGACATCGCGCCAGACGCGTTTCAAAAGTTACTGGATTACGCCTGGCCGGGAAATGTGCGGGAATTGCAGAATGCAATTGAATATGCGGTGGTGCTGGCGCGGCAGGGCTTGATTGGTGTCAAGGAACTGCCCGGCGAAGTTCAATTCCGAAAGCTTTCGGAACAAACAGAGCGTGGCGCTCTCCCGCGAACGGGAGTGCAGAGTCTCGATGATGTCGAGCGAGACACGATTCTTCAGGCGCTTGCAGAATGTCACGGCAATAAGAAAAAGGCTGCCGAACGTCTCGGCATCCAGCGTGCCACCCTCTACAACAAGATGAAGCGCTACGCGATCGAGATCTGAAAAAGAGCCCGCGAATCACCCGCCTTCGCCAACCACTACGGCGGGCGGGCACAAATTAACGCGAAAGAAGAGTTGCGATCTCGATTCATTTGCGTTCGTTCACGCCTGCCGCGCCGTAGCCTGCGAAGGCCCGGGTGATTCGCGGGCACCTCGTTTACGACAGATTTTGGATTTTGAGTTTTCGATTTTAGATTAAGCGGCAAGAGCAATCCGCAATCTAAAATCCGAAATGGCGACATCCCGGCATCTCGAAAAAGTCCTGGCACACGCGGCGAATCAACTCGCCGTCACGGGGGCGAGACGCCCGACAGAGGTCCTCCCGCTTTACAAAAAATTTCTCAAGATCGAAGAACATCGCTTGCGCCTGAAACACCAGGCGGGCGGAGGTGGCCGCGAAATTTGCGCGCGGCGGTCCGAGCTTGTTGATGTTTTGCTGCAATACGTTTTCGAAGCTGCCGCCACCGCTACTCGCGGAAACGGCCAGTCCGGCATCGCCCTGGCATTGATTGCTCTTGGTGGATATGGCCGAGGCGAACTCAATCCGTTTAGCGACATCGATGTCATGCTATTGCACGACCAAGGGACGAAGAAAATCTCACCGCATCTCGAAGAGATGGTGCAGCAGGTCCTCTACCCCCTCTGGGATAGCGGCTTCAAGGTTGGTCATTCCACGCGTTCGATCAAAGAAGCAATTGCCCAGGCCAATCGCGATATGCGCACAAAAACCGCCATGCTCGAGTCACGCTTTCTCGCTGGCGACCCAGAGCTGGCGCGAGAATTTCGGGAGCAATTTCGTTCAAAGTGCGTCGAGGGACACGAGCGGGAATACGTCGAAATGCGCATGCAAGATCAGGTCGCGCGGCACAAGAAATTCGGCGACAGCGTCTATCTGCAGGAGCCTCATATGAAAAGCGGCTGCGGCGGACTGCGCGATTATCAGAATTTGCTTTGGATGACGTATTTCAAAGAGGGCTCACTAAGTACAAACCAACTGGTGGGGAAAGATTGGCTAAGTGAAAGCGACCAGCGGCAAATCGAGAGGGCCTACGAGTTTCTCCTGCGCTTGCGGACTGATTTGCACTACGCAACTGGGCGGGCCACCGACATCCTGCACATGAACTTGCAGGAACAAATCGCAGAACGACTCAATTATTCCTCTCGAAATGGCCAGCTTCGCAGCGAGACGCTCATGCGGGATTATTACGAGCACACGCGCAATATCTTTCGTGTGACGGAGCGCATTACGGAACAATTTGTAAGCGGCCACGTCACAAGCAGGACCCGTTCTCTGTTCAGTTTTCTTCCGTTGATCCGTTCGGACAAAGCTCCGATCGGCGACTCTTTTTTTGTTCGCAACAATCAATTGTATCCGGCACGACGCGATCTTTTTCGAAAAAATCCCGAGCAAATGATGCAAGCGTTTCAGCTTACGCAAGAACGCGACCTGGATCTTAGTCCCGAACTGGCGGATCTATTGAGCCGCAGCCTCGGCCAGGTTACCCGCACCTATCAGTATGCGCGCGAACCGCGGGACATCTTTAAGGCGATTCTATCCCGGAAAGGAGAAGTCGGTCGGGTCCTTCGAATGATGCATCGGGTTGATTTCCTGGGACGATACATTCCCGAATTCGGCCAGCTCACCTGCCTGGTCCAACACGAGTTTCTCCATCGTTACACAGCGGACGAGCATACTCTGGTATGTATCGACAAACTGGATGCTCTGGCGACGACGGATGATCCGAAGTTGATCGCGTATCGCAGGATTTTTGAGCAGCTCGACGATCCGTTCGTCCTTTATCTGGCGCTGCTTCTGCATGACAGCGGCAAAGCCGTCGGCGCGCGGCGGCACTCAGAAGCAAGCGCGCTGTTCGCCCAGCGCGTCGCCAGCCGCTTGCAGTTATCATCCGAGCAGCGCAAATCGCTCATTCTGCTGGTCGATCATCACCTCACCCTTTCCATGATCGCGCAACAGAGAAATCTGGATGACCCCACAACGGTGGCCGAGTTGGCCGGCATCGTGAAGAACCAGAAAAACCTCAACGCATTGATGCTACTTACTCTGGCCGACGGTCAGGGAACAAGCGCAGAGGCGTGGTCGGATTGGAAAGAGTCGCTTGTCTGGCAATTGTTCCACGAGACCTCCCGTTATCTTGCGGACCAGAAGTCTTATTACGAACAAACGCGAATCGAGCGTGAAAGCCTGCAGCTCGCCGTGACGGAGAATCTTTCGCCCGATTATGCGGATGAAATCGACGCGCATTTTGACTTCATGCCCGACAATTATTTTCGCGGCAGCGATGTCCCCGAAATTGTCGAGCATCTGAAATTATTTCGTTCGTTCGTTGAACACCTCTTCAGCCCTGGGTGGCATCCGCTGGCTGCGGCAGTGCAATGGAAGGCTCTTCCAGAGCAAGGACACAGCGTCGCCAGTTTCTGTACGTGGGAGCGCGAGCGATTGCTGGCCAAAATTGCGGGCTCATTTTCGATCGTGCCGATTAATATTTTGAGCGCAGATGTTTTTCCCCGTGGAGACAACGTCGTGCTGAGCGTCTTTCGCGTGTGCGATACCAAAGGAGGCGCTGTCGCCGACCCGCGGGCGTTCGAACTGGTCGAACAAACTTTGCGTAGCGCGCTCGATGATGACAGCTTCGATTTCCGTCCGTTAATCGAAAAAGCGACGCGCGAGAGCCGCCGCCGTCTCGCGCCGGGGATCGAATTTCCGACGCGCATTTCCGTGGATAACGAGACGCATCCGGCTTACACGCTGATTGAGATCCAGGCTTCCGACCGGCTCGGCTTGCTTTACGATATTCTGACGTGCCTTGATCACGAGGGTGTTTCGATCGCGCTTTCTCGTATTAACACGCAGGATGGCGCAGCCATCGATACTTTTTATGTCGTTGATCGTTCTACGGCTGCCAAGATTATGGATCGTGATCGCATCAGGACGATTCGCGAACACCTTACGAGCACGATTCTGGGTAGAGCCACCGCGAAAGCAACGTAACCAAAAAAGCGCGCGCCCGACGATGTTCGCTGCTCATTGATCCTGATTTCATGAACGCACTCATTCTCGCTGCCGGATATGCAACGCGCCTTTATCCCCTCACACTCGATAAAGCCAAGCCGCTGCTCACGGTTGGGGGCAAGCCGATCATCGAATGGGTGATGGATAACCTCGCAGACGTTCCAAACCTGGAAACGATTTACGTCGTCACGAATGACAAGTTCGCGGCCGATTTCCAAGCGTGGAGCGAGCGATATCAGAGCCGACAGCCGAAATTCAAATTCAAAATCGTCAACGACGGCTCCCAAAGCGACGAAGATAAGCTCGGTGCGATTGGAGATATCAATTTCGTCGTTACCCGGGAAAATTTGGCCAGGGACAGCTTGCTCATTATTGCGGGCGATAATCTGTTTACTGAATCGCTGACTGGCTTTGTCGCCTGCGCAAAAGAAACCGAAGCAACTGTTGGCGTTTATGACGTCGGCGATATGGAGGTAATTAAGAAATACGGGAACATCGCCGTCGACGCAGACGGAATCATCACTCATTTTGAAGAAAAGCCGCAAAAACCCCGGGGAACCCTGGCGGCGATCGCTCTTTACTATTACTCCCCCGAGGTGCTTTCCCTTTTAACGACATATCTCGCCGCGGGCAATAATCCGGATCAGCCAGGCCGCTTTGTGCAATGGCTTTACACGCGCAAGCCCGTGAAGACCTTTCAGATCAAGGGCAAGTGGCTCGATATCGGAAGCAAGGAGACCTTGGAGAAAGCAGACCAGATTTTTTCTAAACTGTAGAGCGGTCTAAAGAAACCTGTAGCCGCTCGAAGCGCCAGAGGCGCGACAGATATTAGCCCCGGGCGGTTGCCCGGGGATTGGCGTCTCCGTGCGAATCAGCCCCGGAAGGGGCGACAGAATACACCGAATAGCTCCGTCACTCCTTACACCCCTCCGGGGCTGCCTCTGATTAATATCGAAAACCCCGGGCTGACGCCCGGGGCTACATTCTTCCGCGCCTATGGCGCTTTATGCGGCTACACCATTATTGAACTTGCCTTAGGCGCGTCCCCGAAAGCGCTGGCGACCACAAGTGCTAGCGACGAAGCCGGGGCAGTCTTTTGATCTTGCCGACTGCTATCGAGAGCGCTCGCGCCCAAACTATCCGAAGCAACAAGATCGAATAAGGCGCGGGCAAACCACCCGGCAGGCACACAAAAGGCGCAACGGCGTGTTTGGAATTCGGATCGCGGCCAATCCGCAAATTGAGTTCACGCAAATGGACCGCAAACGCCGGATTGTCGCTAAAAAAGGCGCCGGGCCAAAATTGCTCGACAAACTTTCGCGCCGGTTGACCCGGGTGAAAATCGTGAATAAGCACCGCACACGGTTTCCCGGTGCGCAGAAGCCGCAAGGCTAATTTTAGCGCGCGAAACTCTTTTGGCCCATCAATGAGGACGGCGTCACCGGCTTGGAGTCGCGCGGGCAGGATCTCGCGGGAATCACCGTAGAGAAGCTCGACGTTGGTATATGGTTTTAGCTTCGCCTCGGCGATGGCCGCATGGGTTGGATCGCGATCGAGCTCGACGCTTACGATTCGGGCTTGCGGGAAACAGCGCGCCAGCATGAGGGTGCTTCCACCGCGCATCCGACCCGATTCCAGGATTTGCCTCGGAGCCAACGGCCAGACGGTGGCGTAAAAGAAAAACATTCCACGTCGACCGATGCCTCGAAATCCGGGCTCACGCCGCAAGCCTGCGATCGCGCTGCAAAAGTCGGGGAGCAGTTGACCGGCTCGTGCCGACACGGCTGCTATGTTTAGCGTAGCTTCATGACCGGGCGCGCGCATTTGGTAATCAACGATGGGTCGCTGACCGAGGCAACGACAAGGAACCGCATTTCAGTTTGTAGTTCTGCGTAACCAACTGACGAACTGCGTGTTGAAGAAAATACAACTGAATGCGATTACTTGGGCGATTCTCTTACGGCGCTGGAATATGACCATCCTGATCTTACGCGTCGAACTCGCGACGGCGAAGACAAGCCACTCCTCTAATCACTTATGAAGAAAAATACTTCCATCCCCAGGGCGCGCTCTGAAAATGGTTCGCGCCTCAACGGCGACGGAGTCGATAGCAGGCAGCTGCTCACGGCCCTCGTTGCATTCAAACGTGGCGATTTTTCTGCGCGGCTCCCGGATGACTGGACAGGTGTGGCCGGCAAGATCGCCGACACATTCAACGACGTCATCAGGTCCAACGAACGCATGACGCAGGAATTAGAACGGATCGTGCATGTGGTTGGACAAGAAGGCCGAATCACACAGCGGGCATCGCTGAACAACGTGGCCGACTGTTGGGCCGATGCTATCGGATGCGTCAATGTTTTGATCGAGGATCTGGTCCGTCCTACGAGTGAAATGGCGCGCGTGATTGGCGCCGTCGCGAAGGGCGATTTGTCCGAAACAATGGCCACCAGGATCGAAGGACAGCCGCTCAAAGGAGAGTTTTTGCGCACGGCAAAGATTGTAAACACGATGGTCGATCAGCTCGGCGCATTCGCGTCGGAAGTCACGCGGGTGGCGCGTGAAGTGGGCACGGAAGGCAAACTGGGCGGTCAAGCAAAAGTCAAAGGCGTTGCTGGCACCTGGAAAGATCTAACCGAAAACGTCAATTTGATGGCCGGCAATCTGACGGCCCAAGTCCGCAATATCGCGACGGTCACGACTGCCGTAGCAAACGGCAACTTGACCAAGAAAATCACAGTCGATGTGAAAGGCGAGTTTCTTGAGCTGAAAGATACAGTCAACGTGATGGTGGATCAGCTTCGCTCCTTTGCCTCGGAGGTGACGCGTGTGGCACGGGAAGTAGGCTCGGAAGGAATTCTGGGCGGACAAGCCCGCGTCCAAGGCGTTTCCGGCACATGGAAGGATCTGACAGATTCAGTTAATTTCATGGCGCGCAATCTGACAGGACAAGTGCGCAACATTGCCGCCGTCACGACGGCTGTTGCGAGGGGGGACCTGTCGAAGAAGATCACGGTCGATGTGAAGGGTGAAATTCTCGAGTTGAAAAACACGATCAACACGATGGTCGATCAGCTCAGCTCGTTTGCATCGGAAGTGACACGTGTGGCGCGTGAGGTAGGCACCGAAGGAAAACTGGGCGGGCAGGCTGATGTTAAGGGTATCGCAGGCACATGGAAGGACCTAACCGACAGCGTCAATTTCATGGCCGGCAACCTGACCGGCCAGGTGAGAAACATTGCTGAAGTAACAACCGCAGTCGCGAATGGCGACCTTTCAAAGAAAATCACAGTCGACGTAAAAGGCGAGATTTTAGAGTTAAAAAACACGATCAACACGATGGTCGATCAGCTCAGTTCGTTCGCGGCGGAAGTGACGCGGGTAGCTCGTGAAGTAGGCACGGAAGGCAGGCTTGGCGGCCAGGCGGACGTGCGTGGCGTCGCCGGCACGTGGAAGGATCTGACCGACAACGTGAATATGATGGCGGGCAACCTCACGGCGCAGGTTCGCAATATCGCCGAAGTCACGACTGCGATCGCCAATGGCGATCTCTCAAGAAAAATCACGGTCGACGTGAAGGGCGAGATTCTTGAGATGAAGGACACAATCAACACACTAGTTGATCGACTTAGCTCGTTTGCTTCGGAGGTAACACGGGTCGCACGCGAAGTGGGTTCCGAAGGAATTCTCGGCGGCCAAGCTGAGGTCCGGGGCGTTTCCGGCACATGGAAAGATTTGACCGATTCAGTGAACTTCATGGCTGGTAACCTCACCGCCCAAGTTCGCAACATTGCCCTTGTCACGACTGCCGTCGCCAATGGCGATTTGTCCAAAAAAATCACAGTTGATGTGAAGGGCGAGATCGCGGCGCTCAAGAACACGGTTAACACGATGGTCGGCCAGCTGAGTTCTTTCGCAGCGGAGGTGACCCGGGTGGCGCGGGAGGTCGGTACGGAGGGAAAGCTCGGTGGTCAGGCCGACGTCAAAGGCGTCGCCGGTACGTGGAAAGATTTGACTGAGTCAGTAAATTCGATGGCGGGCAACCTCACGGCGCAAGTGCGCAACATTGCCGAGGTCACCACTGCGGTCGCAAATGGCGATTTGTCGAAGAAAATCACGGTCGATGTTCGCGGCGAGATCTTGCAACTCAAAGACACCATCAACACGATGGTCGACCAACTTCGCTCGTTTGCATCGGAAGTGACGCGGGTGGCGCGCGAGGTGGGCAGCGAAGGAAAACTGGGCGGCCAGGCAGACGTGCGCGGCGTTGCGGGCACGTGGAAAGATTTGACCGACTCGGTGAACTCGATGGCCGGAAATCTCACTGCTCAGGTGCGCAATATTGCCGGCGTAACCACGGCTGTGGCCCGTGGCGACCTTTCGAAGAAAATCACTGTCGATGTGAGAGGCGAAATTCTCGAGCTGAAAGACACCGTCAATACCATGGTGGACCAACTCAACTCCTTCGCATCGGAAGTGACCCGCGTAGCGCGCGAGGTCGGCACAGAGGGAAAACTAGGCGGCCAAGCCATGGTCACAGGCGTTGGAGGAACCTGGAAGGACCTGACCGACAGCGTAAATTTCATGGCGGTTAATCTCACCAACCAAGTACGTGGCATTGCAAAGGTTGTTACCGCAGTGGCGACCGGCGATCTGAAACAAAAGCTCCTTGTCGAAGCGAAAGGTGAAATCGCGGAGCTGGCCAACACGATTAACAGTATGACGGAGACGCTCGCCACTTTCGCCGACCAAGTTACTACGGTGGCCCGCGAGGTCGGTGTCGAAGGAAAGCTAGGCGGCCAGGCCAGCGTCCCCGGCGCTGCCGGCACGTGGCGCGATTTGACCGACAATGTGAATCGGCTGGCAGCGAATCTGACTACGCAGCTTCGCGCCATCGCCAATGTCGCGACGGCGGTCACGAAAGGCGATTTGACGCGATCGATCCAGATAGAAGCACAGGGCGAGATTGGATTCGTGAAGGACAACATCAACGAAATGATCCGTAATCTGAAAGACACAACGCTCCGCAATGAGGAGCAGAACTGGCTCAAGACCAACCTCGCGAAGTTCTCGCGCATGTTGCAGGGACAGCGAGACCTTCTGACGGTTGGCAAATTGATCTTGTCAGAATTAGCTCCGGTCGTCTCCGCGCAGCACGGTGCGTTCTATATCATGAGTAACTCCGTGGAAGAGCCTGAACTCAAGCTCCTGGCAAGCTACGCACACCGCCAGCGAAAAGGCGCGAAGAGCCATTTTAAATTGGGGGAGAGTCTGATCGGGCAAGCAGCCCTGGAAAAACAACGCATTCTCCTGACTGATGTGCCCAGTGATTACGTGAGAGTTAGTTCGGGCTTGGGCGAATCGCGTCCGATGAACATCGTTGTTCTGCCGATCTTGTTTGAAGGAGAAGTGAAAGCGGTCATGGAACTCTCATCACTCGAGCGCTTCAACCCGACCCATCAGGCGTTTCTCGATCAATTGACCGAGAGCATTGGGATTGTGCTCCATACGATTGAAGCAAACACACGAACGGAAAACCTGCTCAAGCAATCACAGTCGCTCGCGGCGGAGTTACAGAAAACGAACGAGGAGTTGCAGGAAAAGGCCAGGTCTAATCTCGCGAAAGATCAATTTCTCGCCATGCTCAGCCACGAGTTACGCACTCCGCTTACACCGGTGCTCGCGTCTGCTCTCGCGCTGGAGAGTGAGCAGGGCTTGCCGGAAAGTGTTCACGAATCTCTGCACATGATTCGTCGCAACGTGGAGTTGGAAGCTCGACTCATCGATGATCTGCTGGATCTAACACGAGTTAGCAAAGGCAAGGTGCAACTCAATTTCGAAGTCGTTGACGCTCATACCCTGCTGCGTAATGCCATCGAAATTTGCCAGGTGGAAATCGAGCAAAAGCATCTCGCGCTTCGCGTCGATTTCGCCGCCCAGAAGGTTCATCTGCGAGCGGACTCCGCGCGACTCCAGCAGATCTTTTGGAACCTCATCAAAAACGCAGTAAAGTTTACTCCCAGGGGCGGCCAGATTTCTATTTCCACGAGTAACGATCGCGAGAATCACTTACGCGTTGAAATTGCCGATACCGGCATGGGGATTGAGCCTGAGTCGTTGCCGAAAATTTTCGATGCTTTTGAACAAGGCGGATTGCCGCAATTGGGGGGATTGGGGCTCGGGCTTGCTATCAGTAAAACGCTTGTCGAGGCGCATAACGGAACGATCACGGCGCAAAGCGCGGGTCGAAACAAGGGCGCCAAATTCACATTGACCTTTGCCACCTGCAAAATGGTGGACGCTCAGACCGCGCCAGCTATTTCACCTAGAATAGCGGAACGCCAGGCGATGCGAATTTTGCTTGTCGAAGATCACGAGGATACAAACCGATCGCTTACGAATTTACTTCGCCGACGCGGCTACCACGTGGAGTCTGCTCGCGACGTCAAATCTGCGCGCGATTTAAGCGAGAAGAAAGAATTTGATGTGCTGATTAGCGATCTCGGGCTGCCTGATGGCAGCGGAATCGATCTGATGCGAACATTGCGCTCCGAGCGGCCAGTCCTCGGAATTGCTCTTACCGGTTTCGGAATGGAAGATGATATTCGTAAAAGCCACGAGGCCGGATTCAAGCATCACCTGGTCAAGCCGATCGATCTAAACATGCTCGATTTGTTTCTTCAGGAAAGCGTTTCAACACTGTCTCCGCCGTAAAATCTGTGCGCTCTCGCCTCCGCCGACATACATCAAAAATCATCGAACTCGGCCCGGAAATTCCTCGAAGGAAGTTCGGCCGGGTAGCCCCGAATGCTTTCGGGGTTGGTCACGAGCTGCTTGCTGTGTTTTAATTCCTGGTTACGCGGCCCTGTAGCTCAGCGGTTAGAGCAGGGGACTCATAATCTAGCGTTTTGCTCTGGACGCAGATCGCTCCCCTCGACAATGTGGGGAAAGGGCCTCGGCATTGCGAATCGCTCTTCTTTCCCTATTTTTAAAGTCGCCCTATGCGGCGTCCGAAATCCACAATCTCTGCCATCACGCCTAAAATTCTCTTGGGATTTTCCGTTCTATGCTTGGTGAGCGCGGCGATTTTGGGGCTGCGCACTGGTTACGAGGCACAAAATGAGGCCGCAAAGGCCGGAGCAGAAGTCGCGCAATTACAGGAGCAGAAAACCGAATTGCAAACTAAAGTCGCGCAATTACAGAAAGAGAAAACAGAATTGCAGACTAAAGTGGAGGCCGACCGAAACGAGATCGCTTCCCTGCAAAAACGGATCGAAGAAGGAGGAGCAGCAACCAAACCTTCGGAAACTCCCAGCGTTGCATCGGCGCCTGAACAACAACTTACTCCTCCCCCGCCCTCGCTGGAAATTAAACCGGGCGCTGCATCGAAGCCCGAACAACCTACTTCTCCCCCGCCGCCGCTAGAATTTAGATCGGGAATTGCATCGAAGCGTGAACAACCTGCCTCTTCCTTGTCGCCGCCAGAAATTAAACCGGAGCCTGTCCAAGAAACAACACCTCCGCCGCGACAACTAAAGCGGCAGAAATTCGCGGAAATCAAGGCGCCACAGGTCGCAGGTTCCCCCGGCGGCACGGTGCCGATCTCTTCGGCGAGAGCCCTCCCAACTTACGCGCCGAGGCCCGTTTACCCGTCTGAGATACGTGCGCGCCATATCACCGGTAGCGGAGTTTGCGTCCTGGAGATTGATCCGGGGAGCGGCAAAGTAACTGAAGTTTCAATGACACAAAGCACTGGAAACCCAATACTGGATGACTCCGCCGTCCGTACGTTCCGAAAGTGGCGATTCAAACCCGGAACTGTTTCTAGGGTTAGGATTCCCATTGAATTTAGATGACGGGTTTGTTCGTAGTAACTTAGTCGTGAGGGTCGCGGTTCATCCCTTTGCTCGCTCCTCACGCAACGCAACTTAGAGCGTGTGAACGATTCGAAAATCTGGCACTCAAACGAGAGGCAGAACGGATCCGAGGAAATCTGATAATGTTTGCTGATGACGACCATCGCGTCGTAGACGCGGAGTATGCGTTCCGATGAAATCACCGGAACGAGGCATGCATGTTTACGAGATTCGGCCACGCGGCGATAAGTACGGCGTTGATCTAATCTCCGATGTGCTGCATTCGGTCGCTTGTGGTAGGCGAGCCAAAGGCAATCCCTAATGCAATCTACTACGCCAAGTTTTTCAGTTGCTCACACGATGCCGTGATTCCCGCTTACGATGGGGCTGGCAACGTGATCAAAACGCACAAGCAGGCAGGCGATTTCAGGGAGTCGTGAGCGCGTTGTTTCGCATCAGGTCCACGCACGTGATCGAGCAGGAGCTGTTTCGGCCCACTTCGCCGCTATAAAAAACCTTGTCGCGGTAGCGAAAGGCTTGCGCTTGGCAAGCTGAAAAATTGTCTTGCAGCGGTTATGAATAATTGCTAATAACCGTTAATAACTTCTCTTTCCTATGTATTCAAAACTCCTTATTGTGATGGGCGATCTGATCACCGATCGCGTTCTCCTATCTGCGATCGTGGGCGGTTTTGCAGTAGTTTTCATTTTGCGGGCAATCAAGAACGTCAAAAACCGGCGCGATAGCAATCGGATTTATGAATTTCTTCGCCGGTGCGCTAAAGATGGGCAGTACATGTTTCGGAGCTCGGAAGCGATTTCTACGGTAACCAGGCTGCCCGAATCCCGGATCGCAGACTTGTGCAGCAAGCACGGCCACATCGAACGTAAGCAAGGGCAGCGTCATACGTGGCGTGTCGCAAGTTGAGAGCGGCACCAAGCCGTTATCTGGCGCAGTCCAGCCTGACGCGCTAGAGGTCGGCAGTTTCAGCCGTTCACATAATGCTGTGATCCGGGTTTATGGTGAAGCTGGCAATGTGATTCAGACGCACGAGCACGTTGGCGATTTCAAAGAGTGGTGAGGGATGACGTCTGGTCGCTGGACGAAGTGATCGCTTTGCGTGCTTAACCTCCGGTGTTCCCATAGTCGGCGACATCCAGATGCTGAAGCAAATGCGATGTGTTTTGTGCAACTTCAGGATAGGAAACGCGATCGAAACCGTACTTACTATTGAATAATTGGGAGGCAACATAATGAATTTGGGCGAACTTCTCTTAATCGGTCGGGTGGATCAGGTCGGGGACAGCTTTAAGACTTTCGTCGATCGTAAGATTCGCGAGCGACGTCGAGACGAGCGGCGACTTTGCGAGCATCGTACTACAAAGCATCAGGTCCAAGCGAGAAAATCATGCGTTGCCGATGCACGAAGTTATCGCCTTGCTTCGCATGGCTTCAAGCGTTGGCTGACCGCGATGTAAGACTCCAGATCGAGTCTTGCTCCAAATAGAGAACAATCGCCGCTCAATCAAAGCGATTCTACGGGCATCCTGGGGCGGCCAAATCAGCCTCATGCGTTAGAGGTCCGGCAGTTTCAGCCGCTCACATGCGCGGCCCCAACTCCACCCGCTTTGCCTAGAATGTCAGCAAGAGGGACCGACCGAGCAGCCCCGAATGCTTTCGGGATTGGTCACGAGCGGTTTGCTGTGTTTTAATGCCGTAATCACGTGGGCCTGTAGCTCAGCGGTTAGAGCAGGGGACTCATAATCCCTTGGTCCCAGGTTCGAATCCTGGCGGGCCCAGCCTTCGCTTTGAAGCGCAGCGAAAAAGCGAAGGCTGTCACGCCGTAACAAAGTGAAGGCGGACCGTATTTTTTGACTTTGGCCCACGCGCTCCAAAGACTACGGCTTGGCAGGCCAGCTAAATGAAAGACTTCTTTTACGTTTACATTCTCGTGAGTCAGGCGAGCGACACGATCCACTACACTGGCGTTACATGTGACCTTGAACAGCGCCTCCTCGAACACAATCGAGGTACATGTCCGCACACTTCGCAACACCGGCCATGGCGAATCGAAACCGCAATCGCGTTCAAATCGGAGAGCAAAGCGCGCGCATTCGAAAAATATTTAAAAAGCGGATCAGGTCGGGAGTTCGCTCGCCGTCATTTTTGATGTCCGCTCTGAAGGCTGTCACGCCGGCTGGCCACGCCGTAGCTTTAGCAAAGGCGGGAGCGGAGCGTAGGCGGACCGGTTTTGCGCGCCTTAATTCCTGAGTGCTCCAAGACTACGGCTTGGCAGGCCAAATTTCATTTTCGATTTTTGATTTTTGATTTGCGATTATCGATGTCGTGCAACGAGTCGCGCGCATTGCTTTAGGTATTATCGAGATTACGACGTTCAGCGTGCTGATTCTGGTCGCGCGGTGCGCGAATTATCAGGATGTATTTGTCGCCGGGAACGTCTATTTCACCGATGCAGACTGCTATGCGCGAATGACGCGCGCGCGGATGTGCGAGAAAACGCCGGGGTTAATCCTGCGTCATCACGATTTCGAAAATTTTCCCGGGGGAACGACTCCGCACACCACTGCGCCGCTCGATTATCTCATTCTCGCGTTGTCGATCCTGCTGAAACCCTTTACGACACACGCATTCGATCTGGCTGGGGCGCTTATTTCGCCGCTGCTCGCTTTACTGATGGGTTGGTTTTTATGGTGGTGGTCGCGGCGAATGAAATTCCGCTACGGTTGGCTAATGCTGATTCTGTACGCGATCAGTCCGATTCTTGTTCACGGAGCCGAGCTTGGCCGGCCTGATCATCAATCGTTGCTGATGCTGCTCGTGATGGTTGCGATTTGCGCGGAATGGCGTCTGCGACACGATCCAACGGCGGGATGGAGCGTGTTGAGTGGAATCGCGTGGGGACTGGCAATCTGGATATCTGCTTACGAACCGCTCCTCCTCTTAATCCTCGTGATCGTGCTCTTGCTCGTGCTCGACATACTGGAAAATCGGCGCTCGCTCCTGGCGAAATATCGGCGCCCTGGCTGGATTTGTTTTCTGTTGATTATCGCAATCGCACTCCTGATCGAACGGCGCATTCCATCATTCTCGATTTTTTATTCCGGCGAGGTTTTCAAAAACTGGTCGCGCAACATCGGCGAACTAGCACACGTCTGGCCGACAAATCCGATTTGGTTGCACTGGGTTGGTTACTTTCTTCTGGTCGCACCGTTTCTTATTTGGTCCGGGCTATGGAAGAGCAAGAGTAAGAGCGAACCCTCGCTACTTTTCATCGTCGTTATCCTCATCGCCACCTACTTCCTCACAATTTGGCAGGCGCGCTGGGCATATTTTTTCGTTTTGATCTTTGCAATTGCGCTTCCGGCTTTGCTTGAGCCGATCAAATCGCGCGCGGCGGTTTCGATCGCTTTCATATTGTCGATCCTTCCGATCTTGGGTGACTGGGACGCGCGCCTCTGGCCCAATAAGGCCGAATTCGCTCGTCGAATCGAACAGCGAAACGAATCGATCCAGTTGCGCGAACTGGCAATCAATCTGCGATCGTCCGAGACGCGCCCGTTTCTTGCGCCGTGGTGGCTTTCGCCGGCGATTGCCTATTGGTCGGGGCAACCTGGCGTCGCTGGAGCATCGCACGAGAGCCTGGAAGGAATTGAGCAGAGTGCGCGGTTTTTTCTCAGTCAGGATTGGCAAACGGCGCACAAAATTCTGGAGGATCGCCGGGTGGCGTGGGTCATCGCTTACGATTTCGAACGCGTGGCGCGGAATTCCTCCGCGATTCTAGGTGTGGGATTGCCTCCGTATCCGCTCTGTTTCGTCCTCGATAGGAGGCCCGCCCAAGTGCCGCCGTTCCTGGTCTTGTCGGCTCAGAACGGGGCCGGCAAGCTTTACCGAGCCGTTGAACGATAAAAAAATGCCTCTCGCTGTGTGAGAATACGTTGACAGTGTGGAGGGAGTGTCACAATAATAGCCAATGCTGAAAAGATTCATTCCGCAAAAACCGACGTCATCGATCCCGGAACGGTCGCCAAACTCGGAGGCGGATGAAGATAAACGCGTCGCTGACCGCGACGAATCAAGACCACCACCAACAACAACTAACTATCAAAAAATTATGGCTGAACACTCTGGCAAGGATGTCCTCTCGAGCGACGTCGAGATCAAGGGCTCAATAAAGTTTCAAAAAGAACTTCTCATCGACGGGAAGGTCGAAGGCGAAATCAATTCAGACGGGGTCTTAACGATTGGCGAGAATGCTGATATTCGTGGCGAAATAAAAACGAAATCGATCACGGTATTCGGGAAGGTGCACGGCAATATCACGGTGGCCGAGCGCTGCGAACTAAAATCGAAGTGCACGTTGCAAGGAGATTTGAAAGCAGCGCGTCTCGTCATTGAAGATGGAGCCACTTTTATTGGCAAATCGGAAGTCACGAGCGGGACGCTCCCTGCAAAGTCGACCTCGGGCCGCCCGGAAGTCCTGCGGCAGGACGAACCGATCAAGGCGGCCTTTGGAGGGCGCGGATAAGGAAAGGGGTTGGCTGAGCAACCAGTGGCCGACACGTCGCCTGCCAAGATCAGTGTGGAATGCCCGCACTGTGGCTTTATGCAGGTGGAGTATGCGGCAGCCAAAAGCTCGATCTGCCGCCAGTGCGGTCGTTACTTTTCCCCATTTGCACCGAAGACCGCCCTGAAGTTGCGGGCAAAAGAAGAAGCGCCCACAGCGGCCACGCCGGAGAATTCGTCCATCTTTCACAGGTTTGAGGGTTTTTGGAAAAGGCGGCGTAGCTCGGTTATCGAGTGTTTCGAATGTAAGCGGAAACAGCAGGTCTGCGGCGCGGCGACTTCCACAATCTGCCCCGGATGCAGCGCGCATATAGATCTCCGCGATTACAAGATCACGAGCGGATTCAGCCGAACGATCCGGACGCGTGGGGACGTGCATCTCACCGCCAAAGGCGATCTGAGCAGCAGTAGCGTAAATTGTCGATCGGCCCTGATAGAAGGCCAGCTGCGTGGCAACCTGCATTGCGATACGGCGACAATTAATTTTTCAGGAAGGATTCCGGGACGGCTTAGCGGTCGACACCTAATCGTCAATCGTAAGGCCGACATTCATTGCTTCCGGCAGGTCCGAGTTGGAAGTATTGAAATCAAGGGAAAGATGTCAGGTGAAATCATTGCCCAAATGGTTACGGTTTACAAGAAGGGCTCACTCGAAGGGAAAGTTACCGCCAGGGCGATCTCGGTTGAAAAGGGCGGAATGTTTTCCGGCGAGTTGGTCATCGGCCAGCCCGATCTGATACAGGGAGAATTATTGCCAGGACAAAAACCAGGCGCGGCGAGCGTGGCGGGCCTTGATATTTCGGGAGAGGCACCCCAACCTTTGCCGGCGACTTAACGATCGTTTCAATGCAAAGACTGCATCCGCGCAGTCCGTACGAAAAACTTGGCGGCTACGTCCATCTGCCGCGTTTGATCGACAAGGCGAGACTGCATCGCAAGGGATTGCTTAACGGCTACAATTATAAGACTGTTGGTTTCGATAAGCACTTGCTCGCCTTCCTAAAAATTGACGGCGATGCATTTGAAGAGATTGCCAGCAGACTGGAAGACGACGGCGCAATTCTAAACTGGGTGCGGGAAAACGCAGCGAAACACTCCCCGGATGCGATCGAACAGTGGAACCAGGTGATGATTTCGCGTCATCCCGACACCGCTGCAAAAAAGGCGCGCTTTCTCCATTTTCTGAAAGAAGCTGGAGGCGACGGCCGCAAGGATATTCGGACTTATTTCGATCTGATCGAGTTTGACGAAGGCCGCCTCAGATAACTCAGGCTCTCGCCTTTAGCTCTTCCGCGTTGGCCTGGGACCTTGGAGGAGCGAATAAAATCCTCCACCGGCCATAGCTACAGCGTTTATGAGATGGCTCAGGGAGGAAGCAGCGTGGGCAGGCTGCGCAATTTGAAACCAAAAAAGATCGCCAACAGACCGAACACGATTGCGTAAGATCCGATGAGCCAGATCAAAGCAAGAGCGCCCGGAGCTGGATTCCACATAAGCAGCACGGCAAAGATAATCGATACCAGGCCCATAAGGATCAGGAACCACTCGCCTTTAATTTCCTTGCGCAACTTGATTGCCAGCGCAATCTCGGACGCGCCGATCATAAGCGCCCAGGCCGCAATATAGATAAGCAGCGCCAGTGCGGTTATCTGCGGTGCGCGGAACGTGATCACTCCAATAATAATTCCGATGATGCCGATAATAAGGTGAAAGCCCCAGTCGGAATCAGAAGAGCGACCGGCAATGGCTCCTACAACGCGAAATATGCCGTCCACGAGCACCCATGCTCCGAAGAAAATTACCAGCACCGCCAGAGTCAAGCCGGGATACGCAAATGCGATAACACCGAA
>WNGF01006807.1_pt1 | contig 26117 bp, 20 predicted proteins | sample 5400641 | NCBI WGS metagenome assembly WNGF01 (sample SAMN13153371, study PRJNA577476) | soil metagenome | isolation source: 80 cm soil or saprolite under grassland replicate 2 | place: USA:California | collected 2016-06-15 | reverse complement strand
AACGACATGAAGTTAGCCTGGGAAGCTTAACCTCTATGGAGCTGAACAATTGGGTATCCGGTAGCTGTTACCCGGTATCTGTTGCTGGTGCTAGCGGCAGGTGCCTGTCTAAAAAAACAAAGCTTGACAAACCGAGGATCGCTAATACGTATTAGCAGCGTGCGGATACGTATTAGCCGCTGGAAGCCCGTCTCTCAACCCATGTCGAGAATCGCCGCCAAAGGAGAAGTGCCAATGTCGATCCGTCCCAGTTCATTCATCATCGTGCTTCGCTTCCTCGCTCTCTTTCTCGCGGGAGTGGCGGTACTGCCTGCGGCCGCCGCGGCCCAATCGGGCCGAATCAGCGGAACCGTGACCGATTCCACACGAGCTCCCCTCGTTGGAGCACAAGTGACCATCGTTGGGACGCGTTTGACCGCCGTAACCGATGACGGCGGACACTTCGTGATTGGTAACGTGACGCCAGGAACCTACGACGTTCGCGCGCAACGGATCGGCCAGCACGCCCAGACGATGTCAGGCGTCGTCGTTCGCGCGGGTGAAGCCACACAGGTCGACGTCACGCTTTCGCCGGCTGCGCTGACTCTCGCCGGCATGGTCGTGTCGGCATCACGGCGCCCCGAAAAAATCACCGATGCACCGGCCACAATCACCCGCATCGATGCCTCGGCTATTGAGAACACGGTCGGTAACTCTTTCGCTCCGGCGCTCAAGGCGGTGAAGGGACTCGATTACATCCAGGTTGGTGTCACGTCGGTGGCGGTCAATGCACGGGGTTTCAATTCGGCGTTCAATAATCGGATGCTGATGATGGAAGACAATCGGATCGCGGTTCTTCCGGAGAATGGTCTTCCCGTGGGCGCATTCACACCCATTCCGAAGTTGGACCTAGCGGGCATCGAGGTGCTGGTGGGGCCGGGATCGGCGCTCTACGGACCGGATGCATCGAATGGAGTGATCACTCTTCAGTCGAAGGATCCGCGCGACTATCCGGGAACGTCACTGGAAGCAGCCGGAGGCGGCCGGAGCTTCTACGATGTGCAGTTTCGACACGCGGGAGTAGCTGGCGGCCAGATTGGGTACAAGGTAAGCGCCGAATATGAGGCCGCCAACGACTGGCAGAACCACAACATCTACGCGCCAATCGTGACCGGTGGTCCTGTTTCGCCCGAGATCGGCGCAGACTGGAATACCAACGTGCTGCGCGGTTACGGCGCTCTGACTTATTACTTCCCAACTGTTGGACGCCTCGAGCTGAATGGTGGAGCAAGCAAGAGCAATGGGATTGGTCAGACAAGCGTCGGTCGAAATCAGCTCATCGACTGGCAATATCGCGAGGTGCAAGCGAAGTATTCGCACCCGAACTGGTTCGCCCAGGCTTATCACACGCAGTCGCTGTCGGGTGACACCTACCAGCTGAATGGCTTCTCGCAGAATCGTCTGCGCTTCCCGACGATCACCGACGATTCAGCAAAGCACCTGTCCGACTTCCCGGCGGAGGGGCAGCTCTCTGCAGCCGAGGTTCAGAATACGTTCACGCTTCCGGCGGCAAATGGACTGCGCATCACGTGGGGTGGTCAGTTCCGGCACGACCAGGTGAGCTCAAAGCGCCAGTGGCTGACAGACCGTCAGACCGGCAAGGACATCACGATCAATCAAAAAGGCGTTTACAGTCAGATCGACATTCCACTGACGAGCTGGCTTCGAGGTGTGGTTGCAGGACGATACGACAAGCACGACTACTACGATGCGCAGTTCAGTCCAAAAGCGGGTGTTCTCGTCACACCGGTCGACGATCAGACTTTCCGGCTGACGTTCAACCGCGCTTTCAAGTCGCCAACGGTTCTGCAGACGAGCTTCTTCTTCCCGGATTTTGCTCCGTTTGTCGGCGTTTTCGGGAACAAGGACGGCTACGTCATCAAGAATGCCGCGGGAACGGTAGTGCGGACGATCGACCCCATCGTTCCCGAGACCAACGATACATGGGAGCTTGGCTACAAGGGAATAATCCAGGACAAGCTGTTCGTCGATGTCACTGGCTACCACTCCAATTTCAAGAAGTTCATGAGCCCGCTCGTGATCATCGCGAACTTTTTGACGCCAGCAGCATCAGGCGGCCCGACGTTCGCTTTCAATGCGAAGACCAGCGCACAACTCACCGGCTCGACCGGCGGCCCGCAGATTCCGCTTACTTATTTCAACGTTGGTGACGCGAAGATCTACGGAATGGACCTCGGCCTCCGCTATCTCGTCACTCCGACGATTGCGTTCTCGGGGACGACGAGCCTGCAGAAGCTCGACACGGTTATCAGCAAGGCGGGAGACCCGATCGAAGCGACGGCGTTCAACAGCCCGTCGTCGAAGGCAAATGTCGGAATGGATTTCAGCGAGATCGGATCGAAGAACGCATACGCCGGATTCACGATTCGCTATGTAAATGGATATGACTTCCGCTCGGGGATCAATGTCGGCCATATCCCGACATTCGATACGTTCGACTTCACAGCCGGCTATCGTCTGCCGGCGCTCAACGGAAGAATCAACCTGAGCGTCCAGAATCTATTCTCATGCCGCAGCGGGACGAGCACGATTGACGGCTGGCTGGCAGCGACAAAGCCGTTGAAGTACACGCCCAACAGCGAGTGCGGCTTTGGCAAGAAGCACATCGAGATGATCAACATGCCGGAGATCGGCACGATGGTCTTCCTCGGATTCCGGTGGGATCGGTGACCTGCCCTCATTCCCATCTCCTTCGAGTATTTCGGGGGAGATGGGAGACCCCGGCATAAGTCGAAGATGAATCTGGGGCTGCTACTCGGACGGCACTCACACCACCGTCCCGAGCACCTCGCCGTGGTATGCGGAGAGTTGCGGCTGACGTTCCGCGACCTGGAAAAACGCGTGAACCGCCTTGCCAATGTGCTCCTGTCGCTGGGACTGAAAAAAGGAGACAAGCTGGCGCTGGTTCTCCCGAACTGCATCGAGCTGCTGGATGCGTACTGGGCGGCTGCCGTAACCGGAATCGTGGTAGTGCCGCTCAGTCCATTGCTGCGGGGCCCCGGCCTTGTCTCTCTCCTCAGGGATTCGGATAGCGCGGCGGTTCTCTCGTGTGGAGCGATGATAAAAGCATTGAACGAAGCGCGACAGGATTTGCCGGGCATCGCGGCCGACTGCTACATCCTCACGGATGTACCGGCACGAACCGGATATCGCAATTATGCGGACTTAACCGCGGCAGCATCGGATGAGCAGCCTCCGCCGGTGGAAATCTCGGACGGCGACGTCTACAACATCATCTACAGCAGCGGGACGACAGGGCTCCCCAAGGGAATCGTTCACACGCACTACATCCGGGGGATGTACGCGATGCTGTTCGCAAGCTCCTACCGGTTCACGCCCGAGAGCGTCGTGATGCATGCGGGGTCGCTGGTATTCAACGGCGCCTTCGTCACGATGATGCCGGCATGGCTCCTGGGCTGCACGTTCGTGCTGCAGCAGCGCTTCGACGCTGTCGCCTATATCGAAGCGGTACAGCGAGAGAAGGTGACGCACGTAATGATGGTGCCGTCGCAGATCGTGGCCCTCATGAATGCTCCGAATTTCTCGAGAAAGACGCTGTCATCTCTGAAGATGCTCTGCTCCGTGGGGGCACCTTTTCACCGGGAGCACAAAGAGCGCCTGCTGGATGCGCTCGAGGGATCGGTCTACGAGCTCTACGGCCTAACCGAGGGATTCGTGACGATCCTCGACAGTCGCGACTTCCGATCGAAGATCGATTCTGTTGGAGTGCCACCACCGTTCGTCGAGATGCGTATCCTCGGAGAGAGCGGGGAAGAGCTCCCTGTCGGCGAAGTAGGGGAGATTGCAGGCCGAGGTCCGCTGCTCATGCCGGGCTACTACAAACGACCGGACCTCACGGCGCAGGCAATCGTCAACGGGTGGCTCCGCACGGGCGACATGGGTCGTGTGGACCACGCCGGCTACCTGTATCTGGTGGACAGGAAAAAGGACCTGATCATCTCCGGTGGCGTCAATGTGTATCCCAAGGATATCGAGGAAGTAGTGGTGCAGCATCCGGCCGTGCGAGAGGTAGCGGTATTCGGCGCTCAACACGAGAAGTGGGGTGAGGCGCCAGTCGCTGCTGTCGTGCTGCAGGTCCCCGGAGGAGTAGCAGCCGAGGAGCTTTGCGAATGGGTGAATGCGCGTGTTGCTGCACGCTACCAACGGCTGCACAAGGTCGTAATCGTAGACGATTTTCCACGTAACATCGCCGGTAAGACGCTGAAGAGAGTTTTACGTGAGGAATTCGCCGCAAGCGGCGCAACAGCCATTGCATCGTGACTGGAAATCCGGCAATCCCTCGCGCTGTAGTGCCCATCGGCCAGAGCCTGGACGGGAGGTTCGCGGAGCTGGATTCTCTGCGGATACACTACCTGGAATTCGCGGGTGGAGATCCGGCGATAGTTCTGCTTCACGGGCTATCGGCAAACGCGAGTGAGTTCCGCGGACTTGTAGGTGCTGGATTGAGCCCGCGCTTCAGGGTGATATCACCGGATTTGCGGGGGCGCGGCCGGAGCGACAAACCTACGTGCGGATACAGCATGAGCGACCATGCGGAGGACGTGATAGCGCTTCTGGACTGCCTGGAGCTCGATGAAGTGGTTATGGGTGGCCATTCATTTGGCGGGCTACTGGCGATCTTTATGGCCGCGAACTACCCAGAGCGGATCTCCCGAGTAATCGTCATCGACGCCGCGATCGAGATGCATCCTCAGGTGAGAGAGTTGATCAAGCCCTCACTCGACAGGCTGCGACAAGTTCTGCCGTCGGTGAATGAGTACATGTCGCAGATGCAACGCGCACCACACGTGGCAGGGTTCTGGGATGGCGCAATCGAGGGGTATTTCCGTGCGGAGATCCAGGAGAACGCGGATGGGACGGCGCAGTCGCTGACAAGCGCCGAAGCCATCGCTCTGGCGCTCGAAGGAGTTCAGAACGAGCACTGGGCAGAGCTGGTAGCGCGGGTGAAACAACCCGTGCTGCTGTTGAATGCGGTGGGCGAGTACGGCCCTCCCGGAAGTCCTCCAGTCGTGCCCGCGGAGCATGCCAGCGCAACGGCGAGAGCTTTCGCCGACTGCAAATATGTGAAGATTCCTGGGAATCACCTGACCATGGTATTTGGCGAGTCGGCAGTACTCGTTCAACGAGAGATAGCGGCTTTCGTCAGCGGGAATGCAAAGCGGTGATCTCCACGCTGAAGCGTTCTTCGGCACAAGAAACGATCTTCCGGACGGTCCGAACAGACATGCAGAAGCGAGCGAAACGCATCACGACACACGACGTGGCCAAGCTTGCGGGGGTCTCCCAGCCCACCGTGTCGCTCGTTCTGAGCAACAATGCAAAAGCGCGGGTCTCCCCGGAGACGCGTGGTCGTGTGATGCGGGCAGCAGAAGAGCTCGGCTATCATCCAAATGTCATCGCGCGCGCGCTCGTACTGCAGCGCTCATATGCACTCGGCATCATCGTCCCGGACCTGCGGAATCCATTCTTTGCCGAGATCGTAAGTGGTGCGGAGCGAGTGGCTGCGGAGGCAGGATATGCGGTGCTGCTTTGCGAAGCGCGTGAGCGATCGCGCGACCGACACATAAATGCGCTACTCGAGCGACAGATCGATGGAATAATGATCGATGCATTGGGCGCCGCGTCGCTGACCGAGAAGTTGCTCGAACGCACGAACGTAGTGCTGATCGATGAGCCGCCCGGTCGCTGGCCGGGAGTTGCCAGCGATGCGTTTGGGGCTGGACGGCAAGCGGCTGAGCATCTGCTCGCACTTGGTCACGAGCGGTTTTCGTTTCTTGGGCCCGCAACGGACATTCACGCGATCAGGATGCGCGAACGCGGCTTTATCCAGACAATCGCAGCGAGCGGCTTCAAGATGACCTCCGACCGCTTGCGACGAGTGCCTGGAACAGCAGCGGGCGGGCAGACAGGAATGCGCGCACTTCTGGCGCTCGAGCAGCGGCCAACTGCGGTATTCTGCAGCAACGATCTCGTTGCAATCGGGGCGTTGAAGACATGCTCCGCTGCCCGAGCGCGAGTGCCGTCGGACATATCGATCGTGGGATGCGACGATATCGAGCTAGCGTCGCTGACACATCCCGAGCTGACTACGGTGGCAATTCCCGCAACCGAGCTAGGGGCGCGGGCGGCCCGGCTTCTTCTTCATGCTCTGAGGACGGAGGAGACGGAAGGAAGGGTCGAGACTCCGGTACAGCGGACCGTACCGTCGCGACTGGTAGTGCGGGGGACAACGGCGCCACCGCCGGACACAACGTCGCGAACCTAGCGTGGCGCGGCGCGAAGTGACGATTACCGGCACGGGATCGTACGTGCCGGAGCGTGTCGTGACAAATGCCGAGCTATCCGAGACGCTCGGAGAGAATATCGACGATTTCGTTTCGAATACTCTCGGTATCAAAGAGCGCCGCTACTGTGCACCGGACGAATCGACGGCGGATCTGGCCGAAGCAGCGGGAAGACGGGCTCTCGAATCCTCTGGAATCACTGCCGAAGAGCTGGACCTGATCATCGTCGCGACGGATACGCCGGAGTACGTCTCGCCCGCAACCGCGCCTGTGGTTCAGGCGCGGCTTGGTGCGTGGCGAGCGGCGGCGTTCGACGTGAACAGCGCATGCGCCGGGTTCGTGACGGCGCTGGACGTTGCGTGGAAATATCTCAGCGCGGATTCGCGCTATGAGAAGGTGCTGGTCATCGGGGCGTACGCGATGTCGAAATACATCGATCCACAGGACAAGAAGACGTCTACCATCTTTGCGGATGGAGCGGGTGCGGTCGTAGTAGAGCTGGGCGATCAGCCGGGCATCCTCGCCTCGGAGCTGTACGCGGATGGAAGACTGGCGAGCGGAATGGGTGTGTTTGCAGGCGGAACGGCTGAGCCGATCACCGAAGCAGTGCTCAAGGCGGGCAGCCGAAACCGATTGCGGTTCGTCAGCAAGTATCCGCCGGAGGTGAATGAGGAAGGCTGGCCTCGGATCGTGCGATCGGTGCTCAGCGCAATCCCGAGGGATGCAAGTGATGTAAAGCTCTGGCTTTGGACCCAGGTGAATCTCTCGACGATCAGAATGGTGATGGGAAAGCTCGGGCAGCCAATGGAACGGGCACACACGATCATGGACAAGTGGGGCTACACGGGATCTGCTTGTCTGCCGATGGCGCTGGACGATGCCGTGAGCAAAGGGAGACTTGAGGAAGGCGATCTCATTTTGCTCACGGGTTCTGGTGCAGGGCTAGCGATGGGTTGTGTCGCAATGCGATGGAATCCGCGACGTGCAGAGGATTGTCACCGCGTAGGGAAGGCGGGGGAACGAGGAAAAGGAACAGGGCCGGCGGAAGCTCCGTGACGACCGCAGCGACGGAAGGAATTCAGCGAGGTCATCTGTCCTCCGCAGTGAGGGTGGAGAGCAACGCGACAAAAAAGGTCGCGCGGATGGTGATCGCGATCGCGATGTGCGCAATAGCCGTCGCTTATGCATCGGCATTCATGCCATCGGGGGCGCCTGTATGGGCACCGTGGCTTCTCGCACTCGGGATTCCCAGTGCATTAGGTGGAATCATGGTGCTCGGGGCAGCGCGGGAGCGAGCAGGAGTGGGGCGTCTGGCCATCCCATTCGCGTTCGTAATTGTGACGCTCACTGTCGGCTTCTGTCTGGCACTCGGGCTTCCGGCGAATGAAGGATCCGACAGTGTTCTCTGGCTGGGTCTTCCTCTGCGTGCGGCAATTGTGGTTTATGGAATCGGATTGATGCCGGTAGTTGTACTGCCAGTCGCGTACGCCCTTACGTTCGAGTCGCAAACCCTCTCTTCGGAGGATGTCGAGCGCGTACGACAACTTGGGAGACTTCGAATCGACACAGCAGATGCCGAAAGAAAACTGACGGCAGGCGACATGGCAGACTCAGCGTGACCTTGACGATGAGCGTTGCCATCCCGCTTGGGTTACTTCAGGCGGCGCTTCCGAAAATCGCTCAGCCGCAGGTGATCGCGGTGGGCATCGCGTATTTCGCGGTAATCATCGCCATCAGTCTGTGGGCGTCACGGCGCACGAAGACGGCAAGTGATTTCTTCGTAGCTGGGCATGGGATCGGTCTCATTGCTCTGACGGTCGCGTCTGTATCGACGTCCGTCTCCGGGTTTGCGTTCATCGGGGGCCCGGGCCTCATCTACGCTGTTGGACTCGGAGCGATGTTTATCGTTCTTCCGGCGTCGGTGACCAACGTCATGGGAGCGTGGGTGCTGGCGAAGCGAATGCGACTGCTGGGAGAAGCACGGGGGCTGATGACGGTTCCGGACGCCATCGGCGCACGCTACCGGTCGAGAAGTGCGCAGGGTCTTTCCGGAGTGGCAATTCTTGTCGGGATCGTTGGGTACATGGCGACGAATGCACTTGCCATGGGTGTAGTGGTCAACGCGATCTTCGGCGTCGGACTTGGGTGGGGCATCTGGCTCGGCATGAGCGTGACGCTCGCGTATTCCGTTGCCGGAGGAATTCTCGCAGGGATATACAACGACGTCTTCCAGGGCACGCTGATGGCGGTGGCTTCAGTACTCGTGTTCCTGTTCATACTCAACGTAGGCGGCGGACTTGGTGAGATATCGCGAACCATTCTCGCGACCGACCCGAAGTTTCTCGCGCCGTGGGGAAAGCTCACGCCACTGGCTGTACTGTCATTCTTTTTCGTATTCGCCATGGGCTCGCTGGGGCAGCCTCAGGGAGTGCACAAGTATTACATGCTGCGGGATCCATTGCAGCTGAAGTGGTACCCGCTGCTCAAGACTCTTGGCCTGGTGCTGGTTCTCCTGCTGTATTTCAGCGTGGGGGTGGGCGTCAAAGCGTTCGTCACGAGTGGCAGGATGGCCGCTCTCTCGGCGCCAGATCAGGCGACGCCGAGTCTCCTTCTCAGTGTGACGCCATTGCTGCTGGCAGCGCTGGTGTTCTCAGGCGTAGCAGCAGCGACGATGAGTGCGGTGAACTCGTTCATCAACATCGGTGCGGCAGTTGTAACCCACGATCTTCCGGTTGCATTCGGACGCAGGCTGAAGAACGAGCTCGCGTGGGGCAGAGCGGCCACCGTTGTAATCGCTATTGTGGCGGCGCTTATCGCGCAGCACTCAGGGACGATGGTCGCATTCCTCGGCATCTTCGGATGGGGATTGTTTGCGTCAACGCTGGTCCCAGCTCTAGCAGTTGGTCTCAACTGGGAGGGCGCGACACGTGTCGGAGCGCTGGCGTCGATCGCAACGGGGCTTATCGTAACGCTTTCGCTGGAGACCGCATCGTATTTCAAGGTGTTCACATTTCCCTCGGGTGTAACGGCATCTGCGGTAGCTCTGGTGCTGTCACTTCTCTCCTTCTTTGCGGTGTCGTGGATCACGCGGCGGACTGCCGCTGCGGCGATCGATCCGGACGTTCGCATGATAATGGAGATGTGAAATGAGGTTCGAAGACCTGACAATCGGTCAAAACGCAGAATTCGGAAAAACGATCTCGAGTGAGGATGTCGTGCTCTTTGCGAAGATCACCGGTGATTTCAACCCGGTGCACCTGGATGAAGCAGCCGCTGCGAAATCGCAGTTCAAGGGTCGAGTCGCGCATGGAATACTCACGGCAGGTCTGATTTCGGCGACACTAGCCGGCAAGCTTCCAGGCCCTGGGTCGATCTATCTCTCGCAAACGCTCCGGTTCACGGCTCCAGTACGAATTGGAGATACGGTCACCGCTCGCGTGGAAATAATGGAGTTGATTGTGCCGAAGCGTCGAGTGAGGCTCTCGACCGTGTGCAGAAACCAGAAGGGCGATACGGTTGTGGATGGGGAGGCGGTCGTACTCGTTCCGAAAACTGCGGAACAAGAAATTGGCGAAGCTGCCGGGAGTCGGGGGGAGTGATGGCAGTTTCATCTATGGTCTTCGGGACCTGGGCAATTCTGATCATGGCGATTTCATCGACAGCTGCGGGCGCAGCACCTCTTTCAACGGGCGGTGGACAATTCGTAACACGCGAGCTGTCCACGGAACACGGAGTGAGGCGTTACAAGCTGTTCATTCCCAGCAGTTATGACGGATCGAAAGCTCTGCCGCTGGTGGTGATGCTCCATGGGTGCACGCAGGATCCGGATGATATCGCCCGTGGGACGCGGCTCAACGGAGCGGCTGAGGAAAAATCGGTGCTGGTGGCATATCCGGAGCAACCCGACAGCGCAAATCCACGAAAGTGCTGGAACTGGTACGATGCGGCGCATCAGAGGCGCGACGCCGGAGAGCCGGCGCTGATAGCCGCGATCACTCGACAGGTAATTGCCGATTACCGAGTTGACGTGAACCGGGTGTACGTCGCGGGAATATCAGCCGGTGCAGCAATGGCAATCGCCGTCGGATTGTCGTATCCCGATCTGTATGCTGCGGTGGGGTCGCATTCCGGCATTGCTTACGGCGCAGCAACCAGTGTGACGGAGGCTCTGTCAGCGATGCAGGGACAGGCCCGGGATCCGATTGTGCTCGCTTCAAATGCCAAGTCGGCGATGGGGCCAAGAGCTCGCGCGATACCAGCCATCGTTTTTCAGGGTGAGAGCGACCGTGTTGTGAATCCAGCGAATGGGGCACAGCTCGTCGCACAACTGGCGGCAGTGCGGAGGACAGGAGCTTATAACAACGGGGCGAACATCACCGAGAAAGGAGAGACCAAGGACGGATATCACTACATTCGGACAAGACAGGACGACTCGACAATCGAATTCTGGCTGATTCAGGAACTCGGGCATGCGTGGTCCGGGGGATCCACTGACGGCACGTTTACGGACAGTCGCGGCCCAACCGCCACGGCTGAAATGCTTCGCTTTTTTCTCGAACATCCGCGCTCGGCCGAAGAGACTCGCAAGTGATCGATTGGCCCCATTTCCCGAATTCACCCGATTCGCTTCGGTTCTGGGGCAAGCTGAGGCCGGAACGGACGGCATTAGTCGATCGTGCCCGCGACAGCCGACAGAGCTATGGCGAGCTGAGTGCCGCAGCCGATCGATGGGTGTCTGTCTTGAGGGTAAATGGCGTCAAGCGCGGAGACAGAGTCGCGGTTCTCGCCGGAAACCGTCACGAGATCGCTGAGCTTTTCTTCGCGTGCGGACGAATCGGGGCAGCACTTGTGCCTCTCAATTGGCGTCTCGCTCCAGTGGAGCTGAGAGCGATCATCGAACATGCACAGCCGGCGCTGTTGATTGGAGAAGGACGGTTTCGCGGATCGGCCGAAGAGGCTACGCGAGGAAACACCCTGCCGAGAGAATGGATTGATCTAGACCAAGGGGTGAAGAGACTGCTCGATTCGGCACCGGCCTATGAGGGCGATGTCGAAGTCGAAGCGAACGACGCAGTGCTCATTCTTTATACATCCGGGAGCACAGGGCAGCCAAAGGGCGTGATAATTCCCCACCGTCAGATCCTGTACAACGCAATCGCGACAACGACCGGATGGGAGCTCGGGGCCGACGACATTGCGCCGGTTTCGACTCCTTTCTTTCATACGGGTGGGTGGAATGTCTTCGCGACGCCGCTCTGGCATCGTGGAGGAAGGGTGGTTCTGTTCGACGGCTTCGACGGCGCTGGTTTTCTGGAAGGACTCTCGGAGGAGAAATGCACAGTCGGACTCACGGTTCCAACGCAACTCGTGATGATGCGCGAGAGCTCGCGCTGGGGAATCGAGCTTCCGGCTTTGCGATTCTTGGCTTGTGGGGGTGCGCCGTGTCCACCTTCACTCTCTGCAGAAGTTCGGGCCGGCGGATACACACTGCGTGAGGGATACGGGCTCACAGAATGTGGTCCGAACTGTTTTGCGATTTCAGATCAGGAAGCGATAAAACGACCTGGCACTGTCGGATGGCCGATGCCCTTTCTGGAAATGCGCGTTGTCACCGAGGCTGGGCGAGAGGCTGGCGCTGACGAAACGGGAGAGCTCCTGCTGCGAGGTCCGCAGATGTTCGCCGGATATCTGCATGATCCGGAGCGTACAGCCGAGGTGCTTGCACCGGGTGGGTGGCTCCGTACGGGTGACCTGGCGCGGCGCGCTCCAGACGGCGCTTACTCGATCTGCGGCCGTCGCAAGGAGATGTTCATCTCCGGCGGAGAAAACATTTTTCCGGGAGAAGTGGAGGCTGCTCTCTGCGGTCACCCGAGCGTAAGCGAGGTCGTGGTAACGGGTGTGCCCGATCCATTATGGGGAGAAATCGGCCGAGCTTTCGTCGTGCGGCGCGAACGGGTGAATGCGGTGACGGGTGAGGATCTGATCGCATTTGCACGCGCCCGTCTTGCAGGGTACAAGGTTCCGCGGTCGGTCGTATTTCTGGATGATTTTCCCCGGCTTGGGTCAGGGAAACCGGACCGCCGAGTGTTGGCAGCGATGCAGATCGAATCTGCGGGGGCAATGAAGTGACAAGTCCCAGGGCGAAGGGGTCGGTGTTTCACACGACGTTGGATTTCGTACGTGCGGAAAAAGATGAATCGACTGTCGAGTCGATATTGCAGCGGCTTTCACCGGCGCAACGACTGCAGGTCGAGAGTGTGACGCCGACACAGGAAGTGCCATTCGACCAGGTAGTGTCGTTGTGGGAAGCGGTGGACGCGGAGATCGGAGCGGACGATCCAGGGTGGATCGAGCGATCGGGAGCACATTCCATAAAATCAATGGGGGTCCAGCTCTATAGCGGCATCATCCGCAAGTCCTCGCCGCGCGAATTCCTCACACAGCGGGTGTCGCTGTTCAAGCTCTACTATCACCCAGGTGACATGGAGGTAGTCGAGGAGCAGGAGGGGCACGCGGTGCTTCGCCTGGTGGGCTTCGACTACGCTGGACCCTTGTTCTGTCGCCGTCAGACGGGAGGATTGTCGCGCGCTTTGGAAGTAGCCGGCGGTCAGCAGCCGAAGACTTCGCACGTGCGCTGCGTGGCGGAGGGAGACGCGTTCTGCGAGTGGGAGGTTTACTGGGGGTAGAACGGATCTGGCAAAGCGAACGGATTAATGGATCACACGGATAAAGGAGCATAAAGCTCCTGATCCGTTCGTCACCCTTTTCCGACCCGGTCTCCGCTCTCACGATCGAAGAAGTGAGCCTTTGCGAGATCGAATGCCAGCGTTATTGGATCGCCAAGAGACGGAAGCGGCTGCGGAGCGATGCGGGCTGTAATCGTATAGGGTCCGATACTCGCATAGATAAAGACTTCGTTGCCGAGTGCTTCGACCAGATCGAGGCGGGCTGGGGCGGTAGTTGGTGGATGTACGATTGTTGATTCCCCGGCGAAGATCGTCGGACCACTTTCCATGGCTACAGAGACATCCTCCGGGCGGATGCCAAGCGTCAGCGGCCGATTCTCGAGACCTGCGATGCGCTCAGCGAGCGAAGGCGGCACGGCGAAGGTGAATGCACTGCCCTCTGCGACGAAGTGAAGTAGATCGCCCGCGATGACTCCACCGTCAACGAAATTCATCGCCGGGCTTCCGATGAATCCCGCGACGAAGCGGTTTCGTGGGTGGTCGTAGAGATTCATCGGAGTATCGATCTGCTGGACGTGGCCGTTGTTCATGACGACGATTCTATCGCCAAGGGTCATAGCCTCGACCTGGTCGTGGGTGACGTAAATCATCGTTGCGTCGAGCTCCTGATGGAGACGGGCGATCTCGCGGCGCATCTGAACACGAAGCTGGGCGTCGAGGTTCGACAACGGCTCATCGAACAGGAATACCTGTGGGTGCCGAACTATCGCGCGGCCGAGGGCAACGCGCTGACGCTGCCCGCCCGAGAGCTGACGGGGAGTTCGATCGAGGAGCTCGCTGATACCGAGAATGACCGCTGCCTCCCTGACGCGCTGCGCGATCTCAGCTCGGGGTATTCTTCGGAGGGACGTCATTAACCATGCGGTCGCCGATGAAGAGCTTCCCGGCGGTGATGGACTCGAGGCCGGCGATCATCCGCAGTGTGGTGCTCTTGCCGCAGCCGGAAGGACCAACGAGAACAACGAATTCACCGTCGGTGACGTCGAGGTCTACTCCGTGAACGGCGACAACGGAGTCCTGATACATTTTGCGAATGCCTTCGAGTTTTACGCGAGCCATCTCACCTCAGCTGTACAATGAGTGATTCGTTCCGGTTTCCGGATGGCTTTCTGTGGGGTGCGGCTACGTCGGCATATCAGATCGAGGGCTATCCTCTCGCTGACGGTGCAGGCCCCAGCATCTGGCATCGGTTCTCGCATACGCCGGGCTTGACCGAGAATGGAGATACCGGAGACATAGCCTGTGAGCATTACCGGCGATATCCGTCTGATGTCGCCCTGATGACCGAGCTCGGTCTGAATTCGTACAGATTCAGCATTGCGTGGGGGCGAATTCTTCCTGATGGATTCGGCCGGGTCAACGCGAAGGGAATTGATTTCTATTCGCGCCTCGTAGATGAGCTGCTCGAACGTGAGATATTGCCGAACGCCACACTCTATCACTGGGATCTTCCGGCCGCGCTCGATGATCGTGGCGGCTGGCTCAACAGGGACATTGCCGAATGGTTCGCGGAATACGCCGGCATCATGTTCGAACAGCTCGGCGACCGGATTCCAATGTGGTCGACAATCAACGAGCCGTGGGTCGTAAGCGATGGGGGATATCTCTATGGCAAGCTTGCGCCCGGTCACCGCATTCTGTTCGAGGCGCCGATCGCGTCGCATAACCTTCTGAGAGCGCACGGCCACGCGGTGGAGGCATTCAGGGCGTCGAAGGCGGCGGAACACGGGCGGGTCGGAATCGTCGTCAATCTGGAACCCAAATATCCGGCGTCCGACACGCCGGAAGACCTTGCGGCGACGGCGAGAGCTGACGCCTACATGAACCGGCAGTATCTCGATCCGCTGTTTTTCGGGCGGTACCCCGATGAAATGAAAGAAATCTTCGGTGAGGCATGGCCTGACTGGCCGGCGGATGACATGAAGACAATCACACAGCCGTTCGATTTTCTGGGAATCAATTATTACACGCGAAGTGTCGCCCGCCACGACGCGGACCGAGGACTGATGCGAGTGGGTGGCATTCACCAGGAGGAAAGCGTTCACACCGAAACAGGGTGGGAGGTCTACCCGGCAGCGTTGACACGAGTGCTCGTGTGGGTGCGAGATCGCTATGGTGACGTGCCGCTTTACATTACCGAAAACGGAGCGGCATTCTACGACCCGCCGGTCGCGATTGATGGGCAGGTCGAGGATCCATCGCGTGTCGAGTACCTGCGTGGGCATCTGCGCGCGGTGGGAGAAGCAATGCAGCAAGGGGTGAAGCTCGGTGGCTACTTCGTCTGGTCGCTGCTCGACAACTTCGAGTGGAGTCACGGCTACTCGAGGCGTTTCGGGATCGTCCACGTCAATTACGAGACGCAGGAGCGGACGATCAAGTCGAGCGGTAAGTACTACGCCGAAGTGATTCGTACACAGGGAACTGCTCTCGACGATTGAACGACTCGAGACCGTCAGGCGCATCATCCCTTAACGCTTCCGGCCATTACGCCCTGGATGTAGTAGCGTTGGAGGAAGAGGAACACAAGCATTACCGGGATCACCGTGAGAACTGAGCCAGCCATCATTAGCTCGGTGTCCTGGACATGCTCGCCGGAGAGGTTGGCAAGGGCAACCGGAAGCGTGTAGTGAGACGCGTCGCTCAGGACGATGAGCGGCCACATGAAATCGTTCCAGGTGGCGAGAAAAGTCCAGATCGACAGCGTCGCCAGAATCGGCATGATGCCGGGAACGACAATCGACCAGAAAATCCTGAACTCCGAGGCGCCATCGACGCGTGCAGCGTCAAGCATCTCATCCGGAATGGCAAGCGCGTACTGGCGGACAAGAAAGATCCCGAAGATGCTAGCCAGGCCGGGGATGATCACTCCCCAGTAAGTATTGATGAGTCCGAGGTTCTTGAGGAGAAGAAAAAGGGGCAGCATCGCCACTTGGACAGGGAGTACCAAGCCGGTGGACAGAACGCGAAACAGTCGGTCCCTGCCACGGAAGCGCAGCTTGGCGAACGCATAGCCAGCCAGCGAGTTGATGAAGAGAGAGGCGAACGTGACGACGAAGGCGATGAAGGCGCTGTTGAGGAGGTTCCTGCCAAGGTTGAGGCGGGTGAAAAGATCGGTGTAGTGCGCGAGGGTGAGTCGGCTGGGGAAGAAATGGGGCGGATATGTGCTTGCTTCGCCCGATGGCATGAGAGACGCGGAAACCATCCAGACCATCGGAAGCATGGCGAGGAAAGCGCCGATTACCAGCAGCGTGTAGAGCAGCACTTGCGTCATCCGTTGGCGCTGCAGCGCCGACTCCATCCCTCTGCCGGGCGAGAGGAAGCTCATGCGTGCTCCTGCTTCTGCAGTCGGAACTGAAGCAGTGTCGCGATGAGGATGACGATGAAGAGAACGAAAGCTATTGCCGCGGCGTATCCCATCCGCCACCAGCGGAAGCCTTCCTCGTACATCAGTAGCACCACGCTGGTGGTGCTGCGCAGAGGCCCGCCCTGTGTCATCACATATGGCTCCGCGAAGAGCTGGAAATAGCCGATCATCGTGATGACTGAGATGAATACGAGAGTCGGGGCAAGCATCGGGAGGGTAATGTTGAAGAACCGGCGGAAAGTTCCCGCCCCGTCAATCTCCGCTGCGTCGTAGAGTTCCTCGGGTATGCTTTGCAGCCCGGCGATGAAAATCAGCATGTTGTAGCCGAAGCTCTTCCAGACCGCCATGAGGATGATTGCCGGCATCGCCCAGTGGGGATCGCCAAGCCAGTCAATGGGAGCAATGCCGAGACGCGCGAGGCCGTAGTTGAAGAGACCGTAGCGCGTGTGGTAGAGGTAACGCCAGACAATCGCGACGGCGACGAGTGTCGTGACAAAGGGCGTGAAGTAGATCGTGCGGAAGAATCCCTTGAAGCGGACAAGCCTGGAATTCAGAAGGAGGGCAGCGCCAAGAGAGACAGCAATTGTGAGCGGGCCGCCGACGAAGGCGAAATAGAAAGTGTTCTTGAGCGCATTCCAGAAATCCGGAGTATGCAGGAGCTTGACGTAGTTCTGGAGCCCGACGAATCGGGTATTGGCCGGGTTTGCAATCCCATAGATGTCGAAATCGGTGACGCTCAGGAGGAGTGAGGCAGCGACCGGGAGGAAGAAGAAGACTCCGATCAGAAACAGCGCGGGCGCGAGAAAGAACCATGCAGCCGTGCTCGCCTCGGCAGGCATGCGCAAAGAAGCGCGGCTGACCTTCATCGTGTGGCCAGCTTCCGCTGCCTTTGCTGGCTCAGCAACCAGCGGCGCTTCTCGAGAATTCCGTTCACGTCGTTGTCGAGCTCGATCAACGTTTGATCGACTGACTTGCGGCCACGAACAGCCTGCTCTCCGTGCTCGAAGACCCTGGTCGCGATCTGCTCCCACTCCGGGACCTTCGGAGTCGGGACGACACGATCGAGCTGCTCACGGAATGCTCGAGCGTAGCGATTGTTGGCGAGCGATGTATCGCGCCATGCTCCCAGGCGAGCGGGAAGATCTCCAGTGAGCATGTAGAAGCGAAGCTGCACCTCCGGGCGAGACAGATACTCCATCAACTGCCAGGCCTCTCTTTTGTGGAGTGACTTGCGAAAGAGCGACAGACTTGCGCCGCCGGCGAGTGACACGCCGGGTCCACCAACGCCCGGCAAGGCTGCCGTCATCCACCTGTCCTGCATCGCCTTCGGAAGACGGTTGCTGAACTCGCCGATCTGCCAGGGCCCACTGATGTACATCGCGATATTACCGCGCTCAAACTCCTGATACAGGTTCGAGATCTCCGAGCCGCTCAAAGCCGGCGCGAACCCATCGTGAAACAGTGAGACGTAGAAGTCGAACGCCTTGTGAAATGCGGAATCGTGGAAGGCACCGTACTGTCCGTTGTCGCGAAGGAGTGGTGATCCCGATTGAAGTCCCAAGATCACTGGCGGGGGCCACTCGGTGATTGGGATGAGAAGTGGGTACTGCCGGGGGGTCATTCGCGATTTGATCTTCTGCATCGCGGTGCGCCAATCGGCCCATGTCACCGGCATTTTATCATAGCCAGCCGCGGAGAGAAGATCAGAGCGGTAAAAAATCACTCTGGTGTCGACGTACCATGGAATGCCGTAAGTCGCGCCATCAACGACGTTGGTACTCCAGATTCCGGGGAAATAATCTTTACGAGGTGCATCGACCGATTTTGCGACGCGACTGTCGAGCGGCTCGAGAGCATCGATAGCGACGAATTCGGGAACCCAGGTGTTGCCGAGCATCGCGATGTCCGGCGTTGTGGCGCCTACATACGCAGTGAGAAGCTTTTCGTGTGCGGCGGACCACGGGATCTGCTGCACCTCAACCTTGATTCCCGGGTGTTCGCGCTCAAATGCTGGAATGAGTTGGGAGACCACCTCACCTTCGCGCCCCATAGCCCAGAGGCGAAGTGTGAGCTCCCGGGGTGAAGCAGACGAGCATGCGCCGAGGGTGAGAGCAAGAAGCGCGAATAGTGCTCGCCGACTCGGTGGGAGCGCAGATGTAATGCCCAAGCAGCCGCCGTCGTCAGCGCGCGCGCGTCGGAGCCTGCTCCAGGACCAGCGGCTCACCTGTGACCATCAGGCGTGCTGCCTGAACACTTTCTGAGCTGCCGCCGACATAAATCGTGAAAGCACCCGGCTCTACAACTCGTCGGAGAGTGGAATCGTACAGCGCCAGCGCCTCTGGAGACACTTTGAATCGGACCGTCTTCGTCTCACCTGCGGCGAGTGTCACACGCTCGAAACCCTTCAGCGCCTTCACAGGCTGGGCGACACTGGCGACGTCGTCGCGGATGTAGAGCTGCACGACCTCTTCACCTGTGCGGCTGCCCGTGTTCGCTACGTCGACGGAGACACCGAGCGTATCGCCGGCGCGCATCTGGTCCGTCGACAGTCGCAGGTTCTTGTAGGCGAACGTCGTGTAGCTGAGTCCGAATCCAAACGGATAAAGCGGCGTCCACGGGATATCGAGATACTTGGACGTGTACTTCTCCTTAGCAACGGCTGGGCGGCCGGTGTTCAGGTGGTTGTAGTAGAGCGGTACCTGACCGGTCGCGCGTGGGACAGTCACCGGTAGTCTACCCGCGGGGTTGTAGTCACCGAACAGCACATCGGCGACCGCATTGCCGTGCTGCACGCCGAGGAACCAGCTCTCCACGATCGCCGGTGCTTCGTCGGAGAGCTGTTGAATTGCGAGCGGACGGCCGTTCATGAGCACGACGACGACCGGTGTTCGCGGACGACCCGCGGTCGGCCGAGTCGCCTGAAACACTGCGTGCGCAAGAGCTAACTGCGAGCCGGGCAGCTCGATCGAAGCACGGCTCGCCGCCTCCGCGCTCATGTCTTCTCGCTCGCCGAGAACCAGTACCACGGCCTCTGCCTCGCGAGCCGCTCGCACGGCGCCGGCGAATCCACTCGTGTCCGCGGTATCGACTGACGCTCCCCGCACGTAACGAACGCGAGTAGGTGACCCCACTGCCGCGCGTAACCCAGCAAGCACAGTCACCGCGTCCTGTGGCCGTCCGTCCGCCGCCCAGTTTCCGAGTGCGGACCGCGCATCGTCCGCGAGCGGGCCAATGACGGCGATCGAGCGAAGATTCTTTCGCAGTGGCAACGTGCCGTCGTCGTTCTTGAGGAGGACGATCGCCTTGCGTCCTGCCTCACGAGCTGCGCTCACATATTCCGGTGCCAGCGTAAAGCGCTTCTCCCGCTCGGCGTCGCTGTAGCGGTAGGGATCGTCGAACAGGCCGAGCGCGTATTTTGCGCGCAGCACTCGACGGACGGCTGTATCTACGCGGGCGATCTCGACGCGGCCGGCACTCACCGCTGCCGGCAGACTGTCGCCGTAAATGCCGTCGGACATATCCACGTCGACGCCGGCGCGAATCGCCCGGATCCCCGCCTCTCCGGTGGATGCGGCTACGCCGTGTGGCACCAGCTCCCCGATGGCTCCCCAATCGCTAAGCACCACACCCCGAAATCCCCAGCGCTCGCGCAGCACGTCGCCAAGTAGCCAGGCGTTAGCGTGGGAGGGGGTGCCGCCGATGTCGTTGAACGACGCCATGAGCGAGGCGGCTCCCGCCTTCACCGCGGCGTGGAAGGGTGGAAGATAAATCTCCCAGAGAGTGCGCTCGGTGAGCTCCACGCTGTTGTAATCGCGCCCGCCTTCGGCGCCGCCGTATCCCGCAAAATGTTTCACCGTCGCCATCATCGTGTTATTAGCGGCGAGGTTGGCTCCGCCGTCCCCGCCCTGGAAGCCGCGCACTCGTGCTGCCGCCATGACGCTGCCGAGGTAGGGATCTTCGCCCGCGCCTTCCGCGATCCGGCCCCAGCGCGGGTCGCGCGCGATGTCCACCATCGGAGCGAACGTCCAGTGAATACCGTTTGCTGTGGCTTCCGTGGCTGCCAGCCGCGCAGCTCGCTCAGCGCCCACCGGATCGAAGCTTCCAGCCTCGGCGAGTGGAATTGGAAAAATCGTGCGGAAGCCATGAATAACGTCGTGGCCGAAAAGCAGCGGGATCTTCCGGCGCGACTCCTCGACTGCGACCCGCTGCAGCCTGCGCGTGTATTCCGCGCCAAAGACGTTGAGGAACGAACCGACCTTCCCTGCTCGAATCTGTGCCTCGCGGAGCGTCTGTGCCTGCGGGTCTGCCTGCCTGCCGGACCCCGGCCACTGGACGAGCTGTCCAAGCTTCTCCTCGAGTGTCATGAGCGCGATCACCGAGTCGGCGAATCGGGACGCGGCATCGACGGCTGGAGCTGCCGGCCGCGAACCGGTCGCGACAGGCGTCGACGCCGGGAGCGACTCGGGCCGCGTCGTCACGTGTACGGGCGCGCAAGCGGTCAACGTACCGGCAACCAGCACCAGAGCGCTGATACGGGAAAGTGAAGGCACGGGTCTAGTGCTCAAGCCATCCTCCGGTGAATCCGGCTCTCTTGAGACCGTTGATGATGTACGGATTCTTTCGCATCGTCTTCCATACAAGGTCGGAGCGGTAGTTCTCGATCATGGCAATGATAGGACCCTGGTCGATGCCGAGGTAATCGGTGTCGACCCACCCGATTCCAGAAACGGCACGACCGTACCGCGGCGTCACTTCGGCCGGCCATGTTGGATTGATGGCATCCAGAAAGCCGTAGTTCGTGTAGAGGGCTTCCCCGTACTTCTCGCGCATCGCGATGAGTGCAGGGACGGTGATCTCAGGTGCAAAAGGAATCGAGCCACCAAGCGCGGTTGGACCGACAGTACCGTCGTCCCTTGTCTCGCCTGCTGCAGCTCCTCGTGCCGTGTAGCTCCAAAACTGACGTCGCCGTCCGTCAATTATGAGAACCGTATCTGCGGGACCATCACCTGCGGTAAGCCCCCAGATATTCGGACCATAGTCCTTCGACTGATTTGGATTGTCTGTCGCATACGCGCGCTGGGAGTACGTCGCCCGGCGCGAGTTCTCGAAGTAATCGATTCCCTTGCTGCGCATATACGAATCCTGGATGCCGCGGAAGTCGATCCAGACATGCGAGTACTGATGTCCGAAGAGCGGGGCGAAGTTGACATGCTGAAATCCGTAGAAATCCGCCCAGTTGTATGTGCGAGTCCATTCCGGCCAGGCTGCCGGGTCGATCGGATGGGTGGGGGAGCCGAGTGCGAGGATGTAGACAATCATTCCCTCGTTGAAGCCGTGCCAATCGGCGCCGATGATGAAGCCTTTCTCCGGTCTCCATCCCATGCTGACGAGTGGAGCGTTCGGGCGGATCCACTGCCAATCGACACGGCGATAGAGCGAATCCGCGTAGGCGCGGATTGCCGACTCGGATGGATCAGCGTTGGTGAAGTACGACTGGCAGAAAAGAACGCCCGCCAGAAGGAGTGACGAGTCTATGGTAGACAACTCCACCTGCTCGAAGCGGTAGCCAGTACCCATGTCGAGAAAGTGGTAGAAGAATCCCTTGTAACCAGTGACACTTGTCGCTTGAGGACCCTGTGGCGCGGTGTACATGAAGCGCAGCGTGTTCAGCGTGCGGTCCGCTGCCGCTGAACGAGTGATGTAGCCGCGCTCGACGCCGATTGGATAGGCTGTGAGAGCAAATCCAATTGCCGCGATGCTGGAAAAGCTCTTAGTCGGCCAGCGATCCGGAGTCAGGCCAGTGCGTGGATCGCTTCGTTCCCAGAACCAGGTGAAGGTTCGCTGCTCGAGCGTGTCGAGGAATGCCGCCTGACGAGTGTTGAGTTGAAATGAAGGCGGCGGCCCGGTGATGGTGTTCCGAGCGGCCGAACACGCCGACAGCAGGGACAGGGCGGGAAGAATTGCGCGGACGAACACCGGGCTGAGGCGGTGCATGAGATTCGATTCCGTTAAGCGAAGCGAAGACTGCGGCGCTTGTCAGGCGACCGCAGTCTTGCTCGCAGAAAGATGGACACGTGGCACCTGGTGGCGTGCCCCGTGATGAAACGGAAGCTAGAAGTCGAGCTCTGCGCCGAACTGATATCTCCGTGCGTCGGAGACGACGCAGGTCGGTTGTCCAAAGTTCGCATCGTTTCGGTTGCCGGTGTTGAAGCAAGCGAGGTTGTCGTGGTTCGTTGCGTTGAATACATCCAGGGTCAGGCCAAAAGCTGTACCGGCGCGGCCGAAGCTTGGGAAATCCTTGCGGAACCGGATATCCACTGTCTGGTAGGGGAAGGTGCCGGGAACGGTGAAGCCCCCCCTCTCGAATGCATTCCCTGTCGTGCCTTCTCCGCAGAACCGACCAGGGCATCCCACGTCCTGGCGGAATTTCCCGCCGAACGTCGCCAGACCCGAGAACTGGATTCCGAAGAGATACGGCATGTCCGTAATCCAGTTCGCAACTAGGCGGTGTTTTTCGTCGTTCGACACGTGTTTTGGAATGCTCTTCGAATTCGGGAAATCAAAATCGTCGTTGAGCCCGTCTGCGCCCTGTAATTCCCGCACGGCGTAGGTATACGCGAGCCCTGCGCCCCAACCAAACTCGTTCAGCGCGGCACGACGATACGGCCGATCGACCTGCATCTGAAGCGCGTTATACCAGGTCTTCTTGTCGTTGGTCGAGTATATGAAGTTGCTGAAGCCGTGTTGCGACAGGGGGAAGTCGACGCAGCAGCGGCCGCTCGAGTTGAGTCCGACGTTCGCCCAGTTGAGCGCCATCTGGTCCTCGCCTTTGACGTTTGCATATGTAGCGGAGATTGCCCAATCCCTAATGAGCTGGCGGATACCGACGTTCAGCTGCTTCGACCGCGGGATTTTCGACTTGCTGTCGATAAGCCAGGCTTCGGGGAGACCCGATGTATGGACGAGTGCGTCGAGTGTCGCTTTATCGGCGGTGAGATATGAATCACTCCATGCCACCTGGCCAGGTCCCGGAGCTACGCCTTTTGGAGCGAATCGCACGGTGAACTCAGGATGGGCAAGCTTCAGCATCTCATCCACCGCGTAGAGATCGAACGGAATGCGGTCGTAATACAGACCCCAGCCACCGAAGACCGTCGTCCGTCTATTCTCGTCGACGGCGTAGGAGAAGCCCAGGCGCGGTTGAACAGCTCCGTAGTATGGCTTGCGGTTGCTGCCAGTGCTGATGTAACGACTCAAATCGAGCGGTGTGATCAACTGGCTGTTGTAGCGCGTGAGTGTGTCGACCACGTTTTTCGGCGTAACGTAATCGCGGTTCAGCATGTGGGACTCGTAGTCCCAGCGCACGCCAAGGTTGAACGTCAGCCGCGGGATCGGGCTCCAGTCATCCTGTATGTAAGTGCCGACCTGGTTGTTGTTGGTGTTCAGTTTTGGATTGCCGGTCCCGTAAATGAGCTGGAAGGGCGACCGCCAGCCGTAGTTGACGCCACCCTCGATATTGCTGTAATCGAACTCCGGTGTTCCGCGATTGTCCTTGAAGATGTCGTACTTCACGAAGTCGATGCTCGCGCCGGCCTTGAAAATGTGCTCTCCAGCCATCTGGAAGCCGGAGTAAGTGAGGTCATCACGCAAGCCGAGGCGTTTCTGGATGAAATCCTGGGTGCTCAGGTTGCTGCCGATCCTGGCGTCGCCATTTGGATAGAAGTAGAGACGCGAGGGCATACCGGGAGTATTGGGAGCCGGATTCCGGCGGAAGCGCGAATAATCAACCTTCGCTTCGTTGAGCCAGGGCCCCGTGAAGTAGTTGTACTTCAGCTGTCCGATGGAGATGTTCTGGCGGAAGTTCACCGCTTGCTGAAATGCCGCATTGCCGCCGAAGTCACGAACGTCCGTCTCATGGCGGTTACTGAAGCTCAGTTCGGCGGATGACTTGCTGCTGATCTCATCGCTCAGCTTTCCAAAGAGCAGTGTCTCGCGGAATGGGGATGTGAAGGTGCCGTTGTACTGGAGGAGGTTGACCGTGTCGAGGGCGGCGACTCCAGTGGGCGGCGCCGTGAAGTTGACCCGATTCTGCCGGTTCTGGTAGTTTCCTTCGTACGATCCGAAGACGTGCAGCTTGTCCTTGATGATCGGCCCGCCAAAGCTCAATGCGGTGAGTGTGCGAGTGTAGTCCGGCTTCTTGAACGTCGTAGGGTTGGCGGCCTGGTCCTTACGTTGGAAGCTGTCGAGTGCGACGAGGCTCTGGTTCTGATAGCCGACTACTGCATTACCACTCCAGGTATTGCCTCCGGATTTGGTGGTTGCAGTGATGATCGCGCTGGATGCTTTCTGGTACTCAGCTTTGAAGTTCTGGCTGATAACGCGGTACTCCTGAATAGCGTTGCGCGGGAACGGATTGCCGCGACTGGCGTCCTGCCCGACGACGCCGCCAGCAGTGAGATCATTCTTGAGGCTCGTGCCGTCGATGAAGAGATTGACGGCATTCGGGCTCTGGCCATTTGCCTGGAATGTTCTGAACTGCCCATTGATTCGATCTTCGGTGACCGTCACGCCGGGACTGAGCGCGGCAAGGTCGAGAAAGTTGCGGCTAGGGCTGGGGAGCTTCTCGATCTGAGCCCGCGTGACATTGGTGGCAACTTCCGAAGTTTGCGTTTCAACGGCAGCCGCCGCTTGTACCAGGACCTGCTGGAGCTGAACCGCCTGATCAGAGAGAGCGAAGTCCTGAACCTGGGTTGTACCGATCTGAACGACGACCCTTCGTGTCTGAGCTCCGCTGCCGATACGGCGTACGGTCAGGTCGTAGGTTCCTGGAACGAGTCCGACCAGGGTATAAATCCCCAGATCGCGACTGATGACATTTCGTTGCACGCCGCTCTCGGCGTTCTTCGCGAGGATTTCGACACCAGTCAGCGGCCTTCCGTCGGAACCGGTGATGGTACCTCGGACCGTACCGGTCGAGTTCTGTGCGGAAAGGCTGCCAGCCGCCAGAACCATAAGGGACAGCACGGCGAGTGTATGTCCGAGCGATCGCACAACATTTTGGGTGATCATACCAACTTCCTCCAGGGTAATGATGAAACGCGTGGAACGACTTCAGCTGTGACGCGCAGGCGCCTGATGACTGGACTCTCATGAGTGTCCGGGAGGGCCGCATGAAGATCGAATGACGAGTGTGGTGCCGAGCAAGTCCTGCCGCGGGGCGTGGCGGTCTTTGTCGCGAAGAGCGCTGATGAGCTTTGCCATTGCACGCTCGCCTAGCTCGGCGATTGGAACGTGCACTGATGTCAAGGGCGGATTGACGTAGCGGGCGATGGTAATGTCATCGAACCCGGCGACAGCGATGTCATCGGGAACGCCAATACCCGCCTCGCGTAATGCGCTCAATGCGCCAATGGCCATCGAATCGTTGGCGGCGAAGATCGCCGTCGGCCGAGGGCGAATCTCGAGAAGCAGACGTGCCGCTTCGTGGCCTGATTCTTCGGTGAAGCTGCCGTGCGCCTCATAGGATGGATTTTGCTCGATCGACGCGGACCGAAGAGCAGAGCGATAGGCGAGGAGTCGCTCGTGGCCGTCGGCGTTTCTGGGCGCGCCGGTGATGATTGCGATGAGGCGATGCCCGTGAGA
>WNGF01002687.1_pt1 | contig 26175 bp, 25 predicted proteins | sample 5400641 | NCBI WGS metagenome assembly WNGF01 (sample SAMN13153371, study PRJNA577476) | soil metagenome | isolation source: 80 cm soil or saprolite under grassland replicate 2 | place: USA:California | collected 2016-06-15 | reverse complement strand
TGGGTCGTTCACGGAAATGCCGGCGACGGTGATGGAGCCTTCCTGGAACGGCTCGAGCCCGTTCACGCATTTGATAAGCGTCGACTTGCCGGAGCCCGATGGACCGCACACGACGACCACTTCGCCCTTCTCGACGTGCGTCGAACACTGCTTCAGCACCTGAAAGTTGGGGTACCACTTGCTGACTTTGCTGAGCGTGATCATGTGCTGTCCTCAGCGGATGATCGCGACACGCCGCTGCAAGCCACGCACGAGCAGCGATGCCGCGAAAGAGATCACGAAATAGACCAAGGCGGCGAATAGGTACATCTCCACCAGACGCCCGTCGCGCTGCGCCACTTTCGATGCCGCGCCGAGAAAATCGGTGATGGAGAGCACGTAGACGAGTGAGGTGTCTTGGAACAGCACGATGGTTTGCGTGAGCAGCACCGGCAGCATGTTGCGGAACGCCTGCGGCAGCACGATGTAGCCCATCGTCTGCAGGTAGGTCATGCCAAGCGCCTGCGCGGCGCTGACTTGACCGCGCGGGATCGACTGGATCCCCGCGCGCATGATCTCGGCGAAATAGGCGGCCTCGAACAGCGTGAACGTCACCAGAGAAGAAGCGAACGCGCCGACTTGGATCGGCTGCGAAGCGCCGGTGACCCATTGACCGATGAACGGCACCAGGAAATAGAACCAGAAGATCACTAGCAGCCGGAGAGCCGCATCATCGCGAGCAGCGTGCCGAAAATGATGCCGCCGCAGGTCGCCAGCGCGGTCAGCATCAGCGTGAAGGTCATGCCGTCGTAGAAAAGGTAGGGCAGGGAACGAATGATGACGTCGAAGTCGAAATCCGCGAACATCGATCGCCTCAGTGTGTCACTACCGCCGCCGGTGCGGCACCGATGAAGCCGGGGACCGCGGTGCGGCGCTCAACCCAGCGCATGCCGAACGTCACGATGATGTTGATGATGATGTAGATGACGGTGGCGGCGGTGAAGGCCTCGAACACCTGGAACGTGAATTCCTGCATGGCACGCGCGCGCGCCGTCAATTCCATGAGCCCAATGGTAAGCGCGACCGCACTGTTCTTGATGATGTTGAGAAATTCGGAGGTCAGCGGCGGCAGGATGATGCGATACGCCATCGGCAGCAGCACGTACACGTAGGCCTGGGCCCGCGTCATGCCGAGCGCGAGTGCGGCCCAACCCTGGCCGCGGGCGAGACTCAAGATGCCGGCGCGCACCTGTTCGGCCACGCGCGCGGAGGTATAGAACCCGAGCGCGACCACGGCCGTGTAAAACGAGGCGTCGGGAAGCTGCTTGAGCCAGTCACCGGCCGCCGTCGGCAGGAGCTCGGGCAGCACGAAGTACCAAAGGAACATCTGCACCAGCAGGGGGATATTGCGGAACAATTCCACATAGGCGTCGCCGAGCCGGACCAGCCAAGGGCTGGGCGTGGTGCGAATGACCCCGACCAGCGATCCCATGGCCAGCGCCAGGCACCACGCGCTGAGCGCGGTCGCGAGCGTCCACCAGGTGCCGAGGAGCAGCGTCTCCAGATAAGTGTGAACCCCGTCCGGCGAGGTCTGGAAAAAGATGCCCCAGTTCCAGTGGTAGTTCACGCCGGCCCCCTTATCAGGTCACGATCATCAGATATCAGCGATCAGCAAGACAGAGTCCGCCGATCGCTGACGCCTGCTATCGGGTCTCGACCGCGATCAATACACCGCCGGGTCACCGCTGTCGGTCGGACTGGCGATCACCTTCTTGAAGGCGGCGCTCATCGGCACATTGAGGTTGATCCCCTTGGGCGGGATCGGCTTGAGGAACCACTTGTCGTAGATCGCGTTGATCGCGCCGCTGCGATAGGTTGCGATCATGGTCTCATCCACGACTTTCTTGAACGGGGCATCGTCGCGCCGCAGCATGATGCCGTAAGGCTCGACCGAAAGCGCGTCGACGGAGATTTCGTAATCCTTCGGCGACTTTGATCCGGCAACCAGGCTGTAGAGCAGAATATCGTCCATCACGAAAGCGGCGGCGCGGCCGGTCTCGACCATGAGGAAGGCCTCGGCGTGGTCCTTGGCGGCGAGGATGTTGAGGTTGAGGCCCTTCTGTGCGCCGATCTCGGTGATCTGCTTGATATTGGTGGTGCCCGAGGTCGACGCGACGGTCTTGCCCTTGAGGTCGTCGACCGTTTTCAGGTTCGCAGACTTCTTCGACACGAAGCGGTTCGCGGTGACGAAATGGGTGATGGTGAACCACACCTGCTTCTGCCGCTCGAGGTTGTTGGTGGTCGAGCCGCATTCGAGGTCGATCGTGCCGTTCGCCATCAGGGGGATACGCGTGGCGGAGGTGACCGGGTTGAGTTTGGTCTCGAGCTTGGCGAGCTTGAGCTCGTTCTTCACGCCCTCGACGATGCGGGCGCAGAGGTCCATGGCGTAGCCCACGACCTGCTGCTTGTCGTCGTAATACGAAAACGGCAGCGAGGACTCGCGGTGGCCGAGCGTGATCGTGCCCGTATCCTTGATCTTCTTGAGCGTGCCGGTGGGCTCCTGCGCGAGCGCTGGGCTGGCGACAACGGAGGCGATCGCAATCACCGAAAACAGCATGTTGAGACGCATGGGAGTTCTCTCCTGTAAAAGCACTCGGGCGCTTGCGCACCGGGCAGTGCGCACGACCACGGCGCGGCCGTCAGTCCCTCACTTTAACATAGCTTCCGGGCGCGTCCTCGAGCGGCGTGAGCCTGCCGCCGCCAGGCTCGCGTGCTGGAACCTCGGTCGAATCTTGCGCCCTGATCCAATTGAGCCAATCCGGCCACCAGGAGCCAGCGTGCTCTTTGGCCTTGGCGAGCCACCTGTCGAGATTGGCGCTGGTCGGTTTGGGCCCGGTCCAGTATTGATATTTCATCTTGTCGGGGGGATTGACGACACCGGCGATGTGCCCCGAGCCGGCGAGGACGAACCGCACCGGGCCGCCGAAAAATTTCGTGCCAAGCAGCACCGAGCGCGCCGGCGCGATGTGATCCTCGCGCGTGGCCAGATTGTAGATCGGAACCGTCACGCTCTTGAGGTCAAGCCTGTTGCCGCCGATGACCATCTCGCCCTTGCTGAGCCGATTCTCGAGATAACAATTGCGCAGATAAAACGAGTGATTAGCCGCCGGCATTCGAGTTGCATCCGAATTCCAGTACAGCAAGTCGAACGGCGCCGGCTCCTTGCCTTTGAGATAGTTATTGATGACGTACGGCCAGATCAGATCGTTCGAGCGCAGCAGGTTAAAAGCCGTGGCCATCTTCTTGCCTTCGAGGTAGCCGCGCTCGCTCATTTCGCGCTCGCGTGCCGCGATCTGCTCCTCATCGACGAAGACCTTGAGATCGCCGGCATGGGTGAAATCGACCTGCGCGGCGAAAAGCGTGGCCGAAGCGATACGGTCGTCGCGCTTGGCTGCCATGTAGGCAAGTGTGACGGCCAGGAGCGTCCCGCCCACGCAATATCCGACCGCATTGACCTCGCGTTCGCCGGTGGCTTTCTCGATGACGTCGAGCGCGGCGAGCGGGCCCTCGCGCATGTAGTCTTCGAAGCTCTTCTCGGCGAGTCTCGAGTCCGGATTCACCCACGAGATCACGAAAACGGTGAGGCCCTGATCCACGCACCATTTGATGAAGGATTTCTCCGGTGTCAGGTCGAGGATATAGAACTTGTTGATCCAGGGCGGCACGATCAGTAGCGGCCGCTTGAGCACGGCTTCCGTGGATGCTGCGTACTGGATGAGCTGCATCAGCTCGTTTTCGAAAATGACCCTGCCCGGCATGAGCGCGAGGTTCCGGCCGACCTCGAACATTTCCGACTGAGACTGACGGATCTTGAGGTCGCCTCGCCCGGCGGCAATGTCCTCGGCCAGCATGTGCATGCCACGCACAAGGTTCCCGGCGTTCGAGGCGAGCGTTTCGCGCAAAAGCTCCGGGTTGGTGAGTACGAAGTTGGACGGCGCAATCGCGTTGGCGATCTGGCGTATGTAGAAATCTGCTTTCTGCCGGGTATGCGGATCGAGCGCTTCGGCGTCGCGCACCAGCCGGTTCGCCCATTGCACCGTCAGCAGATAGGCTTGCTTCAGGAAATCGAAGAACTGGTTGCTCGACCACTCGGGATCGGCGAAGCGCTTGTCTTTCGGGTCCGGTTCGGCGACCGGCTGCACCTGCCCGCCGGCCATGCGCTTGACGGAATTCGCCCACAGGTCGAGATAAGCTTTCCCCAGGCTCGACTGCAATTCGAGCGCGCGCTGTGGATCCCGCAGCCAATAATCTGCGACTTGGCCGATGGTTTTCACCACGTCGGCGATCTCGGCGTATTGGTCGTCGCGGCGGCCTTCTTCGCGCGGCTTGAGATAGGCGGCCAAAGCTTTGCCGCCTTCTTCCATCATGCGGGCGATATTGCGGGCAAACTCCTCCAAGTCGGCGGGCCCGCTTTTGATCGGTTCGGCTGGGGCTCTCACGGCAACGCCTCAATTCACCGTTCGGCGTGGACCCGGGTCGGCCTTTTCGAAGCTCAGATGGACTTTACCCATAACCACTGCAAGACGCATCATAGGCCTTGGCGGCGGCGCTCGCGCCCAAATGCGGACGGGAACCGAGGCAGGCGCTCAGCCGCCTGGCTAACCTTGCTTTGGTCATATTGGGGGGTTACAGCTCCAGGCAATTCTTTGAATTGGCAGCAATTTCGCCTTGGAGGGGGGAGGGCCGGTCGGCGTGTTGCGTTGCAGTCCGGCCGGAGTTGAACGGGCATGACGTCCAGATCGCGGTCACATTGGCCCGTCATAAGGTGCGCCTTTGCGGTGGCGCTTTTTGCCGCCGCCGGCTTCCTCGGAGGCTGCTCGGCCGGCAGCACGGTCGCCGACCACCTCCCGACCGCGCTCGGCGGATTGCCCGAAGGTACGCCACAGCGGTCGAACACTACATCGGCGTATCCGGCGGTTCACGACATGCCGCCCCCGCGTCCGACCACGGTCCTCACCGACGCGGAGCAGACAAAGCTCGAGAGCGATTTGGCCGCAGCCCGCAACCGCGCTGCGGAGGCGGCCAAGGCCGCTGCCGCTGCCGACAAGCCGTGATAGAAGGCTCGTCGCCGGCCTGCTCGCGCAGCATCGCCGGGCAGGCCAAAGGAGCCGGGCCCATGGAAGAGTTTCACCGCATTCGGCGCCTGCCGCCCTACGTTTTCGAGCAGGTCAATCGCGCCAAGGCGGCGGCGCGCAATGCGGGCGCCGACATCATCGACCTCGGCATGGGCAATCCGGACCTGCCGGCGCCGGTGCATGTCATCGAGAAGCTCAAAGAGACGATCGGCAAGCCGCGTACCAACCGCTACTCGTCCTCGCGCGGGATTCCGGGATTGCGCCGCGCGCAGGCGGCCTACTACGCACGTCGCTTCGGGGTCAAACTGAATCCCGAGACCGAGATCGTCACCACTCTCGGATCGAAAGAGGGTTTCGCCAACGTGGCGCAGGCGATCACGGCGCCGGGCGACGTTGTCGTGGTTCCCAGTCCCAGCTATCCGATTCATGCCTTCGGTTTTCTGATGGCCGGCGGTGCCATCCGCGCCGTGCCATCGGAGCCGATGCCGTCATTCTTCGAGGCGCTCGAGCGCGCGATTATCCGCTCCATTCCCAAACCGATTGCGGTTGTCGTCTGCTATCCGTCCAATCCCACCGCGGCTGTCGCCGATCTCGACTTTTACAAGGAACTGATCCTGTTTGCGAAGAAGCACGGCGTCCTCGTGCTCTCCGATCTTGCCTATGCGGAGGTCTATTTCGACAATAATCCGCCGCCATCGGTGCTGCAGGTGCCGGGTGCAATCGATGTCGCGGTCGAGTTCACTTCGATGTCGAAGACCTATTCGATGCCGGGTTGGCGCATCGGATTCGCAGTCGGGAACGAGCGCATCATCGCGGCGCTGGCGCGGGTGAAATCCTATCTCGATTATGGCGCCTTCACCCCGGTCCAAGTGGCGGCGACTGCCGCGCTCAACGGTCCCGACGACTGCATCGGCGACATGCGCGAGACCTACAAACGGCGGCGCGACGTGCTGGTGGAATCGTTTTCTCGCGCGGGCTGGGAGGTTCCTCCTCCGCGCGCCTCGATGTTCGCCTGGGCGCCGATCCCCGAGCCGTTCCAAACCCTCGGCAGCGTCGAATTTTCCACGCTCTTGGTCGAAAAAGCGGAGGTCGCGGTCTCGCCGGGCATCGGCTTCGGTGAATATGGCGAAGGATACGTGCGTATCGCGCTGGTGGAGAACGAGCAGCGCATCCGTCAGGCCGCCCGCAACATCCGCCGCTTTCTTGAAACCGGTCCCAAAAAGTTGCACAACGTCGTTCCCCTGGCCCAGCGGCGCTAGACGCTCCGTTTCTACGCAGGCCGACGATGCCCGCTCCACTGAAACTCGGTATTGCCGGTTTGGGCACGGTCGGCTCGTGCGTCGCCCGGCTCATTGAGCGCCAGTATGATGCGCTTGCCGCCCGTTGCGGCCGCCCGATTGAAGTTGTTGCAGTCAGCGCGCGTTCGCGCAGCAAGAAACGCGATATCGGTCGCAGAAAGCCGCGTTGGGTCGCCGATCCCGTGACGCTCGCGACCGATAGCGAGATTGACGTGTTCGTGGAGTTGATCGGCGGGGAGGGCGATCCGGCCAGAGCCGCGATCTCGGCTGCGCTTGCGGCCAAAAAATCGGTCGTCACCGCCAACAAGGCATTGCTCGCCAGGCACGGCGTCGCGCTCGCGACGATGGCCGAGAAGAACCACGTCGCGCTCAACTTCGAGGCTGCCGTGGGCGGCGCCATCCCGATCGTGAAAACGCTGCGCGAGGGCTTGGCCGGCAATTCGCTCGCCCGCGTCTATGGAATCCTCAATGGCACGTGCAATTACATCTTGACGCGTATGGAAGAGGAGAAGCTCGCTTTCGCCGACTGCCTGAAGGAGGCGCAGCGACTCGGCTATGCGGAAGCCGATCCCACCTTCGACATCGAGGGCCATGACACGGCCCAAAAGCTCGCGATCTTGGCGAGCCTCGCTTTCGGGACCAAGGTCGATCAGAGCGCCGTCTACGTGGAAGGCATTTCTTCCATCACGCCTGAGGATCTCGAATGGGCCGACGAGCTTGGTTATCGCGTCAAGTTGTTGGGCGTTGCGGTCAAGACCGACAAGGGCATCGAGCAGCGCGTGCATCCGACCATGGTGCCGAAGGAAACCGCGATTGCGCAGGTGATGGGCGTGACGAATGCCGTCACAATCGATGTCGAGGCAATCGCGCCGATCACGCTGGTCGGCCCGGGCGCCGGTGGCCTCGCGACGGCGTCCGCCGTCATTTCCGACATCGGCGACATCGCGCGTGGGGTGCGAACTGCACCGTTCGGCCGGCCTTCGGCGCGGTTGGCCACCATCAAGAAGGCGCCGATGCAGCGTCACGAAGGCGGCTATTACATTCGGCTCCTTGCCGTCGACAAACCCGGCACCGCCGCCACCATTGCCAGGCGTCTGGCGCAGCAAAACATCTCGCTCGAATCGATCGTGCAGCGTCATCGCGGCGAGCCGCCGCACGGCGGCGATGTCGCCGGCAGCTCGGGCGCGCCGGTGCCGGTAATTCTGATCACTTATGCGACCACCGAGGACGCGGTGCGCAAGGCGCTCGCCGCGGTCGGCCGCGATAAAGTGATCTTGGGCAAACCGCAGGTCATCCGGATCGAGAAAAACTGATACAGTGACGCTCTATCGTCACCACCGCCTCGAGGCGCGTGGCGCGACGGACGGCGCAACAGGCGCGAGGGGTAACATGAACAAGGAGGGACGCGGAGCCGTGCCGTCGATCACCATTCAGCCGGACTTGGCCATAGAACGCGTTCTTACGCTGGAGATCGTGCGGGTGACCGAGCGGGCGGCGGTTGCGGCAGCGCGGTTGACCGGTCGCGGCAATGAGAAGGCCGCCGATCAGGCGGCGGTGAACGCCATGCGGCGCGAGCTCAACAATCTTCCCATCAACGGCACGATCGTCATCGGAGAGGGCGAGCGCGACGAGGCCCCCATGCTGTTCATCGGTGAGACGGTCGGCAACAAGAACGGACCCGCGGTGGACATCGCGGTCGATCCGCTCGAAGGCACCACGCTGTGCGCCAAGAACATGCCCGGCGCGATCGCCACCATGGCCATGGCGGAAGCCGGTACGCTGCTCAACGCGCCCGACGTCTACATGCAGAAGATCGCGATCGGTCCCGGCTATCCCGCAGGCATCGTCGACCTCGACGCGCCGGCCGAGGAGAACATCCGCGGTCTCGCCAAGGCCAAGGGCGTCGGGCCGGCCGAGATCACGGCGCTGGTTCTCGACCGGCCGCGCCATGCCGACCTCATCGCTGGCGTGCGCCGGGCCGGGGCCGCGGTGCGGCTCATCACCGATGGCGACGTCGCGGGCGTCATCCATACCGCCGATCCTGCCGACACTGGCATCGACATCTACATGGGCATCGGCGGGGCGCCCGAAGGGGTGCTGGCCGCGGCGGCACTGCGCTGCATCGGCGGCCAAATGCAGTGCCGGCTTTTGCTCGACACCGCAGAAAAGCGCACGCGCGCCGCGAAAATGGGCATCAAAGATCCGCGCAAGAAGTACGAGATCGCCGATCTGGTGAAGGGCGATTGCCTCTTCGCCGCAACCGGAGTCACCAACGGGGCGCTCCTCGATGGTGTGCGGGTCCGCAAGGATGTGATCGAAACCGAAACGGTCGTGATGCGCTCGATCACCGGCACCGTGCGCTGGATTCGAGCAGAGCACCGGCAACTCGAAAAATTTCATTTGGATTGAGCGCCCGCGGTAGCCACATCGATTGCTACGGACGCAAGTGGACCCTCGCGGTCACAGCGTCATGATCGCCATCCAAGGTCATCCCTCGCCCGCTCGGCAAGAACGAAGAATTGCGGCAAGTTTGGCCGGGGCGGCCCTGGCGCTAGCGGTTTCGTTTCCCTCCGATGGCGAGGCCGCCTCGTGCCGCGGCTATCCGCGAGAAGTTCGCGCCGCGATCAAGAAGCACGTCGGTGCGCTGCGCGCGCTAGAGCAGGAGACGGCCGATCGTCTCAAAGGCTTTGATACGCGCCCGTTCAGCTATCTCCTCGGCCGGGCGCGTGCGACGGCTGTATCGATTGCGGACAAGGATGCACTGGCGGCGGAAGAGGCGCTCAGCCGTTGCCCGCAGACGATACCCCCGGTGCGGCGTGTGTGTGCGGAGGCTGCGCAAGCACTTATCGGCCTGATCGAGGAACAGGAGACTGGCACTGGCAGCGCGCAAACGAAGCAGCTTTATGCGCAGGCCATGCCGCAATGCGAGCGATGGATGGACTTTGCGCCTTTGGCCACCGTGTTCAGGGCCGTCGAGTGAAGAAGAGGTGAATGGGCGGCTCGCAGTATCCATCTTGTCGGCAGCGCCGCAACGGCGGAAAAACATGTGAAGAACTTCTCGACCGCGACGGAATGCGGGTTCGGCCGCTGGCCGCCGGAGACTATGCTGTTACGCATTCACGCGGCCGCAGCCGAATAGCCAGGCAAAACCGCCCCGGTGCCGCATGGGCGTATCCCACATCGAGATTCGGCCGCTGCGGTCGCACGAGCGCGCCGCCTGGGAGCCGCTGTGGAAAGGCTACCAGGCCTTTTACAAGGTCGTGATCCCCGACGAGACCACAGATGTAACCTGGGCGCGCCTGCACGATCCGAAGGAACCGATGCACGCGCTCGGAGCCTATGTGGACGGGCGACTGTGCGGCATCGCCCACTACCTGTTCCATCGTTCGTGCTGGACGGTCGGCGACTACTGCTACCTGCAAGACCTGTTCGTCGCTGAAACCACACGCAATCTCGGTGTCGGGCGCGCCCTGATCGCGGCGGTGGAAGAGCGCGCGCGTCGAGCGGGCGCGAGCCGCGTGTATTGGCTCACGCACGAGACCAATGCGAGCGCGCGGGGACTCTACGACAAGCTGGCGGAGCGCTCCGGGTTCATCCAATATCGCAAGCTTTTTTGACGTGATTCGGAGCTTGGATGGCACTTGCTCTGGTGGCGCCGATCGTCCCGAAGCGGCGCTTCTTTTTCGGCGTCGAGCGCTCGGCTTGCGGACGCGCGTGGCGCGACCGGCTGGACGAGCGGGGCTCGGCGCGCGCGCTTGCGATCGCGCAGCGCCACGAGAACGTGCCCGAACTGCTGGCGCGCATTCTCGCCGGTCGCGGGATCGAGGTGGACGAGGTTACAAGCTTCCTCGACCCGACCGTGCGTACGCTAATGCCGGATCCGCATACGCTCGCCGACATGCGCGACGCTGCGATTCGGTTGGCGGACGCCATCACCCGCGGTGAAACCATCGCCATCTTCGGCGACTACGACGTCGATGGTGCGACATCGGCCGCTGTGCTGGGCCGATACCTGCGTCATTGCGGCCTCCGCCCCCTCGTGCACATTCCCGACCGCCTGTTCGAAGGCTACGGCCCGAACACGGAAGCGTTGCGCACATTGGCGGCGCAAGGTGCGAGCCTCCTCGTTGCCGTTGATTGCGGAACCACGAGCTACGAGCCGCTGCTTGAAGCGCGCAGCCTCGGTCTCGACGTGATCGTGATCGATCATCACCTGGCGGACGAGCGCTTGCCTGTCGCGCTCGCCGTGGTCAACCCTAACCGGCTCGACGACCTTTCGGGACTTGGCCAGCTTGCCGCCGTCGGTCTCGTGTTCATGACCGTGGTTGCGGTCAACCGCGAACTTCGCCTCCGCGGGTTTTGGACGCAGGAGCGGCCGGAGCCGGATCTCTTGGGTTTCCTCGATCTGGTCGCGCTCGGAACGATCGCCGATGTGGTGCCGCTCACCGGCCTCAATCGCGCTTTTGTAGCCAAGGGTCTGGTGGTGCTGCGGCGGCGCGATAACCCCGGCCTTACCGCTTTGATGGACGTCGCGCGGCTGGGCGGTCCGCCCGAGCCCTGGCACCTCGGCTTTCTCTTGGGCCCGCGGATCAATGCCGGCGGCCGCATCGGCCGGGCCGCGCTGGGAGTCGAGCTGCTCATGCACGAGGACCCATGCGAATGCGCGCGGATCGCCGGCGAACTCGACCGCCTCAACCGCGAGCGCCAGGTGATCGAAGTTGCCACCGTGGCGCACGCCGAGGCCGAGGCCATGGCTGCGCTCGGTGCCGAGGAGAAGGGAGCCGTCGTCGTTACGGCCGCCGAGGGCTGGCATCCGGGAGTGGTCGGGCTCGTCGCCGCGCGGCTGCGGGAACGGTTCGGACGGCCTTCCTTCGCCGTCGCGCTCGAGCCGGGCGGCATCGGCACGGGCTCCGGGCGCTCGATCGCGGGCGTCGATCTCGGCCGCGCCGTGCGCCAAGCCGTGAGCATGGGCCTGCTCATCAAGGGCGGCGGCCATGCCATGGCGGCCGGCGTCACCCTCAGAAGGGACGGGCTGAGCGCGTTTCGTGCCTATCTCGAAGAGGCGCTCGCGGGTGCGGTCGAAGCTGCGCGACGCGAAGATGCCCTGTTGATCGACGGCGCCCTTACCGCCGCTGCTGCCAACAACGACATCGTGGCGACGATCGCTCGCGCCGGTCCGTTTGGCGCAGGCAATCCCGAGCCGGTCATTGCATTTCCTGCGCATACGCTGGTCTATGCCGAAGAGGTGGGCCAATCCCATGTGCGGGCGCGATTGCGCGCCGGCGACGGGTCGATCATCAATGCCATCGCATTTCGTGCCGCCGGACAGAAACTTGGGATCGCCCTCGGACAGGCGCGCGGGCAATCCGTGCACGCAGCCGGCACCTTGTGCCTCGACCGCTGGAATGGCACTGAGCGGGTGCAGCTGCGCCTCATCGACGTGGCGCCGGCTGACGCAAGCCTCGGTGCTTATTAACATCGCAATCCGAGCTGTCATCGCCCGCGCAGGCGGGCGATCCAGTAACCACGGTACTGTCGATGAGCAACGAGAAGATTTTCTGGGTGTACATCCTCGCTAGCAAGATTGGCGGCACGCTCTATATCTGCGTCACAAGCGATCTTGCTCGGCGAGTATTCGAGCATCGATCGGAAGTCGTGCACGGCTTCACCAAACGATACGGCGTCCATCGCTTGGTTTACTTCGAGCAATTCAGCGATGTCGAAAGCGCGATCCGTCGGGAAAAGCGGCTCAAGAAGTGGAATCGAGCGTGGAAAGTCCGATTGATAGAAGAAACAAATCCGAACTGGGACGACCTGTTTTCCCGCAATTGCGAACCGCTGAGGATACTGGATGCCCCGTCTTCGCGGGGCATGACACCAGTAGTGTGAGAACCTGCAGAGAGATTAAGGCCGATGTCGAAACTCAAACTGTCCGTCGCGGTCGGCAACTACGACCGGGTGCGGCCGCTCATGGACGGCGCGGTCCAGATCGACGGCGTTGATCCCGTGTTCATGAACTTGCCGCCGGAGGAAATCTTCTTCCGCGCCTTCCGCAACATGGATTTCGACATCTGCGAATTGTCGATGTCGAGCTTCACGGTGAAGGTCGCCGAGCACAATTGCCCTTATGTGGGGGTGCCGGCATTCGTGTCGCGGGCGTTTCGTCACAATTCGATCTATGTGCGCCGCGACCGCATCAAGTCGCCGGCCGATCTCAAGGGCAAACGCGTCGGACTGCCGGAGTATCAGCTCACCGCCTGCGTTTGGGTACGCATCATCCTGGAGGATGACCACGGCGTAAAACCGTCCGACATCGTGTGGGTCCGGGGCGGGATCGAGCATCCCGGCCGGCCGGAGAAGATCGCCATCAAGCTTCCCGCCGACGTGCGCATGGAAGACGCACCGCAAGGCGCCACGATCTCGGAGCTATTGGAGCACGGCGAGATCGATGGCTTCATCGCCCCGCGCGTGCCAAGCCTTGCCGGCAAGAACAATGCGCATATCGGCTGGCTGTTTCCGGATCCGATTGCTGCGGCAAGAGATTATTTCAAACGCACCGGCATCTTTCCCATCATGCATATCACCGGTATCCGTCGCGAGCTGGTGGAGACGCATCCGTGGCTGCCGGCGGCTGTATTCAAGGCGTTCCAAGAGGCAAAGGCGAAGTGCCTTGCCGCACTCGAGGACACCGCCGCGAGCAAGGTGACGCTGCCGTTCGTCGAGGAAGAGCTGCGTGCCGCGCGGGAACTCATGGGCCATGACTTCTGGTCCTATGGACTTCACGCCAATCGCAAGGTGCTGGAGATTTTCCTGCGTCACCACCACGCGCAAGGCCTTTCATCGCGACTGGTATCGCCCGAGGAGCTCTTCCACCCCTCGACTCACGAGAGCTTCGCGATTTAGGCGCGATGCTCGCGACTGCTGACGGTATTATTTCTGGCCGATGCTATTCGTGCCGCGTCCTCACGGCTTCTCGGTCCCCCGCAGCATGGCCGCAGTCGCGACCGCCGAATAGCCGGGCTCGACCCGGACGTCGACCACCGCTACCTGGCCCGCCTCCACGGCCGCGATCGCCTTCTCGAAGGTCGGCACCAGATCGCCCGTCTTCGCGACCGGGGGAAATCCAACCGCACCTTGCGCGGCCCCGAGCCCGGCGCAATCGATGTCGGGATCGGAAATGCGCTGGCCGATCCAGCGGTTCTCCGGCGGCCGGTTGCGGATGCGCGCCACGCGCTCCTGGTGCAGTTCGTCATTGAAAAACGAACGATTGTTGCAGACGACCACGAGGAGTGGAATGCGATAATGCACGGCGGTCCACAACGCGGTCACGCCCATGCAGAAGTCGCCGTCGCCGCAGATTGCGATGGATAGCCGTCCCGAGCCCTTGAGCGCGAGCGCAGCGCCGACCGAAATGCCCGGGCCGCCGCCGACGCCGCCGCCCCCTTCCGAGCCGATGTAGTCGAGCGGATGATGGAACGGCCATGTAGCGCCGTTCCAGGAGAGCGGCAGATGCGTGAGTGTAACATCGCGCTCGCCGACTGCAGCCTTGAGTGCGCGCGCAAGGTCGTCGACCCGCACGGGCCCGCTGGACGGTTGGTATTTTTCCGCCCTTGGCTTCACCTCCGCCGGCTTGCGCTGCTTGCTGCCGCCCAGCGCAGCAAGCAGCTGCGGCACCGCTGCGTCGGGCGTGGCGGGCACCAGCAGATCGACGGGCGGCAGCATTTCGTAGTCCATGCTCCAGCCGTTATGAACGTGGAAATCGGCGCTGATGCTGATGATCTTCGCTTTCGGACCCTCCTGTCCGAGCGCATTACGCAAGGCCCCGCCGAGATCGACCCAGTCGAGCGCGAGGATCACATCCGCCGCTTTGATCGCTGCGATCGCCTCCGGCACCATCGCATTTGAGGCTGGCGCGCCCGCGTGGAGCGGATGATCGGTCGGGAAGCCGCAGCCGATCTTGAGATCGCTGATCACCTTAGCGTTGAGCGCTTCTGCCAGCGCGACGCGCTCGTTCCATCCATCCACACTGCGTGAAACCCGCCCCATGAAGATGACGGGGTGCTTCGCTCCTTTGAGCATTGCCGCCGCGTTCTCGATGAGCTCCGCTGACGCCGTAGGGTCGGCAAGCGGCATGAACCGGGCCGTATCGATCGGCGCGAGCGGCTCGGCGAGCTTTGCCTCCTGCATTTCGGCGTCGAGATTGATGTAGACCGGGCCGCGCGGCGCGGTGCTGGCCATCCAGGCGGCGCGGAGGAGCGCCTCGCGGGCGGCCGCGGGGGAGGCGGGCTGGTCGTCCCATTTGGTGTAGTTGCGAACGATTGCGCCCTGGTCGCGCGCGGTGTGGATCCAGTCGATCCACGGCCGACGCTTGACCGCATCCACGGGACCGGTCGCACCGAGCACGATGACCGGTTGGCGGTCGCACCAGGCGTTGAAGATGGCCATGGTGGCGTGGAAGAGTCCCACGTTGGAGTGCACGGCCGCCGCCATCGTCTTGCCGGTCACCTTGGCGTAGCCGTGGGCGATGGCGACCGCGCTTTCCTCGTGCAGGCAGAGCAGCATCTGCGGCGTCTCGTTGCCGAGGAAGTTCACGATCGAATCATGCAGCCCGCGATAGCTCGCGCCGGGGTTGAGGGCGATGTACGGAATTTCGAGCGCGCGCAGCGTGTCGGCAACGACATCGCTGCCGAAAGCAGGCGCGTTCGTGCCGGTCAGATTGGCGGGGCGCTCGAGCGCGCGTAGCGAGGGATGGGCCGCAGGCTTTTCGGCGGCGGGCGCCACCTTGGCTTTTGCAGTCGTCACGGGATGATCCTTGGGCTCTCCGAGAGGGGCCGCCCATAGAACCCAATCAGAGGCCCTGGCGCAACCGCGCCAAAAGCTTCACACCGGCATAGCCGTCGGCGGGCTGCATGCCGACTTTGCGCTGGAAATTGCGCACGGCCATCATGGTGCCATTGCCGACGCGTCCGTCGGTGCCGCTGGTGTCGAAGCCGAGCGCGGTCAGACGCTGCTGGATCTCCTGTACTTCGGCCAGCGTCGGGGTGCGCTCGCCGCCGGGGAAGGGCTGCACGAACGGCCCTCCACCCACGATGCGATCGCCGAGATGCACGATCGACAACGTATAGTTCATCGACGGATTGTAGGAGCGCACGGCGTAGAAATTCTGCCCGAGCAGAAATGCTGGCCCTCCGGGCACCGGCGCCCAAAGTTTTGCAGACGCACTGGGGTGTGGAAACGCCTTGCCGTCGGCGCGCGTTACGCCGGCCCGCTGCCACGCTTCGTAGGTGCGTGACGCCCCTTCGCTCGCCCGGCCCACGCCGCGCACCTCGTAGCCCCAGTGCTCCCCGGCGCGATATTTCCCGCGCTTGACAAGATATTGCGCGGTGCCGGCGAGGCCGTCATCGGGTTTGCCGAACGGGCTCACGCGCCCATCGCCGTCGTAATCGAGCCCCACATTGAGCCACACCTCCGGCATCCACTGCGTATGGCCCATGGCGCCAGCCCAGGAGCCGCGCATCTCCTCCGGCGTGCTCCAGCCGCGGTCGATAATGACGAGCGCGTTGAGTAGTTCCTGCTCCCAGTAGGCGCGGCGGCGCGGCTCGCCCCATGCGAGCGCCGCCAGCGCCGGAATGACGGGGCGCATGTGGTTCTTCTGCACATCCGGATCGCCGAAGGCCGATTCAATCCCCCACAACCCGAGCATGATGCCGCGGTCGACGCCGTAGTCCTTTTCGATCCGGGCAAAAAGGGGTGCGTATTCCTGCGCCTTCTCCTTGCCGGTCGTGATCCGCCAATCGGAGACGCGGCGATTGAGGTACTGCCAGAGCTGTTCGTTGAATTCGGGCTGGTAGCGGTTGAGTTCAAAAACTGCTGTATCCGGTTTGATAGTACTCATAACCCGCGTGTATGTGGCGTCGGCTATGCCCCGTGCGCGCGCCCGTGCGCGGAACGCCGCGACCCACTGATCGAACGACGACTGGCTTGCCTGCGCGCGTGCCGTGGCGCTCCACGCCGCCATGGCGCCCGTTAACATGGTCAGGCAAGCTCGCCTTGATAGGGGAGGATTCCACTTGCTCATCGCTCTTTATCCCCGAATGCATTGCCTCGGACGGCGATTCTACAGCGGTTTCTGTCGGCTTTGCGGCCGCGACTTCCGGCGGCGCCGGGGCGGCGGTGAGCGGTTGCTTGATTGACGCCGTTGGGACGCCTTCCCGGTTCTCCTCGTCCCTGATCTCTTGGCCGCGGCCTCGGATCAGCCGCTCATAGGCGGCGACCAGCGTCATATAGGGATTGACGAAGACCCATCCGTACCTCGTCGGCACCTGCATGTCGAAATGCAGATGATAGGTCGTGGCGCGCTCGCGCCGAAAGAAGTTGCCGACCTTGCCGATCACCTCGCCCTCATGCACGAGGCGGCCGCTCACCAGGCCGTCCGCGTTGAATTGCTTGGGCAACATGTGCAGGTACCGGAAGCGGACACGCTCGTTCGGTGCGTTGGCCACGATATAGAGCGCCTCTTGGCTGGACGAGCGCTGCACGGCCCCGTCGCGCACCGCGACGACATCGTGCTGATAAGGCTCGCAGCGGTTCGCTCCTTGAATGCGCTGCTTGCACGACGCTGGACGGATGTCTTGGCCTTGGTGGCCGAGACCGCCTGGGCACTGTCCGACATAGAAGTAGCGATGCTCGCAGAAATTATCCCGCCAGGGATAGGAGTAGTTGTCGGCGGCGGATTCATCCAACACGAGCATCTGTCCGTTGATACGGCAGCGATACGCCTTGACCCCGTCAAGGAATCCCGCACCGGAGCGTCCGGTCGCGTCGCAGTCGCCCCAATTCATGAACGACTGGGAATTGGCGAAGGCGGGCGCATCGGCGAGCGGGAAACGGATGTTGGAATAGACGGTGTAATCGGCGACCCCGCCTTTGCGCCTGAAGCCGGTGCCGGGAAGTATCTCCCCGGGTCTGTGATAGGTGAAAACGGTCGACTGCGAGGCGGGCCGCTCGATCGTATCCGCTGTGATCGCCTCCGGCTGCGCCCGCGGCGTGCCGCCGGCGACGCGGAGCGCCTTGAGGAAGCGAACCGCGACTTTATCGGCGTCGCGGCACGACATTTTGCGGAACCGTATTGCGCCGTCGGAGCATTCGATCGCGACCACGTAGGGCACGCCGTAGCGCACGAATGTGTAGCGCACGTAGTTTTCCAGAAAGATACGACGGATGCCGGGAATCTCATCGAGGCCGTGGACCGGCCATCCGATCATGCCCCTCGGCTCATCCAATTCATACAGCAGGGCTGACCCCCCAATGTGGATGTAGATCGCATCGGAGAAGCCCATCCCCACTACGCGCCTTTCCTGCGCGCGGGCGACGACAACGGCGTCGTAGCCTGCCGGTCCGGGATAGAAGAAAGGCACCGAATCGAAACCCAAGAGATAATTGTCGGCCGGTGCATTGGCGCTCGCAGCGGCAGTCTCCGGTACGGCCGTCCGATCGCGCAGAAAGGCCGCCGTATCGAAGGGCAACAGCACCGGCACTGGACTGGCGGCAATATTCGCAAAGCGCTCGCCCGTCGCGCGGTTGAGCTTGGCCATCATTTCCGGCACGACGACCGCCGGTTTCGCGGGATCGAACGCGCCAAGCTCGACGGCCACCGCATCCCAGTCCACGCGGGTTGGGGCGATACGTGGGCTCTTCATGTCCTGCGCGGCCGCGGCAGCGACGCCAACGGCGAGCGCGAGGCTCGCAATCGCGAATCGCAACATGACGCTCCATACCTCGCCGGAGCTGTCGTCGCGACGTCCGTGCGCGAATCAAGTATCGCCGTCGCGAAAGATTCTGCCAAGTGGGTTAACAAAATCGGCTTTCATACTGTTGCAAATAGGTTGCGCCGTCCATCCGTCCGAGCGGGAAAAGATCTCACTCCTTGGCGCGCTCGACGTAGGAGCCGTCCGCGGTCATGACCACGATTTTGGTGCCGGGGCCGACAAAGGGCGGAACCATGGTGCGCACGCCGTTCGACAGCACGGCCGGCTTGTAGGATGAGGCGGCGGTCTGGCCTTTGACGGATGGCTCCGTGTCCACCACTTCCAGAACCGCCTTCTGGGGAAGCTCGATCGAGACCGGCACTCCCTCGTGGACGGAAAGCCTGACCTTCATTTCGGGCTGAAGGTAAGCGGTCTGATTGCCAATGGTGTCAGCGGGCAACGTTACCTGGTCGTACGTCTCCGTATTCATGAAGTGAAAGCCGTCGCTGTCCTGGTACAGATATTGATATTCGCGATCTTCCACGTAGGCCCTTTCAACCTGTTCGGTCGTCTTGAAGCGCTGCGCCACCTTTACGCCGTCGCTGATGCGGCGCATGTCCACCTGGGTTGTCGGGGTTCCCTTGCCGGGATGGAAGCTTTCGGCGTTAAGGACGACGTAGAGCTTGCCGTCGACTTCGACGATATTGCCCTTGCGGAGCGAGCTGGCGATGACTCTCACGGATTTCCTCGATTGTCCTTTGCCCAAATGCCGGGCCACCATACTGATCTTGCGGCTCTTCGCCAGCGATTTTCAGGAGGGGGTTGGACGGCTGACATTGCGGTGAAGGAGCGCTGATGCCCCCGCCATTCTGGGCTTTATACGCGACCCGGCGACCTGTGCTGCTGGCGCGGATGCGCATTGCGGCCGCGTTGCGCCAGTTTTTCGCCGCGCGGAGTTTCGTCGAGGTCGAAACCGCGGTGTTGGTGTCTTCGCCGGGGAACGAAACCCATCTTCATGCCTTCGCAACGGAACTGGTGGCACCAGCCGGCACGCGTGCGCGCTTTTATCTGCGCACCTCGCCGGAATTCGCCTGCAAGAAGCTTCTGGCCGCAGGCGAACGTCGAGTCGTCGAGTTCGCCCGGGCTTTCCGCAATCGCGAGCGCGGCGCACTACACCATCCCGAATTCACGATGCTCGAGTGGTACCGGGTCGAGGAGCCTTACGAGATCCTGATGGAGGATTGCGCCGCGGTTCTTGCGATCTCGGCCGAGGCAGCGGGCACGAAGCGGTTCTCCTTCCGCGACCGCGCAATCGATCCGTTCGCGGCTCCCGAGCGCCTTTCGATGGCCGAGGCATTCGCGCGCTATGCGGATATCGACCTTCTGGCCATGCTGCCCCCGGAGCCAGCCAGCGTTCTGGCCGCCGCGGCGACTGCCGCCGGCGTCCGCACCGCCGCCGACGACACCTGGGGCGATGTTTTCAGCCGCGTGCTCGTCGAAAAGATCGAACCGCGCCTTGGGCAGGGTCGGGCGACGATCCTTTATGACTATCCGGCCGTCCAGTCTCCGCTCGCCCGGCCGAAAGCGTCCGATCCGCGGCTTGCCGAGCGCTTCGAGCTCTATGCCTGCGGGCTCGAGCTTGCAAACGGCTTTGCAGAGCTCACCGACGCCGCCGAGCAACGCAGACGGCTCGAACAGCAAATGGCGGAGAAGCAGCGTATCTACGGCGAGCGCTATCCGATCGATGAGGACTTTCTCGAGGCGCTCGCAGTGATGCCGGAAGCCTGCGGCATCGCCCTCGGGTTCGATCGTCTGGTCATGCTCGCAACCGGTGCCGCTGACATTGACGACGTCGTGTGGACGCCGATGCCAAACCGCAATCGATAGGGAGGGGAGATAATGTTGGCGCTCTATCACAATGATATGTCGCTCTGCGCGCAGAAGGTGAGGGTCTGTCTCGCGGAGAAAGGGCTCGAATGGGAGAGCCGCCATCTCGTCCTGCGCGCCGGCGAGCACCAGCAATCGTGGTATCGCAAGCTCAACCGCCGCGCGGTAGTGCCGACCCTCCTCGATGGCGACAAGGTCATTCCGGAATCGAACGTCATTCTCGAATATCTCGATGAAACCTATCCCGATCCTCCGCTTGCACCGAAAAATCCCTACGATCGGGCCCGCATGCGGTTGTGGACGAAACAGCTCGACGAGGACATCCACGACGCTTCGGCCGCTGTCCTGAGCTTCGGCATTGCGTTCCGACACCAGTACATCGAGCGCGGGGAGCTCGGGCAAAAGATGCTCGAAGAGATACCCAATCTGTTTAAACGCGAGCGACGGCGCGACGTGATCGAGCAAGGGATCGCATCCCAACATTTCATCGTCGCGGTCAAGCGCATGGTTCTCCTCCTCGATGAGATGGAAGAGGCCCTTGCTGCCCACCAATGGCTCGCCTGTGACGACTACACCTTGGCCGACGTCGCCTTCACGCCTTACCTTGCGCGCCTCGAACACCTCAATATTCTCGGCATGACCGGAGGGCGATCTCGTCTCGAGGACTGGTACCGTCGTTGCAAGGCGCGGCCGAGCTTCCACGCGGCGATCGTGAAATGGGAGAATGCCGACTACGTCGACCTCATGCGACGTCGCGGCGCCGAGGCCTGGACAAAGATTCAGGCTATGATGCAAGCGCAGTGACGCGCGGTAGGATCAACCCGACAATGAAACGACTCCTCGCTTTTCGCATTGCTCTTTGCGTCCTCGTGATGGCCATAGTCGCTCATGGCGAACGGCCGGCGTCGGCGCAAAGCTATCCGACGCAGACCATCACGTTCCAAGTCGCCTTCGCGGCCGGCGGTATCGCCGACGTCGTCGCCCGCCTGGTTGGGCAGAAGCTCAGCGAGCGCGTTGGGCATCCGGTGGTGATTGAAAATCGCGGTGGAGCCGGCGGCAACCTCGCTGCAAGATCCGTGAGCGGCGCGCCTTCCGACGGCTACACCATTCTTGTTACGACCACCTCGCTTGCGGTCAACGAGACCGCCACCCGAAACAAGGGTTTCTCGGCCGACGATCTGCGCGCGATCGCCATCGTCGCCTTCAGCCCGGACGTTCTCGCCATTCATCCGAGCAACCCGGCGAAAGACCTCAGAGAGTTCGTCAAGAGCGGCAGGAGCTTCACCTACGGCAGCGCCGGTGTCGGCACCGGTCCGCATATCGGCGCGGAATATTTCTTCCGCGAGGTCGCCAAGGTTCAGGCCGTGCATGTACCGTTCACCGGTGGCGCCCCGGCGGTCGCCGCCGCCGTCGGCAACCACGTCGACGCGATCGTGCTGACGCTGCCGACCGTGGTGCCGCCCATCACGCAAGGACTTCTGCGCGGCATCGGACTTGCGAGTGCGACGCGCAACGCGGCGGTGCCGGAGGTGCCGACGTATGGGGAGATGGGGTTCCCGAACGTCTATTCGGGCTCGTGGGTCGGGTTCTTCGCGCCGGCGAGGACGTCCGATGCGATCGTCACCAAGCTCAACGCAGAGATCAATGCCATCACGCGCGAGCCTGAGGTGCAGCAAAAGCTCAAGACCATCGGCTTCGACGTGACGATCAGGTCGGTGGGTGAAGCTAGCGACTACTTCAGGAGCGAAATAGCGGTGTGGGGTCAGATGATCCGCGCGATCGGCTATTCCAGCGATTAGGGCTCGTGCCTCTCGTGCCCTCTCCCAGCCGAAGTCAGATTTATTCGACTTCGGCCGACCTAGAATGCCGAATTCGGGCGGGCCCGAGTTCGACGTTTTACCGGCTCACCACCACGTTGAGGATCGCCGTCCGGCCCTCTTTCGTGGCGGCGAGCGCGCTTCGCAACGCGACTTCCAACTCGGCGCGGTATTCGACCCGCTCGCCATGGAAGCCGAAATGGCTCCCCAGTTGCTCATAATCCGGCCCGTCGATCGTCACGCCGAAATGCAGGCCTTTGCTGGCCGAGGCTCCGTCGGGATAGTGATGAACATGGCCCTTGCGCATCGCCTCGTATTTCTTGTTGTTGAGGATGACGATGACGATCGGCAGCTCGTGCCGCTGGGAGGCGCCGAGCGCCTGGATGACGGGGTTGTACAGAAATGAGCCGTCGCCGATGAGCAAGGCCACCGGGCGTTGCGGCGCCGCGAGCTTGATGCCGAGCGCGGTGCCTATGCCTTGCCCGAGGCCACCCGAACCACGGTAGAAACTTTGCGCCGTGCGCTGCGGCAGGTGCTGACGGATGAGGGGGGAATGCGTGATCGTTTCGTCCACGTAGATCGTATCGTCAGGCATTAGTTCGCCGAGCGCGGCTAAAAGCGAGAGCGGATCGATTGCGCTTCCATTCTGCGCCTTCTCCCGCTCCGCGCGAAGCTCTGCAACGTAACTCTCGTGCTCGCGGGTCCAGCGCTGCCGCCGCGATGTTACCGTCGCGGGTTCGATTTTCGCCGACTTTGCCGCCGCGATCAGCAGCATCAGCGACTCCGCGATGTCGCCTTCGAGATAAAGGTCGACGTGCAGGTTCTGGTAGACCATGTGCTCCTTGAGCGGATGATCGTGGATCGCGACGATCTTGCCGCGCGTCGGCCGCCGGCGCGGCGGATACCAGGGTGCGCGACCGCCCACGAGCAGCACGAGGTCGGCGTCGTCGAGCGCCTTGTACCTGCCTATGCCGAGGTAGAGCGGGTGGTCGGTCGGGAAATTGGCGTAGGCGCTGGCCCGTCCGTTGATCACCGGGATGGCGAGGAGGTCCGCCAATTCCTGGAGCGCCGAAAAGGCCTTCGGGTCACGCCCCGCCGTCTCAGTCACGATCACCGGACTCTTGGCGTTGCGCACGAGCTCTGCAACTTCATCGACGTCTTGTGCTCGCGGTTGCGTGATTGGCGCTGGCGGCACCTCGCGCGGGCTCGTGGGCGGGGTCCAGTCGTGCAGCATGTGCTCGAGCGCCACGTTGAGATAGATGGGCCCCTTTGGCGCGCGCTGCGCCATTTCGCCGGCGCGGATCACGCTCTCGTAGAGGGTATAAGGACTGGTCACGGCGCGAGCCCATTTCGTGACCGGCTCGGCGAAGCGTTCGATGCCGCCCACCGTGAGCCCGCCATACCACTGCTGTTCGATATCGAGGTCGGGGTTTTCGCCCAGCGTCTGCGATTCGCCCGACATCACCACCATGGGCACTTCGTTCTGCAGCGCGCCATGGATGCCCATGCTTCCCTGCAGCACGCCGACGCCGGCATGCAGCAGCACGGCCTGCGGCCTTCCCGTCATCAACGTGTAGCCGGTCGCCATATTGACCGCGAGCGTCTCATGCCAAGACTCGACGAAGGTCGGCCCGGCTCTGTTCTCGAGCGTCTGACGCGCCAGCGCCTCCCAGATCGGCGACCATTCCGATCCCGGCGAGGACATGATGTAGTCGATCTTGAGCTTGCGAAACGCCTCCAGGATCGCCTCGCCCCCGTCGAGATAGTTTTTCATCTGTCCTCGCTCCACCGTTGCGCGGCCCCTACCAACACCGAATTTTGCGTCCCCGCAAGCTGTCCCCTTCGCGCATGGGGCGCTAACCTCGTCATCGTCCGCGAAAGCGGACGACCCAGTAAACGCCGGACTGGATGGAACCAACCGCTTCTGTTCGCGCCGACACAGGTTACTAGATGCCCGCATCCGCGGGCATGACAATGAAGAGACGTGCTTGGACCGAACGCGCATTGACATTTGCTCCACCGCGCACCATCAGCGGAAGGTCGCGAATGGAAGTTGCCTCATGAGACCAAAACACAAGACGTTGCGCCGAGCCGATGAGTTCGTCGCGGCCGGATTGATCTCCCGCCAACGGCGTGCCGGGATCGAAGCGGTCGCCGCGCGCTATGCGCTGGCGCTCACCGCCGACATCGCCGAACTCGTTGATGCTGCCGATCCGTCCGACCCCATCGCGCGCCAATTCATTCCCGACGAGGCCGAGCTCGACCGCCGCCCTGAGGAGATGAGCGACCCGATCGGGGACGGTGTGCATAGCCCGGTTAAAGGCATCGTGCACCGGTACCCCGACCGGGTGCTGCTCAAGCCGGTCCACGTCTGTGCCGCCTATTGCCGCTTTTGTTTCCGCCGCGAAGTGGTTGGAGGCGCACACGCGCTCTCGCGTGCGGACCTTGAGGTCGCGATCGCCTATATCCGCGCGCATTGCGAAATTTGGGAGGTGATCCTCACGGGCGGCGATCCGCTCGTGCTGTCGCCGCGCCGCCTCAAGCAACTCGTGGATGCCTTGGCGGCGGTCGAACACGTCAAGGTCATCCGCGTGCATACCCGCGTTCCGGTCGTCGAGCCTTCACGGATCACGGCCGCGCTGGTGCGCGCGCTCAAGGCGCCGGGCAAGGCGACCTACGTCGTGCTGCACGCCAATCACGCGCGCGAGCTTACGCCCAAGGCGCGCGCGGCCTGCGCCCGCCTCATCGACGTCGGCATTCCCATGTTGAGCCAGAGCGTGCTGTTGCGCGGCGTCAATGATGATGCCGCCGCGCTCGGCGAATTGATGCGCGCCTTGGTCGAGTGCCGGATCAAGCCTTACTACCTGCACCACGGCGATCTTGCATCCGGTACCGCGCATTGGCGCACGAGCATCGAAGAGGGCCAAGCCTTGATGCGCGCGCTGCACGGCCGGCTCTCCGGGCTATGCCAACCGACTTATGTGCTCGACATCCCCGGCGGCCACGGCAAGTCGCCGATCGGGCCGAATTATCTTGCCCGCGCTGGCGGCGAAAACGGCACGGCGCGCTACGAGGTCGAGGATTTCCGGGGACGCCGTCACGCCTATCCGCCAGCGGCACCCTCCCGCTGAAGTTCGTTCAAGCCCCATCCTGTGTGCGGTACCGATTCAGTTTTGCTCACCACCACCAACCGCTGCCGCACCACATCTCGCAGGTGTTGCGGCGATAGAAATTGTAAAAGACCGCGACGGCGCAGCGGGCGTTCCAATCGCCTGCCAGAAGACCGCGCGCCATTGATGATGAAATTGCCGCTCCAGGGCGGCTGCACGACCTCGATGACGTGCTGCTCGGGCGGGAGATAAAACCGCTGCGGATAGTACCGGCGGGGTGCGTAATCCATGCCGTCCGCAAGGGCCGGCGCGCACATCAACATAGCCAACGCGAACGCCGAGATCGATTTCAACATTTTGCAGCTCCCCCCGCTGTCGGTGGTCGAAAGGATAAAGGCGATCGTCCGCGCTGCCAAGACAACACGTGTGCGAGGTCGATCGGCCTTGCCTGATGCCGCCAATCCTGTGGAATGTACCACCGTGATCCACTAGCTCGCGTCCAATGCTCATCATCTCGATCATTCGCGAAGCTGCAGTTGCGATCGTAGCTGTTTTGGCGGCACGCAGAGGCAACCCGGACATCTACGGCCTTGCATTTACGCCCGGCGCCTATGTGCTCTATGATGTCGCGCGTCTCTTCCAATGTTCAGGGTGGGCTCTTGTCCGGGCTCTTCCTGCTCGCCACCGTCACCGCGCTCATTGCGGTGTGGGGACTGTACCGGAAATAGCTCGACGAAGAAGCCTGGAGGGTCTCAAGCCATGTCGAAACTTGCCTGGATTGTCGTGTTCGCAACGCTCACCGCCGCGCCCGCGGCCGCGCAACAGGGTGCGATCCCTGACCTTCGCGGTACCTGGAAGGGCGAAAGTGAATCGATCATTCTCGGGGCAGGCAATCCGCATCATGCCGCGCAGCCGTCGACCGAGCCGCGGCTCAACAGCGTGGCCTTCACGATGACCGTCGACAAGCAGGACGGCCGTCGGTTCTCCGGCACCTTTTCCTCATCGCGCGGCAACGACAAGTTCGTCGCCGTGATCTCGCGCAACAATACGATTTTCCTAGTTGACGACGACGGCTATACCGTCGGAACGGTCTTGGCCCCGAACCGCATGGAATGGTGCTACATGCACCTTTCCCAGGCCACCCGCGTCGCCTCCTGCACGGAGCTGACCAAGCAGCCTTAGCAATGGCGCGCCCTACGGGA
>WNGF01010270.1_pt1 | contig 26197 bp, 28 predicted proteins | sample 5400641 | NCBI WGS metagenome assembly WNGF01 (sample SAMN13153371, study PRJNA577476) | soil metagenome | isolation source: 80 cm soil or saprolite under grassland replicate 2 | place: USA:California | collected 2016-06-15 | reverse complement strand
GCTTCCACGGCCCGTTGAATTTTCTCGATCACATAGCGCGTTTGGGCGCGAACATCGCCGATGCCAACGACGTTACCCTGAGGATCTGAGGCCGTCTGGCCGGCGATAAACACCATGCGCCCGGGTTGGGCAACGGCGACAAGCGAATAGCTGCCGCGCTCAACGCTGTAAGCCGGTCCTTCAATGAATCCTTTTGGCGTAGCTCCTTTGCGCTGAAATTGAGTCGATCGCGAAAGTTCCGTCTTCCATTCGGAGGGAATACAAGATGCGAGAACAATTCGTCGAGATCAGAACTGCTCAAGGCGTGATGGAAGCATTCGTCACGCACCCGGAAGAGAACGGACCGTTTCCGGCTGTGATCCTTTACATGGACATCTGGGGTGTGCGTGAAGAGCTCTACGATATCGCCCGTCGCGTCGGCACCGTAGGCTACTACTGCACAGTCCCGGACTTTTACTATCGCGACGGCAAGAGAATCCATTTCGAGTTTAGAAACGAAAAGAAACAAACCATTTCAATAAACCGGCTCGAAGGAGAAGCGCTGCGCGAGATCCAAGCGCGGCCAAAACTCACGAACAAGATGGTCATCGACGACACCGGAGCCATCCTAAAATTCCTCGACGGGACACAGGGCGTGCGGCGCGGCGGCGTGGGAGCGATCGGCTTTTGCATGGGCGGCCGTTATGTCATGGGCGCCGCCGGAGCCTATCCGGAACACTTCGTCGCGTCGGCTTCGTTACACGGGACCACGCTCGTCTCCGACCGTGACGACTCGCCGCATCTCTTGGCCGCGCACCTGCGTGGCGAATTTTATTGCGGCTTCGCCGAGCACGACTCGCATGCGCCGCTCCCGATGATTCAAGAACTGGAAAAACTCCTAAAGCCGTGCCGCGTGCGTTATCAATTCACCGTTCATTCGGGCACCGAGCACGGCTACTCACTGCCGGACCGCGACGTCCACGACAAACAAGCAACAGCGCGGGACTGGGAACTCATCTTCGCGATGTTCCATCGTCAAATCCCACCGTATGCCGCTTAAACTTTTTGCGTCCTTTGCACTGCAATATCTCAAAATTTGCGCGATCCGCGCAAATTCTCGGAAGGTTCACCGCGGAGGCGCGGAGGACGCGGAGTAAAGAATTCCTGACTAAGACATACTCCGAACTCTGCGAACTCCGTGTCTCTGTGGTGAATCTTTCTTTCTTCTTTGGTTGCGGCTTTGCCGCGCTAGGTTCTTTGCGGCTAAATTTTCTTGATCCGCATTCGCCCCTCTTTCATTCTCTCCCGTCGCCGCTTTCAAATCTGCAGATTGTAAAAGCGCCGGGCGTTTTCACCGAGCAGCGCAGCCTTCTCCGCGCTGGTCAGAGCTTCAGATCCTTTGATCGATTGAACGCGGCCCCAATCCATGTCGCTGTGGGGATAGTCGCTCGCATACATGAACGCCTTGCTGCCGAGCTGGTCGATAATCGAGCGCAGGTTCTCATCGCCTTCAAAGCCGCTCAAAATCCTGCCTTCAAGAATATCTTCACCCGGCTCATGGACAGTGTCGGGCAATTCGTAGGGCTCTCGTCCCCAACTGCTTTCTTTGCGGCCGGCGCGCGGCTCGAGGACGTGCTCAATATGTTTGCCCACCCACCAATTCCAATACGGCAGCCAACTCGCGCCGATCTCCAGGAACGCGCAGCGCAGACGCGGCAACGTCTTTAACAAGCCCGAACGAACCAGCGACATCATGCCCACCATCATCGAAAAGGGCATCGCCGTCACATGTGTGGAGAAAAAATCGCTGAAGCAGTCCGCCCAGGGCGTGTAGTGCATGCCGGTCACGGCGTGAAATCCGATGGGAACATCGAGCTCATTGATCGCCTCGAAGAAGGGAATGAATTCTTTAGCATGAAGCGGGTTGTTGCCCACCATGCCCGGAATGACGACACCGCTGAGGCCGAGTTTTTTGACCGCGCGCCGCGCCTCTGCGATCGCGGCGCGCGGATCCTGAATCGGCATGAGAGCGACTCCGCTTAACCGTTTGGGAGCTTTCGCGCATTGCTCTGCGACATAGTTGTTGTAAGCCCGGCATACGGCAGCGGCCAATTCCTTGTTTTCCACGTCGAAAGCCCAAACCAGCGCTGTTGGATAAACGATCTGAAAATCAATCTCCATCTGATCCATATCCTGCAGGCGGCCTTCGATATCATCGAGGGAATTATCTTTGGCTTTCATCTGGGAGTGGCGCGGCGTCTGATATCGATAACCTCCTCCGCCCACACCTCTGGTGAAAGGCAGACGAGGGACGAGCCGCCCCTCGACCAGCCAACGTCCCGTATCTCTTGGCTCATCACGCAGATCCACGATACGGGGGCGCATCGAATAGAATTCTTTTTCCATGTGGCGCTCGAAAAGATCGAAGGGCTCGTGTAGATGTCCGTCCGAATCAACGACTTGCATAGTATCTCCTCCTTGAATCGCTGTCCTTCTAGGCATTAGCGGATGGCCGCTGCTATTTCAACAAAGCGCCGTGGAAGGTTTAGAGCGCATCTGACGCATGAACGGTCACTGCGGTCATCGCCGCGCTCCTTTGCGGTAAAATCATCTTGCCAAGCTCTGATGCGCGCAATAAAGTGCCGACCAGTGCAGTAAGCGCCATCGTTCAGAGGGGGTGTTTACGTGAACAAATGGAAATTCACTACGACGTGCGGAGCGGCGGTGTTTTTTGTCGCCGGGTTGGTTCACACGGCCTATGCAGCGCCCGTTGACGAGCTCATTGGCGGCGCGAAGAAGGAGGGCGTCATCGAACTCTATGCTCCGTCGACTCTCACTCCTCAAGGAGCCCAGAGATTGGGTGAAGCATTCAATAAGCAATACGGCCTGAACCTCAAGCTGAATTTTAGCCCTTCCGGGTCGATGACAAGAGATGTCGGGAAAATTGTCGGGATTGCTGCCTCAGGGCAACCGCAGGAATGGGACGTCATGCTGGTTCACGACGGCGGGCACGCGACCCTGTGGCTAAAGAAGCTGCACAAATCATTCGACTACGCGAAGATCGGTGTCGACCCTGAGGCGATCCAGTACGATCGCGGCACGGTTATATTGGCTAATCAGTTTGTCATGCCGGCATACAACAACCAGCTTGTGCCTCCTCGCGACGTCCCCAAGAGTTGGCAGGATCTGCTCGACCCCAAGTGGAAGGGCGGCAAATTGGGCATGAGCACCGCGACGCACCATTTGGCCCGGCTGGCAACGCTATGGGGCGAAAACAAGACCACCGAATTCGTGAAACTTTTGGCGCGGCAAGAGCCCCTTCTCGGAGAATTCGGGAACCTTTACAGTCGCATGCAGTTAGGCGAGGTTCTAGTCATTATAACGATGACGGATAGCTTCACCCATCAGGCTAAGTTGCAAGGTGCGCCGATCGTTCATGCCGAAAGCGTCACGCCGATAATTTCTCCGGCTTACAATGCCGGCGTGCTCAAGGGATCTCCACACCCCAACGCCGGACACCTGTTTTCGGCTTTTCTCTCGACGGCTCCGGCTCAGGAAATATTGCAGAAGTTCGGCGGCCAAACTTCAGCCTTCGTCCCGGGCACACCGGCTTATAAATATGCGCAGGGCAAACAGGTAATCTACATGAAACAGGAACACGCCGAGATGGTAGACCGGCTCACTGCGGAGTACGGTAAAATTTTCGGGCTTCGACAATAAAAAAATAACTTGACGCACGGCAATTCCGTCGGGCATTCATAAGACTGTTTTCGTATTGGAAAAAGTACAGTCGTAAATTTCCTTACATATCTTTGCAAAAGCGAAATTTCAGCGCGAGAAAACGACGAAAAATCGGTGACTACCGTGGCACTGCATTTGCGACCTTTTCTACATAGGGAAGGAGGGTAAAATCATGAGGCTACATTCTAATTTGATAGGCCTATTTTTGGCAGGAATTGTCTTAGCCAATCCTGCCAAAGTTCTTGCGGGTGGCGATTTTTCGGGCCCCATGAACCCTGAAAACGGCACGGTCAATGAAGTGTTCCCGACTGATCAATGGGCTCGACAATTAAATCCCGCTGAGCCTTTCCAAATAGTGTCAGTGGATTACTGTTACCGGGGAAGCATTGTTGATCCGACCACGGGTGAGATCGTCGATCTCTTTGTAATGTGCGCCGATGGCGAAATCGGCCACGGTTTAGACATAGCGTAAAACAGCTACAGAAAAGTGGAAATCAGTGCGGGGAGGAGAGTAATCTCCTCCCCGTTTTTTTATTCGACGAAGTCGCATTTTTTGCCGGCAAAAATGTCCCCTTCGCCGGTATCTCGAGAACCGCCTGTCGCTTAATGTCCAATCAACTTCGGAAAGACGGCACGGGCAATTCAACTTGCGACGAAGAAGAAATCGAAATCATATCTTTGAAATCCAAACGGCTGGAACTATTTGAACGCTTGGAACGCCTGCAACAAAATGCTCAGACGGGCCAACTCTCTAGCCGGTAAGCTTGCTCCCAGAACATGAATTCGTACCGGCTGCTCAGGACGAAATGCTCGGTCATGAGCTTCTTTTCGCTGCTACTCGCCGCCGCTCCCAGTCTATCCATCAACTGAATTTGCTCACGCACGGGCTGCCAAAACGCTTCGGACGCATAGGTCTCGATCCACTGCCGATAAATCTTTGGCTTTCGGGGGCGATTTCTATAGAGTCGCCGACCTACCTCGCCATAGATCCAATAACAAGGAAGAACCGCTGCAACGATCTCGCTAAGGGACCCGCTTCGCGCCACCGACTGCAGATGGCCGATATACGCCTGCGTGATCGGACCCTTTGGCACCGCATCCAACTGCTTGCGCGACAAGCCAAGGCTCTTTCCGAAACTGGCGTGAAAACTACGCTCCACTTCGACCGCGCCGATTGCGTGACGGGCGAACAATTCCAGCGTCTCGAGATCCGGCGACTTGGCGCCGCCCTGGCAGAGCACTTGAGCGAAGTCGAGCAGGTACACATAATCTTGCAGGATGAAATAGGTGAAACGATTCAACGGTAACGTCCCGCCATGCAGCTCGCTGAGGAATGGATGCCCGTCGATCGCTCGCCAAATTCGTTCTGCGCGACGTCGTAGTTGCGCACTGAATTTTTTTGCCATCAGCTAGGGTTAACGAAAATTTGGAATTAAGAAAAGGGCTGAGTTTTCGGTTGGAGTGATGGAGTAATGGAGTGATGCGCTTAAAACCCAGTACTCCAATACTCCACTTCTCCAACCCCCCAATTCAATTAGGCCTCGTCTTTGAGATCTTTTTGAGCAGCGTGCAATCAAGTTTTTCAGCACCCGGAATTGGTTGACGCCGCCACTATTGATCCCTTGAGCGCGCGTGTAACTGTAAGTTGCAAGCCCTGCCCCCGCATGGCGAAGAAATCGTGAAACCAGGACTCTTCCATCAGCTCTGCTTCCGGCCCCTTCACACGTTTGCGGGCCGCAATTTGTATCAAATTCCATCCGTGACCTCACTAGTGCCCGCCTTGTAGTACCAATCCGATCCTTGATACAAGAAAACCCGTGCGATCTTTCACCCGCGCGGAGCAGGCAACCAACGAGTCAAAGTTTTTTTACGGCTGGACGATCGTCGCCGTCGGTTTTCTCGCCCACATCGCCTCGGCCTTTTCGATATCGAGCACGCTGAGCGTCTTTCTCAAGCCTCTCTCGACTGACCTCGGGGTTTCCCGCGGTGTGTTCTCGCTCATCCGCTCGGGTGAAGTGCTCATCGGCGCGGTCGCGGCGCCGATGGTTGGCACGCTGATAGACCGGCATGGCGGGAAGTGGCTGATGGCCGCCGGCGGTGTGGTTTCGGGGCTCGGCTTTCTCCTCCTCGGACAGACACGGGATTTTTGGCAGTTCCTGCTTTTCCGCTGGCTCCTGATCAGTCCCGGCGATTCACTCATGGGCCAGATGGTGGTGAATGTCTCCATCTCACGCTGGTTCGTCCGCATGCGTGGTCGCGCCCTCGCCGTGGCGAGCATGGGCCACGGCCTTGCCAAAGTCGCCATGCCTCTCCTGGCGGCCACGCTCATATTGCACGTGGGATGGCGCGGCGCGTGGGCTGTTTTCGGCCTGCTTACACTGGCGTTGGTCGTCGGCCCTTCCTTTCTCTTTATGCGCCGGCGCCCGGAAGATATGGGGCTCGTGCCGGACGGCAGACCTCAGCACCCAAGCGGCGTGTCGGCGCGCGAGATTGATTTCGCGAAAGCACGCCGAAGCGCCGTCGCCGACGTCGCCTGGAGCCGAAGCGAAGCGCTACGCACCCCGGCCTTCTGGCTCATCGTCATCACCTTTGGTGTTGCCCACGTCGGCGTGAGCGGTCTGAACCTTCACGTCTTTTCCTTCGTAAGCGATCAGGGCCATCCAACTATGGTGGCGGCCCTCGTTATGAGCACTATAGCTTTCATGCAGTTCAGCACGCCCATCGTTTGGGGGCTCCTCGCCGAACGCTCGGATATCGGTAGGCTCATCATGGCTAAGTTTTTGATTCAAGCCGCGGGGATTTTATTGGCCCTATCCTCTTCCGGGGTTCTTTCTCTTTACGCCGGTTTTTTTCTATACGGCATCGGCATGGGCGGAACCTCAATCCTGGCGGAAATGATCTGGGCCAACTACTTTGGACGCATCTCGCTCGGAAAGATCCGCGGCATGGGCTCATTACTCACCCACGCCTTCAGCGCCGGCGGACCGCCTTTTTTTGGTTTTCTCTTCGACGCCACCAAAAGCTATCTTCTTTCCTTTAGCATCTTCATCGGCCTGCTGTTCGCCTCCGCCCTCTTAAGCCTCTTCCTTCGCCCGCCTAAAAAGTAACGCGACGCTCGTCCATGGTGCGAGCGTGGCACCGCCCTGTGAAGCGCCACGGCGATTGTAAGAGCTCGATCGGTAGTTTATACATTTGCCGGCATGGTTATTCGCACTGCGTCCATTGTTTTGACTCTGGCTGGATTGCTCGCTTTAATTCTCGGGTCACTCCTCTGGATCGGCAGCGCGGTGAATTTAATTTCACTGCATATGCTCCTCGGTCTCTTGGCAGTCGGCGCGCTTTGGGTTATCGGGATCGGGCAGTTTTTCGGCAAAGGCGGCAGCGGGATTATCGCCGCGTGCGCTCTGATCGTCGGCGCGGTCATGATTGCGGTCGGCTTATACCAGTCATCGCTCATGGCCGGTGAATTTCACTGGGTCATCCAAGTGATTCATGCGGTGCTTGGACTCCTCACGATCGGCGTGGGCCATATGGGCGCGGCCCGCTACCGAAAAAGCTTGGCGCGGAATAACGGCTGAAGGTTTGGGAGAATCTCGCTGGGGGCGCGAACGAGTCTACTGAATCGTACGTCTTTTGCGGAGATAGAGAAACATAATGGAATAGACGATGAACATGCTGGCGTAATTGGCGATCATAAACCAGGGAGTAGACCAGGGAATGCCGTTTACAAATGGCGTAGGAAACGGCCAAAGGAAAGGTGTTGGGAAGTAACTCGCCGCGTGCGTCGGGATATCGCAGAGAATATGCAAGAGCCACGCACCCAAAAGCCATGGCGGATTCTTTGTCAGCCGCCAAAGCAAAATGAAAGCGACGGCCCAGACGAAGAGACTATGGGTAAGGTTGTAGGCGTGGAACACATACGGCGGAAGTATCGTCAGCGCCGGCGGCCCGGAAATTTTCCCCGCCAATGCCATACCGATCAGAAACCCGGCAAAAAACTTCTTGCGGCCCTGGGAAAAGAAAGGCGCGCCACCCCACAGCCCATGAGCAATTACGTCCATACCAAGCCACCAACCAACTCAATCCGCGCCAGAATCATTTACCGTAGATCTGACACGACTCGCGTTCGGCTGTTGCGGGAACCTTATTTCGCGACAAATCTTACCCCAACTTCGGAATAAAAATGCGAAAGCCCGCGGCCGGATATGGCGAACCGGGCAGGTTTTCATCGCCGGCATAGCCGACCAAGCGCAGAACTTGCTGAGCAGCGTCGACAGGCGAAAGGCCTCGGCCCAGGACCATGTCGAGATAGTGAAATTCAATCAACGCGCTTGCCGCCCAGTCGACGCTGCGATCGTAGCCCGAGATAGGAAACCGAACCGTTTCTCGTAACGCGCGCGCCAGCTCGCCAGCCTTGTCGTCTTGCAACATGAGGCAGGAAGAGAAATGCAAAAGGAGAATATTGTCGGCATAACGCAGGCTCTCTACCAGTCGGTCGGTACTGAGCGGCTTGCCCTGAACCGAGAGTCCGTCCTGAGTCCCGTGGCTGGCAAAAACAACTGCCACCGGCTCGGGCAAATACATCAGCTCCCTGCACCAGCGTTCCAGGCCGGCTTCATCCTCGAAAAATCGCTGGCGAATGTTCAAGTGCGGCAAACGCGTGAAAAACTCGCGCAGCATGTGGCCGAAAGCATATTCCTTCTCGAAGTACGAACGTTGCCAGTGGGCTTCGATAACGACGAGCCAAAGTAAACCGGGCACCGGCGCAAGGCGCCGGCCCCGCCAAGGAGCCCACTGCTCTGTGCCATCTGCGCGCCATTCACCTTGAAAACTGGTCGCATCCGGCGCGAGCTCGAAGAATCCTTCTCCTTGGGCGCGCGATTCGTGACGTTCGCCATTCCACGACGACCAAGTGGGAGCGCCTTTCGGCCGCCACTGGCCAGTGAATTTGCTGTGTCGCACGAGCTCAAACCAGCCTTCTCCCTCTACCGTGGGCTCTTGGTAAGTGAATACGAGACGGCCGTCACGGACCGATCCTTCGATCGGGCAGCTATTCTGTTGGAACGTATAAAATCCTTGAACCCGGTTCTCCTCCTGGGTCAATTCCATGGGACCGAACGTCGTGAACCAGTGACCGGAAAAATTTGCCATGGATTTCTTCTCAGCTGTGCCGGCAAACCGCCCTGCAAGTTTGAAAGATGACATCGGGTTACGCTTCGCTAGCGCTCGAATGTTGCTGATTCGTGTAGAACACCCAGGACACCTTTCGCATCAGCTTCGATAGCACATGTTTTCCCCGCTTGCACATCGAAGTTGACATCAGAGCAAAGCGAAAATCCGCAGAACACCAAGTTCCGAGGCGTAACATGCAATACACACCTGTGGCGTCCAGCTCGCAAGTCTTCCTAGCCGTGCTTTTCGCCATCGAGACCGGAATCCAAAATCGCTCCACTGGCTATTTTGGTTTTAAGTTGTCCGTTGTTCTAGCGCATTTTCCAGATTTTCGAATGCAGCCCAAAGCGACTGCGACGATCGGCGGGCGAAGAGGATCAGGAGTCGCGGGAATCAATGTTCTGGAAAAGGAGCTGGACACTGCTGGGAAACAAGAGGTGAACTTTCCGATGATCACGATCGGATTAGCATGGGCGAAGTGGGAGGCACGATCCCGCTCAATGCAGCCTGGGTTAGGAATCCAGGCTTACTGACCGCGACTGGCCGGATCCACACCCGCGAAGGCCAAAAAATCGACCATGCGAAAACTTTGCGGCGTGCCACCTTGCGTCGGCAAGGTTGGGGCCCAGTCGGGTTGCAGGTTGAGGTACGAGTTTGGATCGAGTTGCAGTAAACCGATAAACACTTCGCTGACGAGTCGCCCGCCCACTGGACCGAGACGGAGACCATCCTCGACAATTTGAGCTTCCTTCAGGATATAGTAAAGCAGCGGCGTCGATTGAACAAAAGATAGCGCGATGGACTCCAATTCAGCCAAATCGGCGCTGTCTAACGGAGATACCCCCATTTCTCGGGCGATCGCTTGGCCGGATGGCAACTGCCATGTCAGATGTCTCAATAAATTGCGCTGCATCAAGGAGACCGGCGGTGTGCCGGCCGGTATCGTCGCCAGTGGGAGGTGAAACAAGGGCGTTGAAATTTTTGTATCTATCCTCTTATTCGGTCGAACAGCGGAACTAAACGCGCCACCGAAGTCAAAAAAAGTTTGCCAGCCGATGAATCGTCGTAGCGCTCTAGCGCCGCCGCGCAAATCGACAGGGTCCTCGCTACCTTCACCCGCAGGATCAAAAATCATTCCGAAAAAGGCTTGTCCGTTGTCGCCTGCGAGGTTCGCCCGGTACGATGGTCGCACCATGCTGTGACCAAAGCGGTATGCAATCTGAAACTCCACCGGGATGAATGCTACATTCCGGCGAGGCTCATAAAAACGCCGCCCGCCGGTCAAGACGGTGTCTATCATCGCCTGGCCGACGAAAAGCGGCAAAAACTCGTGCACAATCATCCATTGGTAATGCCATGTCGTGAGACGACGCGCTCGGAAGAATGCCTCGTCGTCGGTGATCAACGGGTCTTGCGACCGCACAAATTCCACCGCGTGGTTATGGAATAGCAAGAAGGCTGCGTGCAGACCGGCGATTATGAGATTTTCATCGTTGCGGGGGTCACCGAGGATCGCCGCGTTATTCGTCGGATTCCGTGGAAGATCCTCGAACTGACCGCCGTTCTCCACGCGAAACTTGATCGGATCAATCGCGCTGTACAACTCAGGCGTTTCTCCTGGACCACCGCCGTAAACGGAATCTAGATCAAAAAATGCAGTGCGGGCGTTTGGCGAGCTGACGGGTTGCGTTGGAAAGCCCAGGCGGGACCGCGTGTCGAACGTCATGTCGTGATCGAGGAATTGGCCCATGAATGTCGCACCGGCCGTATGGTTGGGATTATTTTGGTTCACGAGATTGAGTGCCGGATCACTAATCAAAGCAACCGGACCGGCAGCTAAATCGTCGGCCGCATCCATGATGCCGCCCGCCTTGCCAAGTTCGAGAAGTGCCTCGCGAATGGCATTCGTAGGCGGCGCAAACGGCGGCAAACGAAACATTCGACCCAAATGCCCGGGTAACGTTGTATCAGGAGGCTGCGCGCTTTGGCCTGAGGGGATTCCCATCGCCCCAACCGTCCAAGCAGCGACCGCACCGGTCCCCATTGTTTTGAGAAATTGCCGGCGGCTCACATCGGTTTTCAATCCCATTTTTGCGTTTGCGCTTATACGCTTCTCCAATTTTTCGCTAATCTGTTCTGTGGCGTCGAAAACCGTCGAGCATGCTGAACCGGCGATCTCCGAAAGTTCTGACAATCGGTGCTAGATGAGTTGAATTTCGCGGGTTGCGTGCCGATTCACTTCATGCGTTCCAGCGAAAGAAAAGAAACGGCTTTCACGACATCAAGTTGGTCGCCTGCAATTTTTGGAATGAAGGCAAGCAGCGTACCAAGAAAAGCGGAGTAAATTTTTTACTCCGGAGTCAGACTCTTGTAGAGATTCGGAACAAAAGTGAGCAGCACCGAAACAACTTTGATCGGTGTTCGAACCTGTCGCAGGAGAGACGGATCACGTGACAACGTGACATGTACTGACAGGGCTTTGATCGACGCAGGGCGAGTTAGCCTACTGGTGAATGAGAAGCTTACCAAAACGCTCCAACCTTAGGTTGGCCGATCTCATACAAAGCCCAGGGCGATCACAAGACCTATTAAGAGAGTGCTCGGAGAAAGCACAAAGAGAAATAGAAAGTAGTGAGGCACCGTAAGAGTATCGACAAACGGCACTGGCAAGGTGCGTCTATTCCACGTCCTGACCCCGGTCGTTGTCGGGGTGGTTCATGGCGCCGTACTTCCAGTAGCCTTGGGTATGGGCGTGAGCCCGGTCCATCTTCCGCTCATTCAAAAAGGTGGTGGCGAATCTCTCGCATGACACCCGCTTCGCAACCGATCCAGACTCGGCCGCGGCCCTCCGGAAATGGGAACTCTCGCACCGCCTGTTCCAGCTTACGTCCGACCCGTCCGGCCGCCCCGCCGTGGTGCAGCCACTTCACCTGAAACCGCGTGGAGGACTCCAGTTTCAGCTCCTCGTCCGCATCCGCCACCTCCACAAAGACATAGGCCAAGCATGATGTCGGCAGCGACTCGATGAGCGTTCCCACCGCAGGCAGCGCAGCTTCATCGCCGCCTATCAGGTACCAGTCTGCCTCCGCGTCCACTTTGTAAGCGCCTCCCGGCTGGTGAGACACCGCCACCACGTGTCCCGGCCGGGCCTGTTGCGCCCAAGTGGAACCCGGGCCTTCGCCGTGGAGCAGGAAGTCGACGCTCAGTTCTCCCGCTTCGGGATTCCATCGCCGCGGCGTGTAGGTGCGGTTCAATGGTCGCTGCTGACCTGCCAAAAGGATCGGCCCCTCCGGCCCCCATTCCGGGAGCACCAACGTCGACTCGCCGGGAGGAGGAAAGTTCACCTTCAGGTGCTCCGCCGGGCCTCGCGTTGTAAAGCCCACCAGTTCTTCCCCGGCGAAAACCACCCGGACCATGTGGGGAGTGAAGCACTCCACCCGGACGACCTCAGCCAGGCGCGGCTTCTGGCGAACCCGGCGAACTTTCTGCTGTGATTGAGGTAGGCTCATCTAGACTCCTTCAAAAAGTGTTGGTCCGACTGCATCAGATAGATCTATGAAACGGACCCTTACACCCTTCAAAACCATGAAGGGCTGCGCAACATCCTGCATCGACCGGCGGAAATCTGCTTGATCAGTTAGGCCGCTGAGACAACTCTCACGCCCAACCGGAAACCGAGGGAGCGAAAAGAGAGATCACTTTTGACCCGTTCTACCGCGAACTAAACTAGATTTTTACCTGGAGCTAAAGGAAAAGTCCAACTCTGCCTGTGATGATGCTGATTCCGTGTCGTCGCCAGTCGATTTCATGTTCGCGAAATGGCTCCGGGATTCTCATGGACGATTTCTCTGTTCATCGTTGCTGCAGCTCTTGCTTCCAGAGCTAGCAGCGTCGCTTTCGCATGAAGACCGCCGGCAAATCCGGTCAGCGATCCGTTGGCCCCGACCACACGATGACATGGCACGATAATCGATAGCGGATTCTTGGCGTTGGCGGCTCCGACAGCCCGAGACGCCTTGGGTGAGCCGACAGCCTTGGCCAAGTTTAGGTAACTCTGGGTCCGTCCAAATGGGATTTGTCTCAACGCATGCCAAACCGTCTTCTGGAATTCGCTCCCGTCCGGCTCGAGCGGAAGATCGAACTGAGTTCGTTTGCCTGCGAAATACTCCGACAGCTGTCGCTCTGTCTCGAGCAGGATTGGGTGCTCAGGAGCGAGCTTCGGCGTGTCGAGCTTCACTCGATTTCGGCGTTCCGACTCCCAGAGGACGGCGACGAGAGCGTTGGAGCTTGCGACCAATTTGAGTTCGCCGACGGGCGATTTGATCTTCTTGTAGAAGAGAGTCATGTTTATATCTCCTTTTTTCTCTTGGAAAGTGATTGGGCGAATTCCTTCCACAGGTAAATCGCCGCATAGGATCTCCACGGTTTGACAGCTGCCAAGTCAAGATCAGGGTGAAGCTCGAGTGCCCGCTTAAGAATCAAATCGGTTTTAGGAAACGCGTCAGTGTCACCGAGGGCTCTCAGGCTTATATATTCGGCCGACCACGGGCCGAGACCCCTGGTCTCAAGCAGCGCTTTCCGAAACGCCACCGGATCTTGAGTATCCGAAAGTGAGATAGCTCCACTCAGCACGCGACGGCTGAATTGTCGAATCGCCTCTCTGCGACCGACCGTTGTCTTGACTTCGCTTAGCTCGGCCTTCGCGAGGACTTCAAGTCGAGGAAATAGGCGCGTCGGTGCTCCCGATACAGGGTGAAAGATCTCATCGCCGTAGCCGCGCACGAGCTGGGCGACAAGATTTGACCGATGCTCAGCCGAAACGAGCTGGCCCAGGATCGAACAGATCGCCGTCTCAAAGGGATCCCATCCCCGGGGAAGTCTCAGGCCCGGAAAGCGATCGCAGAGTTTTGCGAGAACCGGAACCCGAGCAAAGCAACGCGCAATCAGCACGGGATCGGAATCTAAATCGAACATTTTCCGAACACGACTTTCAACTTCGCAAAGAATCCTTCGGTTTCCACTTACAATCCGGAGTTTCAATTGTGGCTCGCTGGCAATCGCTTGAACCCGGAGAAAGCCGATCGTGCTATTAATGCGAAAAATTCGCTCAAAGGAATCTTCCACGACCCGTTCAACTCCCGGGATCGGATGAGATTGGTAGAACCGAATGATGGTCTGCCAATCGTAGGGAGACTTGAAATGAAGATTCAACTCGATCTCGTCTCCGCGATCGTTCTTTGAACGAGCCCTTCTGAACGTGTCTCGCGGTTTCAACAACGATTCCCTACCCAGGCCGGCAGATTTTGCACGGTCGCATGCCTGCTCCCTCTGCCTGTCGCGGATCGGCGAAAAAGAGGATCTGCGCGCGGTCTACATGGGCCGCGGTCCGGCAGTCTCTTCGACAGTAAATCTTGCTCCCCTTGTGACCCCATACCACGCTATCGGGAATCCTCGCCTGCGCGGTATTCAACTCGAAACCCTCGCTCCGAAGCAGTTGCAATTTGCGCGCGGCGCCGCCCGCGTATCCGCCGATCCGTCCGTCCGAGGAAATCACGCGGTGGCATGGAACATAGATCGGTATCGGATTATCGTGCAATGCATTGCCGACGGCTCTTGCGCTGTTTGCGGCTTGCAAGGCAGCGCCCAATGCCTGATAACTGATCAGCGCGCCACGAGGCACACTCTGCAATTTGTCTAGAACCTTCTTTTGAAAAGGAGTTCCCACAAGACTCAGGTCGACTTTCTGGCGCAACGCCTTTGCGTCGCCGGCGAGATAGCGACGAATCTCTGCGCCGACTTCTCTGACGGTCCGTTGATCCTCGATAGGATCGAATGCCAATCGCAGCTTCTGGATCGTAGCTTCGAGATCACTGGCGCCGCGCAAATAAGAATTGAGTAAAACGCCGCCGGCGCTCATTGCCACCAGCAAATCGCCCAATGGCGATTTCACGATGCCCACGGCAGCCTGCGGCCGCCGAATGTGCTTCAACGCCTTATCGACACGGCCCCGAGTCCGGCGCAGCAATTCCTCGACTGCTTCGCTGCCGACTTCGTTGCCGATTGAACCCAGAAGAGTTTCGACTTTCATGAGTTTCACCATTTTGCCTTAATTTTTTTCACAGCCTGCGAAACATTGGCTCGCGCGTTATCTTCGGTACAATCCATCGCCGTCGCTATTTCGCCGTAACCGAGGCCGGCGAAATAACGCAAATGCAGCGCCTCGCGCTGTCTTGTTGGGAGATCAGAGATTAATTCGCGCACGTGGACAGCGGCGTAACCTTCGTTTTCATGATCGAATCGATGATTTTTCCCAATCATGTCCGCTGCCGGTAATTCTTCCCTATCGGGTACGACCACGGCCGCCCAGCGAGCGCGATCACGGAATCGATTCCGACACAGGTTGGTGGCGATCGCATACAACCACGGCCTCACCTCGCTTTGAGGCTCAAGTCCGGGATAGGCGCGGTACGCGCGCAACCAGGTTTCCTGGAATAAGTCCGCCGCATCCTCGCGATCGCCTGATACCCGCAGCAGATAGCGCATGATTTCCCGTTCGTGGCGCTGCATGATCACCTCGAACGGACGCGGTAGGAGCAGCTTTTGTTGCGCCATAGACCTTAAAACCCCGCAGACGGCCGTATGTGAAAAATTTCTCCTATATATTCTTCAAAGATACCGAGTCTCGGTAGATTTCCCAAGACGTTTGCGCGACGCAATCCAATCAGAAATCAAAAAACTGCTTTGTTTCACAAACGAGCGACACGGGTGTTTTATCATCGTAGGAGCTAGAACAATTCGCTGCCAGTGGAATTAAGCAAGCCAAAGGAGGTAGCCATGAAATTTCGCTGCATCGCGATGGATACAGCGGTGGCCGATCGATTCCGGCGCTCAGGCATGGATGACAGCGGTAACCGGATCGTGCACTGGATGTCAGACAAGGACACCGGCTTTTTCTGTCGACACTGCCTGAGCCAGCCCGGGAAGGGCTGCGAGATGTTGCTCGCTAACTATCACGTTGACCCGCCGAAGGGGGTGTACTGGTCTCCGAGCCCGATCTTTCTGCATGCCGATGCCGACGCCTGCCCGCGGTTCGTCGGAGAGAACGAGATCCCGAAGGCTATCCGCGAGATTAACCTGATAGGTATCCGCTCTTACAATACCGACGATCGAATGCTCTACGATCTCACCGATCTAACGGGCGGGAAGGAGGCTCAAGCACGCGTCGAGAAACGCCTGGCTGATCCGCGCACGAGCTACGTGAACATCCACAGCAGTGGCCCCGGCTGCTTTCTGTGCCGGGTTGAACGACTTTAGCCCTGGGGTTGTTCATGAAAGTAGCAGCTCACGCACTCTGCTAGCGACCTGACCGAGAAGTTCGCGACATAATTCCGCCCCTCACTCCGCCCAAAATCTCCCCTTCCCCTCTTTGCCAAAGAGAGGTTAGAGTCCTGGAGCGCAACTTCCCCCTTTGAAAAAAGGGGGATACAGGGGGATTTGAGCGCGGCTTCAACCATTGCCATGGTTTAGAGTTTTTAAATGAACTTCTGAAACACCACACTAGAGAGCATGACGAAGAACCTTCAGGCAATGGCCATGAACGTAACAGGGATGCTGGCGTTCGTTACAATGACTGGTGGGGGCGATGCCTATGCTGGCAAGGGGCCTCACGTGAGGTAGATAATAGCGCAGCTAGTGACAAGGCGGCGGGGTCGTTAACGGCGTGTAAGCAAACTATTTCTTTTCCTTGGCGAGTTTTTTTAAGAACCGTTTGCGCTGACTTATGCAGGAGGTCGCTTTATTTTCGGCAGCGTCCTCCGATTGGCATCCCATGCAGACCGGGCAAATCCAGCCACCGCAGGTGCAACGCCCGCACGCTTTGCCCGTTAGACCGGGCTTGGTGTGAAATGTCTTATGACAACGAACACAGAGGATCTCGGCTGCCGCGTCGAGAATTTCTAAATCGTCAAAGGGAGCGATATGGCGCATCAACTCCCCACTGACTACCACCCGATATTGAAAAGCCTCTTTGGTGACGGGCATCTCCAGTAAAGCTCCGTCTCTCGTGAAGCAGGCTTTGATCGCGGTCGTGCCCTCGATCTTGCCTTCATAACCCTTCTTCTTATGTCGCACCAAAGTGCCATCTCGCAAACTAATACCGATGCTTTCCGCCATGACGACCTCCCTATTGAAACAAAAGCCTCCGGCTCGTTTAAAGCTCGGAGGCTCAATGAATACGTCGAACAAGCTCTAAAGGAACTTTAACAATAGCACTTTGGTTGGTGTATAGCGAATCCTCCGGCGACCCCAAAAGCTCTCGGGAAATCGCCGCGATGCGCGAGCTCAAGAGCGAGTAAATATGGACGTCCGTGTCACGATGCACTGGCTGAGCGTGATCAGTTTCAATGAGGCAAATTCAGCACGGGGGCTAACGCAGATCACATCTTTCAAAACGACGATGTCCGATTCCGGCCGCAGTTTGGCCCTCAGTATTTCGCCAAAACATCAAGTAACTTCTGCGCGCCGGCCGGCGGTTTTACATTGCCCGCGAGGATATCAGCCGGGAAGACCGGCTTGCCGTAATACTCCTCGTTCGCCTCATACCGCGTCGCGATCACCGTCCCTTCCAACGAAACACCGGCAAAAATTCCTTGGCTGCGGCTGTAAGTATAGATTGCCGCCTGCGGCGTCACTCCGGCCTCGGCGGAACGACCGATGGGACCGATTGCCGCGCTTAAGTTACCTCCGAGAGTAACATTGGTGCCTTTCGAAAACGCGTTTATTGCCTCTTGGGTATTAAGAATGAACACATACTCAGAGACCTGTACTCCCACCTGGAAGCCGACTCCTAGCCCTCCCGTGCCGATAGCCGAGGGACCGCTCCACCCCGTTTGGGTGCGCGCAACGACAACGCCGGTTCCGCCCCTGCCGCTCAGAATGAATCCCGCTTTGGTCATGGTGAGAATCGCTAATCCTTTCGCATCACGCAGGACCGCCGGCGGAATTGCTGTCTCGGGTATCTCTTGGAAGCGTTCAATGATCGACACCGCTCGATCAAGGTCGTCCTGCATGTCGGCATGAACTGTCGAAGCCGCAAGGCACAGAGTAAATAAATTTGTCAGAATGAAAGAAATTCTGGCTTTCATCACTCACCCTCCTCGCTGACGAGTAAGCAGGAACCGGAATCTAGGGAGCTTCAATTTCACACTAAACTATAGGGATCAATGCCACAACATCGGGAAACGGCTTAAAGTTGGTATTTGGTCTCCATTTCTCAGCCAACGAGTGTGAAGAATGGTGTGTTGGCGAAGGCTGAAGGTTATGACTTCGACGTTACCGTTCACTCGCATGTCGCCGGAATTACGTGTAGCTTTACCGAACTGGTATACCGATAGATAAATTGGTGATATGTTTTCACCGGTTCAAAATTCTCGCGTCCATAATAATCGCCGGGAAGGAGAAAAATCGTATGGCGAAATCGGTTCAAAGTCGATTGCAGAAAATATCCGAGTGACCAAGGCTGCACGGTTGTGATCTCTGGCGCCTTAGAGGAGGTCGTGGAGCTGGATGGCTTCACGCAAAAATGCACCATGCGCACAAAGACGAAGAAGAAAAATCATTGAAAGACTGGATCCGTAGCAATGCCGAAGCGGCGAATGACTGAACGGGTCATCGCGCCACATTATGTCCTAGTAAGAAGCTACAGTGATCGTCCAAACCGTCTATGATTTGACAGATCGGAGGTCCTCATGGCTGACCATATAAAAAGTTTCTTGCCCCGTTTTCGCTATGGCATGATTCATCCGCGCTCGCACGAAGATCGTGCGCGCGGCGCTGGTTATCAGTTCTACCGGCTGGTGCCGCTCGATGTCATGGAATTTTCGGCCGTTCTCGGAATTACGAACTACACGCTGGAAGCGGTCGAGAAGGCGCTCGCCAATTACTGGAAATGCGTCGAGACACTAGCGAACGAAAAAGCGCAGGTCATCATCTTAGGCGGCGCGCCCGTGTCAGCCGCATTGGGCCGCAAGCGAGTTGTCGATTTGCTGCGCCAGACGACGGAAAAAACCACGACGCTCTCGTTCGCTACCTGGCCGATGGCGGCATCGATGTCGTTGGGATTACCAAGAGAAACCAATGGGGCGCCGAGTCGGCCGCCATGTCTTTAGAAGAAGGCCTGAATATGGCGCTCGATGTCGGGCGCGAGGCTGCTCAATCGTTTCCAGAGGCGGACGCCATTTCGGTTCCTGGAGGAGCAGCCTTGTGCCTGCATGTCATACCGGCGTTAGAGGAGGAATTCGGCAAGCCGGCGTTCACGAATATGAGCACGGAAGTTTGGAATGACTTGGTGCGCCCCGGCATTATCGCACCGGTTCAAGGCTGGGGACGGCTGCTCGCTATGGGCCGGCAATAGGCGACGGCAGACGCGCAATAGATTCGCGCGCGTTTGACCAACGGTTGCAGCGTTGTCGGGCTCGGATGAGCCCAGCTATTCTGAGAATGAACTTTATGAAAATGCAGACGCTGGTCGCCACATTGCACTGATTGGGTCCGAGATGGAGTATTCGGAAGAGATCGTTGCTCAGCTTGGCGATGAGCAGCTCCAAGCGGAGTGGGAAAAATATCTCGCCTACTCGTATGAGAGACAGGGGCTGCGGAGTTTGGTTCAAAGCGTTCTCAGGAAAAAGTCGCCGCAGCGCCAGGTTAACGCCAATGACCTCGCTGAGGGTGGTCTCACGGCGACCAAGGTTGGTGAGAACGAGGTTCTTTTGGCCAAAGTCGACGGCAAAATTTACGCGATCGACAACGCCTGCGGGCACTTAGCCTACCCGCTCAATGAGGGCCGGCTTAACGGTCACGTCGTTACGTGCATTTGGCACTTTGCGCGATTCGATGTTCGCACCGGAGCGGTCGTCAGTGCCGGAATAGACTTTGAAAACCTCAAACCATTAGAGGTTCGAGTTTTCCCCGACAACAGCTTGGGGATCGATGAGAAACCATGAATCGGACATACACACGGGAAAAATTAGAAAAACTTACTCGCGACGAGCTAAAGAAACTGGCTACAGAGCTGGAAATGGAAGGCGCGCAGATCAAAAAAACGCGCCATTATTTCATCGAAGAGTTTTGGAAACGAACCAACGCACGGTCGCTCAAAGCTCCGGAGCTCGGCGAAGGCAAAATGGCGGGCGTGCGCCTGGGAAACACGCCGGTTCTTTTCGCCAAGGTGGAAAATAAGATTTATGCATTCAACGACCGCTGCCCGCATAAAGGGTTTCCGCTTCACAAGGGCACCTTGGAAGGGCACACGCTCACTTGCGCCTATCACGGCGGTAAGTTCGACATTCGTGATGGCAAATGCTTAAAGCACCCGTACGAAACTTACCCATGCCGAAGCTTTGAAGTCTGCTCAGGGCGCTTTATTTTCTATCTCCTACTTAGTGGATGGTTGTTGTTCACGAGCGCGGCTGATGCCGCTTCCGCGAATCTCGCCGTGGCAAAGGCCAAGCGTGAGGCAGAGGCAAAAGGATACATCTTCGAGACCAGCCGTGAGGAGATCTTGGCGAAGGCCAAAAAGGAAGGTGCCCTTCGGGTGCTGGCTTCGTCGAGTCCGGCGACCCTTGCCCCGTTAGTCAGGGTTTTCAGAGAAAAATATCCTTTCATCGACGCCCGCGCACAGGAGATTACTAGAGAGGATTCTCAAAGCCGGGCCATTCAACTGAAAACGGGTTCTCGGTTGGACGAAGATGTCATCCATGTTCCTCCGGACCTCTATCAAGATTATCTGCCGCATCTAAAAAAGTTCGATATCTTGGGTATGGCCGAGCAAAAGGTGTTGGACATTCCGACAAAAATGATCGACTCCGTCCATTTAAACCTGGTGGCGATGGAAAGCTCTATGCAAGTGGTCGCGTTCAACAAATGCCTCATCGATCCGGCCAAAGTTCCTAATAGCTGGGACGATTTTCTGAAGCCGGAATTTAAGGGCAAAAAGTTCCTCGTCGATATCCGGCCCAACCTCCAGGCGGTTATGGCAGCCGGCGCAGGCGAGGAATGGATGATCAGTTACTCTAAGAAGATTGCCGCACAGCAACCGATTTGGATTCGCGGGCAAAGCCGGACGATCACCCAGATTGCTGCCGGCGAGTACACCCTACATTGCGGGGCATATTACCAAGGTGTCGTGAGAGTCATGCGCAAAGATCCGAGTGGGTGCCTGCAGTTAAGAATCATTGAGCCGATACCGGTTCGAGTTGACGGACCTCACACGGTGCTGGGAACGGCTGCCAATCCCCACGCCGCTCTCCTTTGGCTGGAATTTATGGCTAGCCCCAAGGGACAAGCCATCATCGATGAGTACGAGCCGGTCAGCGCATCGGTTTTCTCACCCGGATCGGCGTTAGAGAAGATCGTTAGAGGAAAGAAAGTGTGGATCAGAGATTTACAGGATATCGATAAGACGTCGAAGTGGATGGCGATGGCCATCGAGGCCTTTGGCTTTCCACGCGGGAAACTTCCGGCGACACAATGAAGAACCCGGTTGGCGCCGTCGCCGTTTCTCTCTTCCTCACTATCTTTTGGAGTCTCCTGTCTAACCCGCTCGCCCACGCGCAGGAAGAAGCCTTTTACAAAGGAAAAACGATCAGGGTTCTCGTCGGAACCACGGCGGGCTCACTCTACGATTTGTGGGCGCGCGCGATTGCCGCCCACATTGGCAAGCACATCCCGGGAAATCCCGAAACGCTCGTTCAAAACATGCCCGGCGCGGGCCATAAGATCGCAACCAACTACTTGTACAATGTGGCCAAGCCCGATGGTTTAACCCTCATCGGCTCCATTCTGCCGGGTGTCTATATGGACCAGCTCGTGGGACGGCCAGAGGTGAAGTTCGATTGGGCAAAGTTTGTCTGGATTGGCTCACCGGTCAAGAGTGAATCCCAGATGACCATGCGCACCGATGCGCCGTACAAATCCATCGACGACATCCGCAACTCGAAGGAGCCGGCGAGGTGTGGCAGCACCGGCACCTCGGGTTCGGACTATCAGCTGGCGCGGCTTCTCGAAGAAATTCTGCCGCCGCTGAAGATCAACTCTATCCTCGGTTATCCCGGCGGACCTGAACTCGACCTCGCCATGGAGCGCGGCGAGATTCAGTGCCGGACCTTTACGGTCGAGACGTTTTTCGCGCGCGAGCCTTATATTACGTGGAAGAAAAAAGGCTTCGTGCGCAATCTCTATCAGACAGGGCGCAAGCGCGACTCGCGCTTGGCCGATACTCCGACTTTGCACGAGATCATGGATCGTAACAAAACGCCGGAGAGCGTCACTTCTCCAGGAACGCCGCCGGATCGAGTGAAGATTCTGCGCGAAGCGTATGAAAAGATGCTCAAAGACCCCGGCTTTCTGGACGACATCAAGAAAAAAAGATTCGAGCTGGACCCGATCAGCGGCGAGGAACTGGACGCCATGGTCAAAGAGGTGATGACCCAACCTCCAGAAATCATCGACCGGTTAAAAAAACTATTGGGTTAATGTTGGACTCAGACCGCAGGTTCAACCTCCGCCGCAATTGGTATTATTTCCTCCGATTCCAGCTAAAGCGAGCTGGGAGGGGTTCCAAATCCCCTCAACCGACCGACAATCGTCCTCCGTCCGGTCGGGTATATTAGTAAGAGTCGTTCCCAGACAAGGTTGACAAGCCCCTGAATACTCAGGAATGCCGGCGCTTTATGAAATTTGGCGATTGTCGTTCGCAGACCTGTATACTCACTAGTTAGGCAGCGCTCTTCCAGGGATCGCGGAAGATCCACCCGTGCAGATCTTCACCAAGGAAACTAGGATTCCGTTCATGGACCCGAATTCCCACGAGGCCCTCCTTCGGCGGCGGGAGGCAGCAATGCTGACGTGGCGCGGCCCGGCACTGATGCTGTTTGCGCGCGCAGCTTATGCCGTGGGAGCGCAAGCCGTTGTCGCAGCCGTCTTCGCCCTGCGAGCATCGCCGACTCCATGGCATGACGCTGAGTCATGGCTGCCGGTGTACGGGACATTGATCGACGCCGGATGCCTGGCGCTGCTTTGGCGGCTCACGCGCCGCGAGGGCATCCGCCTGTTCGATCTTGTCGGCTTCGAGCGGACGCGTCTCGTCCGCGATACGCTGCTCGGCTTCGCGCTCATCCCTGTTAGCCTCGTATTCATTCTTGGTGGCATCTATGCGGTCGGTTGGCTTTTGTATAGGACGCTCACGCCGCCGTACCTCTTTGGGCCCCTGCCATTGCCGGCCGCTCTATATGGCGTGCTGGTGTGGCCGTTCATTTGGGGGCTGACCGAGCAGATGACCTATAACGGCTATCTGGTACCCCGCTTCCAGGTTCTTTGTCGGAGTACGAGCCTGGCGATCGTATTTGTAGCGTTCGCCTGGTCGCTGCAGCATGTCTTCATGCCGTTGACCTTGGATGCGAAGTTTATGGCTTTTCGCCTGTTGGCGTCGGTGCCAAACACGGTCTTCCAAACGCTTTTGTATCTGCGACTTCGCCGGTTGGTTCCGCTCGCGATTGCGCACGCTCTGATGGATGGTGCGAGTGTGCTAGTCGGCGTGCTTCTTCCGTTGGTGAGGGCATGATGTGGCCGTTGCCACGGCGTGTGTGGCGACGAGCGGAGGGCTGTCTCAACGCGCTGCCTAACAAATGGTTGGAGCCGCAGAGCCGCCTTGGCGGCTCTGCGGCTCCAACCATGGCGTTAGGCGAGCACTATGAAGAAGCTTCTTCTCGCCCTTGGCATTGTGGCGATTCTGATTCTCGTGTGGTTTGTATCGGACGCCTTGAAGCCGAAACTGTTCGCACGCGTGGACGTCAAGCGCGATTCAGTCGTCATTACGAACGGGAATGACACGTCGTGGGAGAGTCCAACGATCATCTTGAATGACGCCTTCGACGGGCCGATTCTTGAGGTTCCTGGTTCATGGCAGCCTGCTGAACGTAGGGAGTTCCAGCTTCGCGAGTTCAAGGGCCGCTTCAACCAGCAGGCGTTCAATCCGAAGTTTGAGAAGGTGCGAGAGGTCATCATCAACGTTAAAGGGTTTCAGATGGGCATGTACCGATGAAGCTGATCCCTTGGATGTCGCCTAACACGCGTCTGAACCCGGCGCCGCGCGGGTTAGGCGCAATCGTTGAGCCGCAGAGATACCAACGGCAAGCTTGAAGCGCCGCATTGTGCGGGACCCATCTGGAACGGTCGTGGTCGATGGGACCGTGATCATCTCCGGGACGCTGTGCGAAGGAGAACCATATGAAGTGGCTATCCAGAATTATCCTTTTTGCCGTGGCCTCGTCTGGTTCCGGAGTAGGGGCTCAAGACGTCCCTTCACAGGCTCGGGCTGACCTCGCGCCTACGGGGAAGCTCAGAGTTGCTCTCTTCCCGCTACCGCACATCGCCGTCCGCGATAAAGATACGGGACAATTCAGGGGAGTAGTCGTCGATCTCAGTCGGGAACTGGCCAAACGCCTTGACGTACCGGTCGAGTTCGCGGCGGTGAACTCGAACTCAGCCGCCGTCGATCAGGTCAAGAATGACCAGGCAGATTTGACATTCCTGGTTGGCTTACCCGCGCTGGCTGCTCAAATCGACTTTGGAGCGGCCTACATCGAGTATGAGACAAGCTTTCTCGTGCCAGCAAACTCTCCGATTCGCGGATTAGACGACATCGATGCTCCGGGATTCCGAATCATTGTACCTGAGAAGGGCGTAGCCGAGGCGAAGCTCAGCCAAACACTCAAGAGCGTCAAACTCATTGGCGCGCCGATCGCGATTGGTTCTGCGAACCGGGTGGTCGAAATGCTCAAGAACGGCGAGGCAGACGCCTACAGTAATCTCACTCACCTGCTCTCGCTCACGCAGGCCGACCTGCCTGGGTGGCGTATTGTGCCTGGAAGCTACATGATGACGGTGTTTTCGATCGGTTATCCAAAAGGCCGGCCGGCGGGCGCTGCCTACGCGAACCAATTCATCGAAGAATTGAAAAAGAGCGGTTTCATTCAGCAAGCGATTGAGCGGGCCAATCTCAAGGGTGCCGTGGTGCCCAAATAAGATATTTGCCTTTACGCGGATTTTGCCATTGTATTTAGGAGACGTGCGGCCCAACTATGAGCGAAGACGGACGCTCGAAGCGCCGCTCACCCAAAACGTTAGGTTCCTCTATGCGAGATGAGCAGCCTGGTCGCGCCACAAGTTTGATCGCCCTCGCGCTGTCGCTTTTATTCGGTGCTGGGTCGGTCTCAGCTCAATCGTTGGAGGATGCCCGAGCAGACATTCGGACAACCTACGATTTTGAGCCCGCACAGATGACGTTTGACGAGCAGGCAAGTCGAGCCCCGGAGCTTAGTGCGCTGTGGGGTCGCTATGACAAGCGTGCAGACATTTACGTCGAGGCGCTTCGAGCGGAGCTCCGAGCCAACGGGAATCGAGAGCTTCTCTACTGTGACGGTGGAATGCTGCTTCTACACAAATCCCGTAACCCGCAGGATCAAGCGCTTGGCCTCGCGTCAATCCGCAAGTGTTCTTTAGCGGAGATCCAGCACACTCCGTACTTTTACACACTACATTCATTGGCAGTCCGCGGGGAGGACACCCTTGATTTGCAGCTCCGTATTCTGGCGAAGCCCAAGTACTCTGTATTTGTCGTTCCGCACGCACTGAACCTCGGACAAGACTATGCCTTTCTCTATCCCTTCTTGGTTCAGGATGAGGCCAAGTACGTACCCAAGCTGATTGACCGTTTGAAGACGGAAAAGGACCCTACTGCCCAGAAGTCTCTTGTCCGCGCGCTCTGGTATGCCGCCACAACTGAGTCAGAGGCAGCGGTCCGCGCATTTGCTAACAACCCTGGGGCTGCCGCCGATGCCCGTAGCGACGCGCGAAAACTGATACAAAGAACGGATGAGGAGAGACGTTGGGCACCTTCCGACATGACCTTGAAACGTGTTCTTGCCGCCGTGAAGGTTTCCCCTAACGCCAGTGAAGCGGAACTTCGAGCCAAGAGGCGTGCTCGCATGCGATCGATCAGCGACGAAGCGCTATACGATCTTGAAGCCTATACAACGCTCATTTATCGCGCACGCAGAGGAACCTAACTACTGCATCGATACCGACCGCTTCGCGGCGGATCATGCAACACGTTAGCGAGAGCTGAAATCCCGTGCTATTCTGAGTCGCAACGAGGAGGAGTGATATGGCGCATTCCTTACCTGAGATAGAGAAGGACGCTTTGAGGTTGTCGGCTGAGGATCGTGCGCGGCTTGCGGTGCGCCTCCTG
>WNGF01003546.1_pt1 | contig 26199 bp, 25 predicted proteins | sample 5400641 | NCBI WGS metagenome assembly WNGF01 (sample SAMN13153371, study PRJNA577476) | soil metagenome | isolation source: 80 cm soil or saprolite under grassland replicate 2 | place: USA:California | collected 2016-06-15 | reverse complement strand
GCGTGGCGGTGGGTCTCGGCGAGGGTGACGCGTCTCCCCCACAACTCCACCAGGCCGCTGGAGCGCACGTAGCGGACGGCCTCGATCCATCCCTTCGCCGGGAGCCTGGTCGGCGCACGGTACCCGGGGTCGAGCAGGTCGCGGGCCCGGCCGTGCCAGATCTCGGCCGGGCTCTTCCCGCCGTGGGCGGCGTAGCGGTGCTGGACGTTGTGGAACGCCACGAAGGCACCGTTCTCCCTGCGGAGATGGTCCAGGTCGGTGAAGCGCTCGGTACGGAAGAAGCTCTTGTCCCACACGTCGTTGAAGCGTTCGATGACGCCGTTGCGCCACGGCTCGCGCAGAGGGATGAACCGCGGCACCACGCCCAGGTCAAGGCAGGCCGCCACCACGGGGCCGAAGGTCGCCGACGCCGGCGGGATGGCGCCCCGGAAGTTGGAGTGGTTGTCGAACTGGGCGGTGAGGGGGATCCCCACCCTCGACCACATCCCCATCAACCCGTCTGCCAGGACGTTCGGGCGCGGTGCTTGCAGGATCTCGCTCGCCGCCTCGTGGGAGCCCACGTCGAGCAGGTTCAGTGCGTGGAGCTGCACACCTCCCTGTAGGTGCCCGACTCCCTCCTCGGCTCGCACCACCCACTTGCGGACCCACCGGGTGGTCCGGCCCAACGCCTGTGCGATCTCCTCGGCGCCCTCGCCGCCGCGACGGCGACGGACAGCCTCCTTGCGCAGATCCTCCTCGGACACCCGGGACCCTCGCCCCCGCCGACTCCGCTGCTGCTCGCGGATGCTGGGAGTGGATCCAGCAGAGGAGGAGGCATGCAGAAGGTCAAGGAGGCGGCATCGGAGTTCCTCGCTTGCAGGCGGATCGCGGTGACCGGTGTCTCGAGGACACCGAAGAGCCACGGCAGCAACTTCGTGTACCAGCGGCTCCGCGATCGCGGCTACCAGGTCTTCGCGGTCAACCCGAACACGGACGCCGTCGAGGGGGATCGCTGCTATCACGACCTGGGATCGATCCCCGGTGGCGTGGACGCGGTGGTGATCGGGACGAGGCCGGAGATCGCGAATCAAGCCATGCGCGAATGCGCCGACCTCGGCATCACCCACGTGTGGATGCACCGGGCTTTCGGCTCGGGCAGCGTGTCCGACGAAGCCACCGAGTACGGCCGGACGCACGGGATCACCGTGATCGACGGGGGATGCCCGTTGATGTTCGAACCCACGGCCGACGCCGGGCACAAGGTCATGCGGTTCGTGCTCGCGAGGACCGGCAAGGTTCCGAAGCTCGTCTGAACCGTCTACCTGGTCGGGACCGAGCCGGAGGTGAGGTTGATGCCGCTCGCGGTGATCGCGGCCGCACCGTCGGAGGCCAGGAAGGCTGCCGCCGCGCCCACGTCGGCCAGCGAAGTCAGCCGGTTCAGCATGGTCCTGCCCTTCAGCCACTCGACGAGCTCATCGCGGGTCAGGCCCTGTCCCGCACGGGTGCCGTAGTCGGGTTGGACATCGCCGTGGAGGGCCTCGCCGATGCCCGTGGTCTGGAGCCACACCACGCGGACGCCGCTCGGCCCCAGCTCGCACGCCCACTGCCGGCACAGGCTCTCGATGGCGTCGAACGCGACCCCGGTCCCCCCGATTTGAGGGATCGACATGCGCGCCGTGGTCGCGGTGATGGCCATGATCACCCCGGACCCCCGTTCGACCATGTGCCGGGCGGCGGCCCGGGCCGTAAGGAACTGCGCCCGGACGGCGGTCCAGATGGGCCGGGCGAAGTCCTCGAACGGCATCTCGAGGAGCGGCGCTCCGTGGACGTCGCCGTGGCCGATCGCGTTGAACGAGACGTCGATGCCGCCGGCGGATACCACCACGGTGTCGGCGTGCTCGTCCACGGCCCGCTCGTCGAGCGCGTCCACTTCCGCGGCCTCGGCCCGGCCTCCCGCGTCGGCGATCTCGGCGGCCACCCGTTCGAGCGCCGGCAGCGTCCGGCCGGCCAGGAACACCTGCGCTCCCTCCCGGGCGAACGCCCGGGCCACGGCGCCGCCCACCGAGCCGGCCCCTCCATAGATCACAGCGTGCTTGTTCTCGAGGAGCATGTCCGCCTCCCGCGTGTCGGTTCCGCTCACCTGACCGGCGGGCCAGCATAGCCACAGCCCCGCCGGTCGAAAGACGCGCTACATTCCGCCCCGGTGATGCGAGAGCTGCCGGCCGGAACCGTCACCTTCATGTTCACCGACATCGAGGGGTCCACCCGCCTGCTCCAGGAGCTCGGCGAGCGCTACGCGGCCGTGCGCGACGAGCACGCCGGGATCCTCCGGTCGGCCATCGCCGACGGCGGCGGCGTGGAGGTGAACACCCACGGGGACTCCTTCTTCGTGGTCTTCCGGAGCCCGGTGGCGGCCGTGGAGTCCGCGGTGGCGGCCCAGCGGGGCCTCGCGGCCCACGAATGGCCATCGCACGACCCGCTACGGGTTCGGATTGGGCTGCACACTGGTGAGGGCCGGCTCGGCGGGGAGGACTACGTGGGCATGGACGTGAACGTGGCCGCGCGCGTCGCGCAGGCCGCCCACGGGGGGCAGACGCTCATGTCCGACGCGACCGGGGGCCTCGTCCAGCACGCCCTGTCGGAGGGCGTCTCGCTCAGGGACCTCGGGGAGCATCGACTGAAGGACATCGCCCACCCCCAGCGGCTGTTCGAACTCGTGGTGGAGGGCCTCCCCGCCGACCACCCGCCGCCCCGGACGCTCGACGCCAGGCCGAACAACCTCCCGTCCCAGCTCAGCTCGTTCGTCGGCCGGGAGGATGCGATCGACGAGGTCCGGGGACTCCTCGGCCGGACCCGCCTCCTCACCCTCACGGGCCCGGGCGGCATGGGGAAGACCCGGCTGGCCCTGCAGGTGGCGAACGACGTCCTCACGGAGTTCGCGGACGGCGCCTTCTTCGTGGACCTGTCCTCGGTGACCGACCCGCTGCTGGTCCCGCCGGCCGTTGCCAGGGCGCTGGGTGTCCCCGAGGCCGCGGACCGGACGATCCTGGACGCGGTGAAGGACCACGTCCGGGACCGGGAGCTCCTGCTGGTCCTCGACAACTTCGAACAGGTGGCGGAGGCGGCCCCCGCGGTGGAGGCGCTGCTGGCGGCGTCCCCGAGGCTGAAGGTCCTGGTGACCTCTCGCGTCGTGCTCTCGCTCCGGGGCGAGCACGAGTACCGCGTGCCGCCCCTCGAGCCGCCGGACCCGGATCGCCTCCCGGACCTGCCCACCCTCCGGCGCATCGAGGCTGTGCGCCTGTTCACCGACCGGGCCGTCGCCGTGAGCCCCGGGTTCCAGGTGACCGAGGAGAACGCTCCCGCCGTGGCCGTGATCACGTCCCGGCTGGACGGCCTGCCCCTGGCCATCGAGCTGGCGGCCACCCGGACCAAGGTCCTGTCGCCGGAGGAGATGCTGACTCGCCTGGACAGCCGGCTGTCGATCCTCACGTCCGGTCCGCGCACCCTCCCCGTACGCCAGCGCACGCTGCGCGACGCCATCGCCTGGAGCCACGACCTGCTGGAGCCGGCGGAGCAGCGGCTGTTCGCCCGGCTGTCGGTGTTCACCGGCGGCTGGACCCTCGGGGCGGCCGAGGCGGTGTGCGTTCCCGGGGGGCTCGACGTCGAACCCCTGGAGGGACTGACGTCGCTCGTCGACCAGTCGCTGATCCGTCGGACCGAGACCGCCGGTGAGTCCCGGTTCTCCATGCTCGAGACGATCCGGGAGTTCGCGCTGGAGCGGCTCCGGGAGGCCGGCGAGCTCGAGGAGATGTCCCGCCGGCACGCCGACCACTTTCTCCGCCTGGCGCTGGAGGCCGAACCGCACCTCACGGCAGGCGACCAGGTCGAGTGGCTCGATCGGTGCGACCGCGAGCACGCGAACATCCGCGCCGCGCTCCGGTGGGCCGTCGAGGCCGACGAGGCCGGACGGGCCCAGGAGGCGGCCGGGGCCCTGTGGCGGTTCTGGCAGCAGCGGGGTCACCTGGCCGAGGGCCGCCGGTGGTTCGAGGAGATCCTGGCCGTGCCCTCGGGCCGGCAGCCCACCCCGGCCCGGGCCAAGGCGCTGATCGGGGCCGGAGGGATCGCCTGGTGGCAACAGGACCGGGCGGCGACCGGAATCTTCTACGCGGAGGCCGTAGCGATCGAACGCGAGCTCGGGGACCCCGCCCGCATCGCGGAGGCCCTGTACAACCTGGCGTTCGTGGTGGCCGGGGACGACCTCGCCGCCGCGGGCCGTTTGCTCGAGGAGAGCCTCGACCTGTTCCGCCGCGTGGGCGACGAGCGCGGCGTGGCGCAGGTCCTGACGATGCTCGTGATGCAGGACGCGCAGGCCGGCAACTGGGAACCGGTGGTCGACAGCCTGGAGGAGGTGGTGGCGATCTGGCGCGGCGTGGGGGACCGCCTCCACCTCGCGTTCGACCTCCTGTGGCTGGCGTTCGCCGACGGGCGGGTGGGCCGTCTCCCGGAGGCCCGGTCCGCCGCCCTCGAGGCCCTGGACCTGTTCCGGGAGGTCGACAACGCCACGGGGATCGGCATCACGTTCACCGACATGGCCTTCCTGGCGACGTGGGAGGGGCGGCACGAGGACGCCATCCGGCTGGCCGGTGCCTCGGAGTCGGTCAAGGAGCGGGTGGGCGGTCCTCCGGGGGCCATCGGCGGCTTGCTGGAGGGCGACCCGGTGGCCGAGGCCAGCGCGCACCTCTCCGAGGAGGCCGCTCGCCGGGCCTGGGAGGAGGGTCGGGCCATGAGCCTGGACGAGGCCGTGGCCCTGGCCCGACGGGGCTGACCGGACGCGGGCTTCTCCGCTCGAATGCGATCCCGCCGGCGCCTGTCGGTCACCCCGCGGTCGGATGGAGCACCGGACGGTAGCCGTTCCGGAGGACCGCCACGGTGCTGGGCGGCGTGAGCACGGAGGCCGGACCACGGCCCGGGCGTTCGAGCGGCGAGCCGTAGCCGGCGGGCGACCAGGGCACCAGGCGGTCGCCGAGCACCAGGGCCGGCACGTCGCCGGCAGCGACGAACGTCCCGTCGGGGAGCGACCGCAACGGCGCGGCGTGTCGGCGCTGGCGTCTCCCGTCGACGCGCTCCGCGTGGCGGTAGCGGTCCATCTCGTCGGCCCCCGGACGTTCCCCGAACGCCGTTCGAGGCGTCCACCCGTCTTCGCACGGATGGCTCACTCCGGGCATTCTCGCACCCGGCCTCGTCGAGACGGTCCGTGCGGACGTCCGGCCCGGATCGAAGCGCGAACGACGGGATGAGCCGGCAGAGAGTTGACCAGCCGGGGGGTGGGACCGAGACTCCGGCCCGTCCATCTTCGATTCGAGGAGGTCCTCATGCACGCTCGCTTTGCCGTTCGCGCCGCCATGGCCGCCACCGTCCTGGCGTTCCTCGTCGTCTCGTGCTCCTCGAACGGCGGGGCGAAGCCGACGTTCAGGAGCGAGGGCCCGGATACCGTCCACGGCGTCACGTCGCCGCCCGCCGAGGGGGAACCGACGCCCACCCCCGCGCCCACGCCGAGCCCGGTCGTCGAGCCCACGACCCCGCCCCAGGACGGCGGGGGAGGGGGCGTGAGCGGCATCACGGTGAGCGGGTCCTACGAGATCCTGGCCGACAGGCTGATCGTGGGGGGAGGCGAGCTCCTGGCGGTGGCCCCGCGGGTGTGGATCGGCGCCACCCGGCCGGCGAAGTTCCCCAAGGGCTCCTTCCTGGCCACGGGCACCGGCGCCTACCTCTCGAAGGGCGGCGCGTGGACGAACGCCTCCAGTCGTTCGCTGAAGGACCACGTCCGGCCGGTGTCGGACGCCTCCGTCCTCCGCGCCCTCATGCGGCTGCCCGTCTCCACCTGGCACTACCGGTCGGAGGCTGCGGCGGTCCGGCACATGGGGCCGATGGCCGAGGACTTCTCCCGGCTGTTCCATCTCGGCGGCGATCCGCGACACATCGCGACCGTGGACGAGGAGGGCGTGGCCCTGGCCGCCCTCCGGGCACTCGCTGCTCGCTCGGCCGGCCAGCGGGCGGTCATCGGCTCGCTCCGGGCGCGACTCTCGGCGCAGGGAGCGAGGTTCTCCGCGCTCGAACGCCGCGAGGCCCGACTGGAACGGCTCGTGAGGGCCCTGGCCGCGGGCCGATAGTCGACGCCGGGCCCGGGTTGGAGAAGCCGCCCACGAAGAAGAAGACCGGCATGACCTGGAACACCCAGGTGGCCAGCCACAGCCCGGGGGTCACCGGGATCGCGTTCGTCAGGTACAGGATCCCGCCCTGCCACCAGATCATCGAGACCATCCAGTGGCCCACGACGACGGCCAGGATGCTCACGGCCCGGAGGGCTCGCAGGATGGGGGACCTCCGCCCTTCTCCGGCGCCGGCGGGACGGCCACCATCGGAGTGAGGAAGGGAGGCCGATGCGAGTCAAGGACATCATGACGACCCCGGCCATCACCGTGAGGCCCGGCACTCCGGTCAAGGAGGCCGCCGCGCTGCTGGTGGATCACGGGATCAGCGCGGTGCCGGTGGTGGACGACGCCGAGGAGCTGGTGGGGATCGTGTCGGAGGGGGACCTGATCCCCCTGGAGGCGCCCGCCGAGGTCCACGGCCAGATCCGGCAGGCCCTGCGCCGGACGAGGCCCACTCCTCGAACGGTCGAAGAGGTCATGACCCGCCGCGTGGTGACGCTCCCGGGGGACGCGGACGCCACGCAGGTGGCCAAGGTCATGCTGGACACCGGAGTGAAGTCGATCCCGATCGTGTCCGGGGACCACGTGATCGGCATCGTGGCCCGCCGGGACGTGCTGAAGATCCTGGCCCGGAGCGACGGCGACATCCGCCGGGACGTCGAGGCGCTCCTCGACGACGAGCTGCTGATGCTCGGGCACTGCTCGGCCGGGGTCTCGGGCGGCGTCGTCACGCTGACGACCCCCCACGACGAGCGGCGGCTGGCCGCGCTGCTCGCCCGGTCCGTTCCGGGGGTCCTCGAGGTGGAGTTCGCCGAAGGCCCCGCGTGAGACGGCAGGACGCGAACCAGTCGGCGATGGAACGGAAAGGACCACGACCCATTGACACTAAGGCGTTTCTGACGGACAACCGCCGGGAGATCCTCGATGCGGCGGAAGCGGGGATCCGGCGGAACCAGCTCGGCCACTACGCCCGGGCGGGCGACCGCGAGGTTCGACGGCGGCTGCGGGTCCTGCTGGATCTGCTGACGGAAGCGGCCGCGACCAGGGACCTCGGCCCGGTGGCGGCCTACGCCGGGGCGCTCGCGGTGGAGCGCTTCGACGGCGGCTACGACCTGTCCGAGGTCCAGTCGGCGTTCAACGCCCTGGAGGAGGCCGTCTGGTCGAGGATCGTGGCCCGGGTGGCCCCGGCCGACATCTCCGAGGCCCTCGGGCTCGTGAGCACGGTTCTGGGGGCGGGGAAGGACGCGCTGGCCAGGACCTACGTGACGCTCGGCACCCGGGCCCGCCTCCCGGCATTGGACCTCCGCGCGCTGTTCGCCGGGGCCGCGGGCGCCTGAGCCCCGACCGGAGGATCGAACCGGCCGTTCCGGTCAGCCGGCGAAGCCCCAGAACATCATCGCGGAGGGATTGTCGGGATCCACCCGGACCTTGATGCGGGCCCCCGGAACCACGCCGCCCATGAGGCTCGCGACCATGAACTGGTTGAAGCTCGCGGCGTAGGGCTGGCCGCCGGGCGGTTCCACCTGGACGCCGAACGCCACCTCCTGGCCACCGCCAAAGTCGGTGCGGCCGGTCGGCTGGACCGAGGTGATGGTCGCGGGCATCTCGACCCCCGACTGGTTCAGCTTCATGGCCAGGTCGCGGATGGCGGCGGTCTCGTCCATGCCCATCGGCGTGGCGGCGCCGGCCTGGCCCGTGTTCACGCCCATCCGCTGGGCCATCTCCTGGGCCTGCCGGAGCGCGTCCTCGTATCCACCCATCGGGTTCGCCCCTTTCCCTGGGGCCGCCCGCGCGGCGGCCGGTCGAAGCGAACTCTAGGCGGTGGCCGGCGATCCCGCGTCCGCGATCAGGACGCCAGGTTGTCGCGTTCCTCGATCACGCGCTCCTGCCCGCGGGGGGTGGTCCGGACGTCCTCGCGCGTGACGCTCCGGCGGTTGCCTCCGGCGAAGATGATGACCCCGCTGACGACGAACAGCACGATCCCGACGATCAGCAGGATCAGCCCGATGGTGTTGATGTTGAACCCGGAAGTCGAGACGTCGACGGCGAAGTCCAGGATCGCGCCGATCACCACCAGCACGGCCGAGAACGCCATCAGCCCCGTGCCCGCAGCTCTGTTCATGGTCGGCTCCTCTCGAGGGGGCGCTCCTGCCTTGATTCCCGAGATGCCGCCCCACGAAACGACGGCCCACGGCCTCCCACGCACCGGCCGGATTCGTCGCGCAACCTTCATCTCCCTGAAACGACTTCGTATCACGCCGGGGCCATGCTGGGTCGCGTGGATGACCGAGCGCTCCCGTCGGGGGAGGTGGTGACGATGCAGGATCCCGTCCGAGCCCAGGCCGCCCGCCGCGGGCCGGCAGACGACGCGCTGCAGGAGGGAGTGGCCTCACGCGTCGGAGGTGTTGTCCGGTCGGTGGGCCGGCGGGCCTACCTGTACGACGACCCGGGCACGTTCCTCGCCGCGATCGAGGAGGTGCTGCGCGGGCTGGCCGCGGCCGGGCTCGTGCCCGCCGTCATGCCGGTCACGCCGGCCGGGGACCGGGGGCCGCGACGCTCGCGCGGGCGGGCCTCGTGACGGGCTCCGTATGCGCCTGCGTCCCCGGCCTCCTGGTCGCGGGGCGCGACGACCGGGGCATCGCGGAAGCCTTCCTGAGCGTCGGGTCGGTGGAGGTCGCCCTGCGCGACGGCCGCCGCGTGCTGATCCGGAGTGTGACCCGCTCGGACGCCTGCCTGATCCAGCAGGGGTTCGACCGGCTGTCCCCGGAATCGAGGCGGAACCGGTTCCTGATGCCGGTGACCCGGCTCACCGACCAGGCGGTGGCCTCGCTGGTGACCCTGGACCGCGAGTCCTCCGACGCGGTGGGCGCGCTGAGCCTGGACGAACCGGGCCATCCCGGCGTGGGCATCGCGAGGTACGCGCGGGTCCCGGGTTCGCCCGACGTCGCCGAGGCGGCCGTCACGGTGCTCGACGACTACCAGAGCGTTCGACTGGGGACGGCGCTCGGCGTGGTCCTCGCGTCGCTGGCCGGGCGCCGGGGCATCTCGCGGCTCCGGGCCCACGTGCTCGCGGACAACCGGCGAGTCCTGGCCCTGCTCGACCGGTGGGGGGCCTCGTTGCACGTGGACTCGCCCGGCGTGGCCGTGGCCGAGATCGACATCGACACGTTCGCCGCCATCTGACCGGTCCGGCCGTACGGGCCGTGTTGCGCTCGGCGGCGGTTGGGCGTCAGCTATCCCCGTGGGCGAGGGGCGCGACGTGGTCGGGGTCGTCGGGTGCGGCACCATGGGAAGCGGCATCGCCGAGGCCGCTGCGCTCGCCGGGCACCGGGTGGTGGTGGTCGTGCTCGACGACGACCACGCGTCGCGGGGACGGGAGCTGGTCGCCGGCTCCCTGGAGCGGTCCGTGGCCGCCGACCGGGTGACGGCGGCGGAGCGCGACGCGGCCCTGGGCCGGATCGCGTTCGCCACCGGCACCGGGGCCCTGGAGCCGGCCGGGATCGTGATCGAGGCCGTGCCGGAGCGGCTCGAGACCAAACGGACGGTGTTCGAGGAGGCGGGCCGGGCCGCGCCGGATGCCGTCCTGGCCACGAACACCTCCTCGCTCCCGGTGATCCAGGTGGCCGTGGCCGCGGGGGATCCCGGGCGAGTGGTGGGGCTGCACTTCTTCAACCCGGCGCCGGCCATGCACGTGGTCGAGCTGGCCGCCACCGTGGCCACCGGCGCCGGCGTGGCCGCCCGGGCCCGGGACTTCGCCGAGGGCCTCGGCAAGACCGTGGTGGAGTGCCGGGACCGCTCGGGGTTCATCGCGAACCTCCTGCTGTTCCCGTACCTCAACGACGCCGTGCGGCTCCTGGACCAGGGCGCCGCGACGCGGGACGACATCGACGCCGCGATGCGCCTGGGAGCGGGGCACCCCATGGGGCCCCTCGAGCTGGTGGACCTCATCGGGCTGGACGCCTGCCTGGAGGTCCTGGAGTCGCTGCACCGGCAGTTCGCGGAGGCCCGGTTCGCGCCCGCGCCGGCCCTCCGGGAGCTGGTGGTGGCGGGGTTCACCGGCCGGAAGGCGGGGCGGGGGTTCTACGACCACGAACGCGAGGACGGTCCTGCTCCGGCCGCCGCTCCACCGCCCGAACCGGCCGGCGGCGGACCCCTCGAGGTGGGCGTGGTGGGCACGGGAACGGTGGGGGCCGGCATCGCGGAGGTCGCGGCCCGGGCCGGCCTCGCCGTCGCCTGCTGGGGACGTTCGGAGGACTCCGTGGGCCGGGCCCGGGACGCGGTGGAGCGGTCCACGGCCCGCGCCGTGGAACGCGGCAAGCTGACGTCGGAGGCCCGCGAGGAGCTCCTGTCCGGGATCCTGTTCACCACCCGGCTGGAGGACCTGGGCGGCTGCGACGTGGTGGTGGAGGCGGTGGCCGAGGACCTGGAGGTGAAGCGGGACCTGTTCGAACGCCTCGGCGCCCTGGCCGCGCCGGCGGCGGTGCTGGCCACGGCGACGTCGTCGCTCCCGGTGGTGGAGATGGCCGCCGCCAGCGGCCGGGCCGACCGGGTGGTGGGTTTCCACGTGTTCAACCCCGTCCCGGTGATGCGCCTTGTGGAGGTGGTCCGGACCGCGGCCACGTCGGACGACGCGGCGGCCACGGCGGAGGCCTTGGCCCGGCGGCTCGGCAAGACCGTGGTGCGGTGCCGGGACCGGGCCGGGTTCGTCGTGAACCGGCTGCTGTTCCCGTACCTCAACGACGCCGCGCGCATGGTGGAGGAGCGGTACGCGTCGGTGGACGACATCGACACCGTGATGACGCTGGGGTGCCGCCACCCCGTGGGGCCGCTGGCCCTCATGGACATCGTGGGGCTCGACGTCACGGTCGAGATCCTGCGGAGCCTCCACCGCGAGCTGCACGAGCCGGCCCACGCGCCGGTCCCGTTGCTGGAGCAGATGGTCGGCGCCGGGTTCCTGGGCCGCAAGGCCGGCCGGGGCTTCCGGACCGGGGAGCGCGAACGCGGGGCCTGACCGCCAGGCCATATGCTCGCCGAACCGATGACCGATCCGAACGGCGAGGCCGCGCGCGTCTGGTGGCATTCGTGGGAGGCCGTCGCGCTCGTCGCGGCGGGGACGGCCGTGGGCATCCGAATCGCCCGGGGACGACGGCCCCGCACGGCCCCGCCCGATCCCGATGCCCTCCGGCAGATCTCGTGGCTGGGCCGGCGGCTCGACCCGTACCCGGCGGCCGCCGACCCGGGGCTGGCGTTCCCGGCCCTCCCGCCTGGGCAGGTGGTGGGCGTCCCGGACCGCGGGGAGATGTTCGTCCGGGTGGCCCGCCGGGAGGAGGGGGACGGGATCCCGATCCTGCTCCTGCACGGGTGGATGGCCACCGCCGACCTCAACTGGTTCCTGCTGTACGAGGCCCTGTCGGGGCGGCACACGGTGATCGCCCCCGATCTCCGGGGGCACGGCCGGGGCATCCGGAGTCCCCGGCCGTTCACGATCGAGGACTGCGCGGACGACGTCGCGGGGCTCCTGCGCCGGTTGGGGATCGAGAAGGCCGTGGCGGTGGGGTACTCGATGGGCGGGCCGGTGGCCCTCGAGCTGTGGCGGCGACACCGGGAGCTGGTGGCCGGGCTGGTGCTGGAGGCCACCGGGCTCCAGTTCAGCTCGACTCCGTTGCAGCAGACCGCGTGGCGGATGCTCGGCGTGGGCGGGGTCCTGCTGCGATGGCCAACCGGGCGGATGGTGCTGTTCCGCCTGGGCGGGGCCCTCCGCGAGATCCCCGACGAGCTCCTGGCGTACCGGGGATGGGCCGACGGCGAGTTCCGGCGGAACGACCCCCTGGAGGTGGTGGAGGCCGGCCGGGCCCTCAGCCGGTTCGACGCCCGGCCGTTCGCCCGCTCGGTGGACGTCCCGACGTCCGTGGTGGTGACCACCGGCGACCGGATGGTGCCGCCGTCCGAGCAGCGGGCCCTGGCCGAGGCCACCGGGGCCAGGGTGTTCGAGTTCGACGCCGACCACTCCGCCGTGGCGGTCCGCCCCCGGGAGTTCGCCGAGGTCACGCTGGAAGCCGTCGCCGCCGTGCTCCCGGAGGCCGAGGAGGCCGCCGACTCCGCCTGACGCGGCGGCGCAGGGTGGATGGCCTCGCCGCCCGCCATGCGCCATGATCAGCCCTGCGGCATCGAGTCGGGTGGACATCGACGAGGCTGGCCCGCGGCCTCGCTCGGAGAGGAGAGGGCGATGGCCAGCAAGTTCGTGACGGAGCTCATGAATGACGTCGTATCCCGGAATCCCGGCGAGGTGGAGTTCCACCAGGCCGTCCGGGAGGTGGCCGAGTCCGTGGAGATCGCACTGGACCGCCATCCGGAGTATCGGGATGCCAAGGTCCTCGAGCGGATCATCGAACCGGAGCGCGTGATCATGTTTCGGGTCTGCTGGGTGGACGACGCCGGCGAGATTCAGGTCAACAAGGGCTACCGGGTGGAGATGAACAGCGCCATCGGCCCGTACAAGGGAGGCCTCCGCTTCCATCCCAGCGTGTACCTGGGCCTGCTGAAGTTCCTGGCGTTCGAGCAGGTGTTCAAGAACGCGCTGACCACGCTCCCGATGGGCGGCGGCAAGGGCGGCTCGGACTTCGACCCGAAGGGCAAGAGCGACGCGGAGGTCATGCGGTTCTGCCAGTCGTTCATGACCGAGCTGGCCCGCCACATCGGCCCCAACACGGACGTCCCGGCCGGCGATATCGGCGTGGGGGGCCGCGAGATCGGCTACCTGTTCGGCCAGTACAAGCGGATCCGCAACGAGTTCAGCGGCGTCCTCACGGGGAAGGGCCTGGGGTGGGGCGGCTCGCTGATCCGCCCGGAGGCCACCGGGTACGGGGCCGTGTACTTCGCCCACGAGATGCTGTCCGCCCGCAACGAGGAGCTGGAGGGGCGCGTCTGTCTGGTCTCCGGCAGCGGCAATGTGGCGCAGTACACCGTGGAGAAGCTGCTGCACATGGGGGCCAAGCCGGTGACCATGTCGGACTCCGGCGGGTTCGTCCACGACCCCGCCGGCATCGACTTCGAGAAGCTGGGCTGGGTCATGGAGCTGAAGAACGAGCGACGGGGCCGCATCAGCGACTACGTCGAGCAGTACCCGGGCGCGACGTTCACGGCGCGCGATCCCAAGGCCGACTTCAACCCCCTGTGGGCCATCCCCGCGGACTGCGCGTTCCCCGGCGCGACCCAGAACGAGATCAACGCCAAGGACGCGGTGAACCTGTTGAACGGCGGCGTGCACGTGGTGGCCGAGGGGGCGAACATGCCGACGGTTCCGGAGGGCGTCGAGCGGTTCCTCGACGCCGGGATCCTGTATGGCCCGGGCAAGGCGGCGAACGCCGGAGGCGTGGCGGTGTCCGGGCTCGAGATGTCGCAGGACTCGCTGCGCATCACGTGGCCTCGCGAGGAGGTCGACCACCGCCTCAAGGACATCATGAAGGCCATCCACCTCCAGTGTCGCGAGACCGCCGAGGAGTACGGGACCCCCGGCAACTACGTGAACGGCGCGAACATCGCGGGCTTCGTGAAGGTCGCCGACGCCATGCTCGACCAGGGAATCGTGTAACGCTGTCCCACGACACCCCAGCCCTTCGCGCCCTGGCCGGATCGGGGCTCGCGTTCGACGTCGTGCGGACGGAACGGCCGTCGAGCGTCGAGGAGAGCGCCGCCCTGCAGGGGATCGAGGTCGGGCACCTCCTGCGGACGATCGTGATCAGGCGGGGGGCCGGCGACTACCTGTTCGTGCTGGTCCCGGGGGGCCGCCAGATCGACTGGCCGAAGCTCCGGGCTCACCTGGGGGTGAGCCGGCTGTCGCTTCCCGACCAGGACGAGGCCCGGGAGGCCACCGGATACGAACGCGGCTCGATCACGCCGTTCGGTTCGACGCCGGCGTGGCCGGTGGTCGCTGACGCCTCCATCGCCGGGATGGACCGCGTGGCCATCGGCGGTGGGGGCCGTGGCATCAACCTCCATCTCGCGGCGGGCGACCTCCTGGCCCACATCGGCGCCGACGTTGTCGACGTGACCCGCCCCGCCTGACCTTTCCGGGCGACCAGGTTTGGACGAGCCCGTCCCCGGGTACTCCGGCGCTGCGCCCAGCAGGGGTGACGGCCACCGGCGAACGGCCGGTCGCCGCCCGCCCGGTGGGCCGCTCGGTCCAATGTCCGCACCGCCCCGGTCCGCCGGGTCGGAACGAGAGGGGGAACGTCCCGTGAAGCAGCGCCTCCGGCGACTCCTGCCGGCCTTCGCCGTGATCCTCGTATCCCTGGGGATGGTCCTCGGCCCGTCGGCCGTCCGGTCCATCTCCTCACCCCACTCGACCGGGAACGGCCCCGCACTCGCCGCGCCCGGCGCCGGCCGTGCCGGCTCCGGCTCCGGCCGGACGTCCTCTCCGGCCCCCGGGATCGTGGTGCGACACGCCGTGAAGCGGGGCATCTCTGCGCCGCTTCGGACCATCACGCCGGTCGCCCCGACGCCGTACATCGAGAAGGAGCCGGGCGTCCTGCCGCACGCCGGGAGCGCGGTGCAGCACGCCGTGGACGGGGCGTTGCAGACCACCCCGCCGTCGCAGCCCATCCCCCCCACCAGTCGCAACTTCGAGGGCCAGGACGTCGGCGCCGACGGCGCGCTATTCGTGGGCGCGCCGCCCGACACCGAGGGCGACGTGGGCCCCAACAACTACGTCCAGTTCGTCAACGTGTTCTTCACGATCTACGACAAGGACGGCAACGCCCTGTACGGGCCCGCCGACGGCAACACGCTGTTCAGTGGGTTCGGCGGCCTGTGCGAGCTCACGAACGACGGCGACCCGATCGTCCAGTACGACCCGCTGGCGGACCGGTGGATGTTCACGCAGTTCGCGTTCGCCCGCGACGAGTTCGCCACCGGCCTGCCGGTGCCGCCGTACCACCAGTGCTTCGCGGTCTCCACCACGTCGGACCCGACCGGCTCGTACTACCTGTACGACTTCGAGATCAGCCAGACCAAGCTCAACGACTACCCGCACATCGGCGTGTGGCCGGACGCCTATTACATGTCGATCAACCAGTTCAACAGCGGCACCCTGGACTTCGCCGGGGCCGGCGCGCTGGCGTTCGAGCGGCGGAAGATGCTCCTGGGCCAGGACGCGCAGATGGTGTACTTCGACGAGTCGGCCTTCGACCCGGACCTCGTCTACGGCGGGCAGCTGCCGGCCGACCTCGACGGGACCACCCCGCCCGCGGCCGGCGAGCCGAACTTCTTCATGCAGTTCTCGGACAGCAACACCGCCGGCCAGGACAAGCTCCTGCTGTGGAAGTTCCACGTCGACTGGGCGACCCCCGCCAACTCGACGTTCGGCAACGGCACCACGCAGGGCACGCCGGTCCAGATCCCGGTGGCCGACTTCGACTCCAACCTGTGCGACCACGGGAACACGCGGGGGTGCATCCCGGAGAAGGACACCACGGCCCCCGACGACAACCTCGACTCCATCCCGGACCGGCTGATGTACCGGCTGGCCTACCGGAACTTCGGGGACCACGAGGTCATCCTGGCCAACCACACGGTGAACGCGGGCGGCGGCAACGTGAGCCACGCCGGGGCCGGGATCCGCTGGTACGAGGTCCGCGACCCGAACGGGACCCCCTCGGTGTTCCAGCAGGGCACGTTCGCGCCGGACGCCACCGACCGGTGGATGGGGAGCCTCGCCATGGACTCTGCCGGCGACATCGCCATGGGGTACTCAGCGTCCGACGCCGCTTCGTTCCCGTCCATCCGGTACGTGGGGCGCCTGGTGGGCGACCCGCTGGGCCAGATGACCCGGGGCGAGGGCACCGTGATCCAGGGCACGGGGTCCCAGGTGGGGACCAGCAACCGGTGGGGCGACTACAGCAGCCTGTCGGTGGACCCCGACGGGTGCACGTTCTGGTTCACGTCCGAGTACTACCAGGCCACCGGGAGCTTCGGATGGGCCACCCGGGTGGGAGCCTTCTCGTTCCCCACCTGTGGCGACCCCCAGATCGGCCTGAGCGGCCCCGCGTCCGCCCCCGCGCGGAGCAACGTCACGTACACGGCGACGGTGGTCGCCGGAGAGGGCACCGCCTCGCTGGCGACGGTGACGGACCCGCTGCCGGCGGGGATGATCCCGGTCTCGGCGACCTCGACGGTGGGAACCTGCTCGCTCGGAACCACGGTGACGTGCGCCTTGGGGAACCTGGCTCCGGGTCAGTTCGCCACGGTCACCATCACCGCGCGCACCGGCCAGGCCGGAGCCGTCGACAACACCGTCCACTTGGGGACGAGCAGCGCGGACGCGAACCTGGCCAACAACGTGGCCACCGTCCACACGCAGGTGCAGGACGCCTGCCAGCCGCCCGGCATCACGGTGGTCAGCGACGGCGCCGGGGACTCCACGGACATGCAGGGCCAGCACGACCTGCGCGCGATCTCGGTGGCCGAGCCGTTCCAGAACGGCGGGCCGAACAAGCTGGTGTTCACGCTGAAGGTGGCGGACCTGTCCGGCACCCTCACCCCGAACACCTCGTGGCCCATCTACTTCTCGCTGCCGGACCACACCGGCCGGTTCGTCGACATGCGGACCGACGCGTCGAGCGCGGTCTCGTACCACTACGGGACGGTGGGCGTGGAAGGGCCGACGGGGACGTTCGGCTACTACGGTGGCACCACCGACCAGGGCACCGCCGACGCAGGCAGCTTCCTGCCCGACGGCACCATCCGGATCACGGTGGCGGACAGCAAGTTCGGGCTGAACCCCGGCAACGCGATCGACAAATTCCAGTCGAGGATCAGCGTGGACGCGGTCGCCGGGTCGTTCACCCCGGACAACGCCCCGAACAGCACCACCGCGCCGGCGGGGAGCTACACGCTGGCGGGGAACGCGGTATGCCAGCCGGCCGACCTGACGGTGACGAACATCGACAGCCCCGACCCCGTGGCCGTCGGGTCGAACCTCACGTACGCGATCCATGTCACGAACCAGGGGCCGGGTTCCGCGCCCGGGACGGTGCTGTTCGACCAGCTCCCGGCGGGGCTGAGCTTCGTCTCGGCCAGCCCGGGATGCGCGGCCTCGGGGAGCAGCGTGCTGTGCGACCTGGGGACGCTGGCCTCCGGCGCGTCGCCCATCGTCAACATCGTGGTGAAGCCGACGTCGCAGGCCGGGTCACCCGTGTCCGACACCGCGACGGCGTCCAGCTCGGCGCCGGACCCGACCATCCCGGCCTCGGGGTCGGCCTCGACCCAGGTGTCCGGGCTGGCCGCCAAGAAGTGCCCCGGCTACCTGAGCTCGTCGCTGCACCAGGTGGTGGGGACCTCGGTGGCCGACGTCCTCACGGGGACCGACGGGATCGACGTCATCTGCGGCCTGGGCGGGAACGACACCCTGTACGGCCTGGGCGGGAACGACATCCTGATCGGCGGGACCGGCAACGACGTGTTCTACGCAGGGACCGGCTCCGACACGGTCAAGGGCGGATCGGGCAACGACACCGCCTACGGCGAGGAGGGCATCGACAGCCTGAAGGGCGACGCGGGGGACGACCTTCTGTGGGGCGGCCCCGGCAACGACGTCCTGATCGGGAACAAGGGCGCCGACCGGGCCTCCGGCGAGGCCGACGACGACACCCTGCGACTGCAGGACAACGTCTACGGCAACGACTCCGGCGACGGCGGCGACGGCTCCGACACCTGCCTCGCCGACAAGCAGGACCACGTCGTGAACTGCGAGGCCCGCTAGCGCTCGCGACGCACGAACTGGCGCCCCGGCCGGCTCGGACCACGCCGGCCGGGACGCTTCGTGTCCGGGTCCTTTCGACGGCGCCGGGGCGAACCTGCGACGATTGGGCCGGCGCCTCGGCGCCCTACGTGGTCGCCGGACGAGCAAGGAGGAGACAGGGTGGGCGACGAGCAGCCGTCCTTCGAGCGGGACATCAAGCCGCTGTTCCGGGATTCGGACCGGTCCGAGATGTCGTGGGCGTTCGACCTGTGGAGCCACGACGACGTGAAGAACAACGCCGATGTCATCGTGGAGCGGCTGGAGACGGGCGACATGCCGTGTGACGACTCCTGGCCTCCGGAACAGGTGGCTCGGTTCCGTCGGTGGATGGAGGCCGGCGCCCCCGCCTGAGATCGCCCGCGCAATCCCCCCGGGTCCCTCTTCGGCCGTGCCGTCGGCTAGGGTGGGCCGGTGGCCGAGCACACGACCACCCCGCCGGGTGAGGCCCGCCCGTCCCCTGCTCGCCGGTGGCCCCAGTGGTCGTGGGGCGGGTTGCTCGTGGTGCTGGGGGCGGTGGCGGCTGCGGCCGTGGTGGCGTGGCAGTTCCTGTCGCTGTATCCCGAGCGGGGGTTCGCCACCCCGATCGCCAACGACACGCTGAAGTACATCTGGCGGAGCAACCTGGCCCAGGCGGCCGGGCTGCACGCCATCGCCGGGGTGCCGGCGGCGACGACGGTCAGCGCGGACCGTCCGGGGTTCCCGGTGGTGGCCGCCGTCGTGCACTCCGTCCTGGTGGCCTCGCCGTTCCGGTTCGCGTTCGTGGTCCCCGCGGTGACCGCGGTGATCATCGGGCTGGCCGCCGGCGCGCTGATGACGTCGGCCGTGGACGAGCCGCGGTGGTCGTTCCCCGTGTACGTCCTGGCGGTGGGGGGCTCCGTGAACGTCACGCTGATGTCGGTGGGCTACGGGGACAACCTCATGGTCTCGGGGGTCTTGGTGGCCGGGGCGACCTGTGCGCTGCTGGCCGCGGACGGCCGGCGGGGGGTGGTGGCCACCGGGGTCCTGCTGACCGGCGCGGCCCTGGTCCACTGGCAGTTCACGGGGCTGTTCGTGGCGATCCTGCTGGGCCTGGCCGGGCTGCTGGTGCCGGAGTCCGTGCTGGCCATCCGGCGGGGAACGAGGGCCGTCCGGACGCCGTCGGCGCGCATGGGGGCGGGAGTGCTCGCGGGGGCCGCGGTGGGGGCCGGCCTGCTGCTGGTCCTGGCCCCCGGTTCCCCGGACACCGCGAACACGAACCGGGGGAGCTTCCTGCAGAAGCTGGCCAGGACCCGCGACGCCTACCGGTTCGGCGTGGCCGGCCCGGTGGCCGCGGAAGGGGCCATCGCCGTGGCCGTCCCGCCACGGGCCCGGCGGCTTCGGGGACTGGCCCTGCTCGTCGGGTGGGGGATGACCGCGGCGGGTGGGTACTGGGCCCTGCGGATCGCGCGCATGACGGTCCCCGCGCACCGGCTCATCGCGTTCGCGCTGGCCATCCCCATGCTGGGGGCGGCCGCCGTGGTCGGCGTCGCCAGGGCCCTCGGTTGGGTGGCGTCGGCCCTCGGCCGGGGCCGGGAGCGACGGCCAGGGGCGGTCGCCCTCCGGGTGGCCGCCGCGGTGGTCGGCGGAGCCGTGGTGGCCGCGGCGGTCGTGTGGGGGGTCGCCGTGGCCAGGGGGGAATGGTTCGACCGGGCCCGGCCCGTCATGCGCGTGCCCGGGCTGAACAAGGCGCCGGTCACGGAGGCCGGGGCGCTGGCCGAGGCCGCCACCGCCGGACGGTACGTGGCCCGCGACGGGGGAGGGCGCCCGGTCGTGTACATCGTGGGCGCGGGCGGCGGGGCCGGTGGAGGCGGGGCGGTCGCGGCCGCGGGGATCATCCGTGATGGGATCCCGCCGGACCAGCTCCCCACCACCGCGTTCTACGTGGGTGAGGCCCGGCTGTTCCTGCGGGGCATCCCCTTCCGATCCGACTTCAGCGCCAGGGCCAATCTCGTGTCGATGCGGTTCTGGCAGGGAGCCAGGCCGTTCGCCAAGGACGCCATCGCCATCGAGCTGCTGGCATTCAACCCCGCCCTGGCCAAGCACGGGCGGCCCGAGCCCGGCGGGTGGATCGCCAAGGGGGTGTGGCTTGTCCGGGGTCCCCAACCGTCCGGGCCGATCCAGGCGGCGCCGGCGCCGCGGCCCCCCTCGTGGCCGTCCCTGGCGCTGCTCACGTTCGGGATCGTGGCGCTCGTGGGGGCGGCCGGCTCCGGGTGGTCGTTCGCGCTGCTCGATGCGGATCCGGGAACGAGAGCCGCCCTGGCCCCCGCGTTCGGGGTCGCGACGATCGCCATCGGCGGCGCGGTGGCCGACCGGGCCGGGCTCCGCTTACGGGGGGTCACCGGGATCGCGGTCGCGGTCGCCGTGACGGCGGTGGGGTGGGTCCTGTGGTGGCTCGTCCGCCCTCGAGCGGACGCGACCGCACCCGACGCGACCGCACCCGACGCGACCGCACCCGACGAGACCGCACCCACCGCCGTCGCGCCGGACGCCATCCACCCGGACCCGCCGCCCGTATAAACTATCGTCGTTGGCGATACGAACGTCCGCACGAGCGCCCTGCCTCAGGCGGGGCGCGTCCATGGAGGTCAGATGATCGATCCACGTGAGACGAGCGGTCCGGTTCGCCGGGCCCATGAGGACGCAGACGAGGGTGCCGGCGCCGCCGCTCGCGACGCGCGCCTGGCCGTCGTCCGCGGGGGGCATCCGGGGGCGCCGGGGCGGAATGAGGCCGCCGAGCGGTCCGTCCGGGACCTGCTGGTCGCGCTGGGCCAGGACCCCGACCGCCCGGGACTGGTGGACACGCCGCGCCGGGTGGCGGCATCGCTCGGCGAGCTGCTGATCCCGGTGCCGTTCACCCCGACCACGTTCCCCAACGAGGAGGGCTACGACGAGCTGGTCCTGGCCCGCGACATCGAGTTCCACTCGCTGTGCGAGCACCACATGCTGCCGTTCATCGGCGTGGCCCACGTGGGCTACCTGCCGAAGGACCGGATCATCGGGCTGTCGAAGCTGGCCCGGGTGGTGGACATGTTCGCTCGCCGCCTCCAGGTCCAGGAGCGGATGACCTCCCAGATCGCGAGCTGGCTGAACGACAACCTCGAGCCGAAGGGGGTGGGCGTGGTCCTGGAGGCCGAGCACACGTGCATGGCCCTGCGGGGGGTGCGCAAGCACGGCTCCCGCACCATCACCTCCGCCCTCCTGGGCTGTGTCCGGAGCGACGCCCGGACCAGGCAAGAGTTCCTCTCGCTGGCGACGCGGCAGCCCGAGCGGCGTTAGGGTCGGGGCATGGCGGTCGTGGTGACCCGCCGCGAGACGTTCACGGCCGGACACCGGCTGTTCAATCCGTCGTTCTCCGACGAACGCAACCTCGCGGTGTTCGGCAAGTGCAGCAGCCCCTCGGGGCACGGGCACAACTACGTGATGGAGGTGTCGGTGGCGGGCGACCTCGATCCCGAGACCGGCTACGTGATGGACCTGGGGACGCTCTCGGCCGTCCTCCATGAGGCGGTGATCGCGGACGTCGACCACCGGAACCTCAACACCGACGTCGACTGGCTGGCCGGGCGGATCCCCACGACCGAGGTTCTGGCGGACGCGATCTGGGACCGGCTGGAGGAACGGCTGCCCGCCGGGGCCCCAGGCGCCCCCGCCGCTCGTCGCCCGGTACGGGCCCCGGGACCTCCGCGTGTTCACCGACGGCGAGCTCGAACGGTTCCTCGGTCCGCTGGGCCTGGAGGCGTCCGAGGTGGCGGCCGGGGGCGAGGCCTGGCGCCGGGCCGCGCCGGCCCTGGCCTGGGAGCTGCTGTACCGGGTGGAGCCCGAGCTGTACGTCCGGCTCACGGTGGGTGAGCGGCTGCACCCCGGGATCCTGGCGTGGCTCCCCGAACGCGTCGGCACCGCCGTGGAGGTCGGCGCCGGGTGGGGGCGGCTCACCATCGATCTGGCGCCGAGGTGCGAGCGGCTGGTGGCGGTGGAGCCGGCCGGGCCCATGCGCGACATCCTCCGGTCGAACGTCGCCGGCCGGCCCGGGGTGGAGGTCGTCGCAGGGTTCTTCGACGAGCTGCCGGTGGGACCCGCCGAGGCCGAACTGGTGATCGCCTGCTCGTCGTTCACAGCCCACCCCGCGCACGGCGGGGACCCCGGCCTGGCCGGGATGGAGCGGGCGTGCCGCCCGGGCGGCCTGGTGGTGGTGGTGTGGCCGGATCGACCCGAGTGGCTGGCCGAGCGCGGGTTCGCCCTGGTGGAGTTCGAGGGGGGCATGGCGGTGGAGTACGCGTCCGCCCAGGAGGCCGTGGAGCTTGCCCGGATCTTCTGGCCGGACGCCGCCGAGGAGGTGGAGCGTCGAGGGGACCGCCGGGTCCCGTACGAGGTGCTCGGCGTCCCGGCGCCCCGGTCCCTGTGCTGGCGCCGGAGGCCGGAATGAGGATCGCCGTGATGGCGCCGCTGGTCACTCCCATCGCCGAGCCGAACGTGGGGGGCTCGCAGGCGCTGCTGGCCGACCTCGCTGTGGGGCTGGCCGGCCGGGGCCACGACGTGGCCGTGTACGCGGCGTCGGGCTCCAGCATCGACGGGGTGGACGTGGTGGACACCGGGGTGGATCCCGCCTCGCTGGCGGCCACCCTGTTCCGGGCGAACCGCGAGGGCGGGGCTCCTGGGGATTCCCGCGCGGCCCGGGACGCGTTCGAGCGCTCCGCCGTGCTGGTGGCCGGGCGCGGAGCCGACATCGTGCACGTCCATGCGTTCGACGGGCCGGCCGTCGACGCCGCCGCGACGCTTCCGTTCCCGATCGTCCAGGTCCTGCACCTCCCGCCGGTCCCGGACGTGGCGGCGGCGGTGCGCCGGGCCCCGGAGCGGCTCGCCGTGGTGACCGTGTCCCGGTGGATGGAGTCCGCGTGGCGGGCCGCGGGGATCCCGTCGACGGTGATCCCGAACGGGGTCCCGGTCGAACGGATCCCGTGGGGCGCGGAGGGAGGCCGGGAGGTCCTGTTCGCCGGCCGTCTCTCGCCGGAGAAGGGCACGATCGAGGCCCTGGAGATCGCCTCCCGGGCGGGGGCGCCGATCCGCGTGGTGGGAGGGCCCTACGACCCTCGCTACGCCGAGGCCGTGGAGGCGTGGGGGGACCGGCCCGGGGTGTCGTTGGAGGGGCCGGTGCCCCGGCGGCGCCTGTGGGAGCTCATGTCCGAGGCCCGGGCCGTGCTGTGTCCGGTCCGGTGGGACGAACCGTTCGGGCTGGTGGCCGCGGAGTCCCAGGCCGCGGGGGCCCCGGTGATCGGGTTCCGCCGGGGGGCCCTGGAGGAGGTCGTGGCCGACGGCGTCACCGGCGCGCTGGTCCCCGAGGGCGACCTCGACGGCGCGGCCCGGGCGGTCTCGGGCGCGGGCCGGTTCGACCGATCGGCGTGCCGGCGCCACGCCGAGGAGACCCTCGATCTCGAACGGACCCTGGACGGCTACGAGGAGCTGTCCGTCCGGCTGGTGGAGACGGCTCGCGGCGTGGGGACGGGGCGATGACCGGGGGCGGCCCCCTGGAGGGGGAGGTGGCGGTGGTCACCGGGGCCAGCCGTGGGATCGGCCGTGCCGTGGCGGTGGCGGTGGCCGCGGCGGGGGCGTCCGTGATCCTCGCGGCCCGGGACCTCGAGGCGCTCGAGCACGCCGCCGAGGAGATCCGGGCGACCGGCGGACGGGCGGAGGGCGTGGTCACCGACGTGTCCGACCGCGAGCAGGTGGAGCGCCTGTTCGACGCGGCCGATGCGCAGGGTGGGTGCTCGATCCTGGTGGCCGCCGCGGGGGTCCTCACCAAGGGCCTGGTGGAGGAGACCACCGACGAGGCCTGGTCCGAGACCATCGGGGTGAACCTCACGGGGACGTTCCTGTGCTGCCGGAGGGCCTTCGGGGCCATGCGCCGGCGCGGTGGGGGCCGCATCGTGGCCATCTCGTCGCTGTCCGGCGTGTACGCCACCGAGAAGTTCCCGGGCCTGTCCGCGTATAACGCGTCGAAGGCCGGGATCGTCGGGCTCGTCGAGGGCCTCGCCGTGGAGGGCCGGGAGCACGGGATCTCCGCGCTGTGCCTGTCCCCCGGGGCCGTGGACACCGAGATGCTGCGCCTGGCGAACCCGAGCCTCCGGCCGGGCCTGCAGCCGGAGGACGTGGGGCATCTCATCGTGGAGCTCCTGGACGGCCCCATCCACGCGCTCACGGGGACCAACCTGCCGCTGTTCTCGAACCGCTGACCACCGGCCCATGGCCGCGAGTTTTGTCACTCTCGCGAACGCTCACCGCGTTTCGGTGCCGGGAGGGCTGGATACGGTCGAAAGGTGGGTATGGCCGGAGCAGCGATCCGGATCGCCGTGACCCCCCGGCTCTCCCCGAACCCGAGGAGGGCTGCCCCGCGGGCGGGACACCCCGGCCCCCGGCATCGCCGGGGCGCCGCGTCGTGCTCTCGCCGTCTCCCGCGGCATCTCCGGCCCTCGGGGCAACGCCTGTCGTGGTCCCCAGTTCGCCCGCGGCATCGCCGGCTCGCGAGGGAACGCCTGTCGTGGCCGCGGCTCGCCATGACCCTGCTCGCCGTCGCCGCCCTGGCGGCCGCGCTGCGGGGATCGGGCGTCGTCCCGGCCTTCGGCGACGAGGCGCGGCCGGCTCCCCCGGTGCAGGTGCGGGCTCCGGCCCCCGCGGCGGTGGGCGTCCTGGAACCGTGCCCGGGGCGGTGGGGCCCGGATTCGCCCCTGTCCCGGCTCATCGTCTGCGAGGCCGAGGTGTGGGACGTGCCGGGGGGAGCGGCCAAGGCGCTGGCGGTGGCGCGGTGCGAGTCCTCGATGCGAACCGCCGCGTTCAACCCCTCCGGGTGTGGCGGCACCGGGTGCACCGGGCTGTACCAGCAGAGCCTCCGGTACTGGCGGGGGCGCGCCGCGAGCTACGGCTTCGCGGGGACGCCGCCGACGGACGCGATGGCGAACGTCGTCGTGAGCATGAGGATGGCGGCCGAGAAGGGGACCTGGGCCAGGGACTGGCCCGTGTGCGGGGCCTGAGGGGGCGTCGCTACGAGTACAGCTCGCCGTGGTCCGGCCGCGTGACGCCGTCCTCCGGCGGGTCGGCCGCCTGGACCGTTCCTCCGGATCCCTCCGAGGTGGTGACGTCCGGGTCCACCCCGGCGATCGGATCGAAGTCCCAGGCCGGTTCGGTCTTCTGCGCGAAGCCGGGATCGGACGTCTCGGTCGCATCGGGGACAACCGAGGCGATCCGGTCGAACGCGCCCCGGAGCTCGGCCAGCACGGCCTCGCGGATCGCGGCGGCCTCCGCCAGGTTCCGTTCGGACTCCCGGCGGGCCTGGAGCGCCTCGTCCCCGGCGTCGGACCTGACCCGGTCGGCCTCCTCGCGGGCCGTGGCGAGGATGCGTTCGGCCTCGTCGCGGGCCGTGGCGATCAGGCCCGCGGATTGCGCGGCGGCCTGGCCCATGGTCCGCTGGACCTCCTGGAGGTGCCCGGCCGCCGATTGCTCGGCGTCGCTCCGGGCGGCCACGACCATGCGGTCCGCCTCCTGGCGGGCCTCGTTCACCGTGCGTTCCGCCTCCTGGCGGGCCTCGGCCAGGAGTCGGGCGGTCTCCCGGTCGGCTTCCTGCCGGACCGAAGCTGCGTGGGAGTCGGCCTCGCGGAGCACGTCGGCCATGCGGACGGCCATTCCGCTGACCGCGGTGTCGCCCTCGATGGGAGCGGGCCCTGCCGGCGGGACGCGGCGGAGCTCGGCCACCTGGGTCCGGAGGTTCGCGAACATGCCGGCCAGCTTGTCGAGGAAATCGTGGACCTCCTCCGGCGAGTAGCCGTTCGGGGCGTGCGCGAACCGGCGCCGGCGGATCTCGTCCGCCGCCGCCCAATCCGCCGGAGCGAGACCGACGAGCACGTCGCTCTGCTCCCCGTTCATCTCGTGTTCGGGCATCGATGTCTACATCGGCGGCCGGGGGGCCGGCCTGAACCCGTGGGTCGGCCCTTTCTCGGCCTCGGTTCCCCGGCGGGGTGGGTAAGAACTGTCTCGTGGACTCCTCGCAGACCGAATTGGGCGACAGGTACCGGCTCGAACAGACGGTCGGGGCAGGCGGCATGGCCCAGGTCTACCGGGGCACCGACACCGTGCTGGGCCGGACGGTGGCCATCAAGGTCCTGGCCCCCCAGTACGCCCGGGACCAGGGGTTCGTGCAGCGGTTCC
>WNGF01002848.1_pt1 | contig 26215 bp, 27 predicted proteins | sample 5400641 | NCBI WGS metagenome assembly WNGF01 (sample SAMN13153371, study PRJNA577476) | soil metagenome | isolation source: 80 cm soil or saprolite under grassland replicate 2 | place: USA:California | collected 2016-06-15 | reverse complement strand
GGCCAGTACGCCCAGACGAACGTCGACGTAAAGCGCTCGCAGCCGTAGTCGCGGTGCGGCAGCCCGGGCCGGTCGTCGTGGCACCACACGCGCGTCCCGAGCGCCGCGTTCAGCAGCTCGTGCTCCGCGTCGTTCAGGAGGAAGAAGTCGACCTGGTGCGCGTACTCGTCCTGCACGACGGCCCACGAAAAGACGCCGGCACGGAGCAGGCCCGGGTCGAGCCAGATCTCGCCGGGTGTCGAGTACGCGGAGACCCCGGGCAGGAGGTGGATCTGGATCAGTCCGGGGACGGCGTTCCAGTCGAAGACGCTCGCGTCGAGCGCGCCGCGCACCTGCGCGCGATCGGCGGCGTTGCCGCCGACGACGGCGTAGCTACCGCCGCGCGCGAGCGCGGCCGACGGAAGAGCGAGCGCGACAAGCGACGCCAGGCAGGCAAAGCGAGCGACCATGGCCGATCAGGAATCGGCCGCGCCCCTCGAAGGGGTGATCCCTGAAAGCGGTTATCAAGCACGCGGCCAAGCGGCCGACAACCGGCGCTGCGTCTCCGCGATGTGCTCCGGCAGCACCTTCACGTCCGCGAGCACGGGCATGAAGTTCGTGTCCCCGGCCCAGCGCGGGACGACGTGCATGTGCACGTGGTCGACGATTCCCGCGCCCGCGATCCGGCCGAGGTTCCAACCGAGGTTGAACCCCTGCGGCGCATACGTCTGTGCGAGCGCGCCGATCCCCTGCGCGGCGAGCGAGTGGAGCTCGGCGGCCTCGTCGCGATCGAGCTCGCCGAACTCCGCGACGTGTCGTGTCGGCGCGACGAGCAGGTGACCGGACGCGTACGGGAACTTGTTCAGCAGCACGAGCGCCCGCTCGCCGCGATGCACGAGCATCGCCTCGTCCGGCTCGCAGAAGATGCAGCCGGGCTCCTCGTCCGCATGCCGGACGTACTCGAGACGCCACGGAGCCCAGAGGGGCCTAGGGCTCATCCCACACGCGGGGCTTGTACCACACTGCATAGGCTGCGCGGCAGATGCGTCCGCTCGCCCAGCCGACGTGGAAGATCCTGACCGTGGTCGTTGGAATCTCGGCCGCGCTGCGCCTCTGGGCGGCCGACGGCATTTCGACGCCGTGGATCGCGCCCGACGAGCTGATCTACGCCGACCTCGCGCGGAGCTTCTGGCAGACGGGGCACTTCGAGCTCTTCGAGGAGCCGGTCGCGCTGTTCAGCGTCGTCTACCCGGTGTTCGCGGGCATCCCGCTCTCGCTCGCCGACCGGATCGCCGGCTACGACCTGCTGAAGGCGCTGCAGGCCGTCGCCATGTCGCTGACCGCGATCCCCGTGTACCTCTGGGGGCGCGAGCTCGTCTCGCGCGGCTGGGCGCTCGTCGCGGCGGTGCTCGCGCTCGCGCTGCCGAGCCTGGCGTACTCGGGGCTGATCATGACGGAGGTCGCGTTCTATCCCGTGTTCGTCCTCGCGGCGTGGGCGCTCGCGCGCGCGGTCGAGGTGCCGACGCTGCGGCGGCAGGCGATCGCGCTCGCGGGCATCGTGCTCGTGTGCGCGACGCGCCTGCAGGCGATCCTCTTCCTGCCCGCCTACGTGACGGCGGTCCTGCTCGACGCCGTCGCCGCGCGCGACGCGCGGCGGCTGCGCGCGCACATTCCCGCAGCCGCAGCGCTCGTCGTGCTCGCGCTCGCGTGGTCGGCGTGGCAGCTGCGGCACGGCGGCCCCGTGACGAAGGTGCTCGGCGCGTACCAGGCGGCGGGGGAGGCCGGCTACTCGTTCGGGCCCGCCGCGCGGTTCGTCCTCTACCACCTCGGCGACGTCGTCCTGATCTGCGGCGTCGTGCCGTTCTTCGCGCTCGTCCTGCTCGCCGTCGGCGCATTTCGTGGCGTCGAAAGGGACGTACCCGTGCGGGCGCTCGTGATGACGACGCTTTCGCTGACCGCATGGATGTCGCTCGAGGTCGGCGTGTTCGCGTCGCGCGCCATCGGTCACCTCGCGGAGCGAAATCTCTTCCCGCTGGTGCCGTTGCTCCTGCTCGCGCTGGTCGTGTGGCTGCGACGGAATGCGCCGGTGCCGTTGGCCGCAGCCGCCGCGGCGGCTGCGCTCGCGGTCGCGTTGCTCGTCCTCGTCCCGTTCGAGACGCTGACGACGATTGCGGCGACGCCGTCCTCGTTCACGCAGATTCCGCTCCTCGACCTCACGCCACGCGTGAACCTCGATCTCGCGATTCCGCTCGTGGCCGCCGTCCTGCTCGCGCTCTGCGTCGTCGTCTCGCGGCGGCTGCTCGCGGTGGGAGTGCCGCTCCTGCTGCTCGCACTCGGGATCGCGGCGTCCGTTTCCGCGAGTCGCTTCATCGTGTCGCAGTCGAAGATCGTGCGGGACCTGACGCTCGGGCCCGACCGCACGTGGATCGACGATCACGCCAACGGCTCCGTCACGTTCCTCTTCGCCGGCGACTTGAACTGGGAGACGCCCTGGCAGGCGCGCTTCTGGAACAAGCGGCTCGACCATGCCGGCGGCTTTCTCGGCACCGTCATCCCGGGCGGCCTGCCGGCGCCGTCGATCGGCCCGAACGGCGACGGGACGCTCGTCAACGACCGGACGGGAGTGCCGATCGGGGGCGATTACCTGGTGACGAGCAGGTTCTTCTCCGTCGCTGGAGACAACATCGAGCAGCCGGTCCAGGACGTCGTCCTCTGGCGCACCGACCAGCCGATCCGCCTGCGGAGCTGGCTGCAGTTCGTCGCGTACGACGGCTCCGTGCCGAGCGGGAAGGCTCGCTTCTTCCGCTACGCGTGCGAAGGCGGCGCGCTGACGTTCACGCTGATGTCGCCGACGCCGCAGACGGTCTCCGTCGTCGTCAACGGCGTGCCTGCGACGAGCGTCCCGCTGAAGCCCAACGTCTGGCGGATGGTCAATGTCCCGGTCGCAAAGGGGGCAGGCGACGCGGCCTGCACCGTCGACTTCAAGGCCGGTGCGTCATTCGTGCTCCACGACGTGAGGCTCGGCTAGCTACAGCCAGCGCTTGTACTTGAAGAAGCCGAACATCGTGAGGATGGTCGCGATCATCACGCCGACGACGATCCAGAACGCCGTGTGCGTGCCCTCGCCGGGAAAGGCGACGTTCATCCCGAAGATGCCGGAGATGAGCGTCAGCGGGAGCAGGATGACGCTGAACACCGTGAGGATGCGCAGCACCTCGTTCTGCCGGTGCGAGATGACCGACTCGTTCGTATCCTCGAGCGCCTCGACGACCTCCTTGAAGTTGTCGAGCAGGTCCCAGATCCGCTCGCTCGCATCGACGATGTCGTCGAAGTAGAGCTCGAGCTCCTCCGGCAGGAAGCGCTCGACGTGACGCTCGAGCAGGCGCAAGGTCGGGCGCTCCGGCTTGATGATCTTCCGGTAGCTGATGATCTCCTGCTTCGCGTTCGAGATGTCGCGCACGACTTCTTCCGAGCGGCCCTCGAACACGTCGTCCTCGATCACGTCGAGCTTGTGTCCGATCTTGTCGAGGATCGGGAAGCAGTAGTCGAAAAGGTCGTCGAGCACCTCGTACAGCAGCCGGCCGCTGCCCTTCGAGAACAGCTGCTCGCGCAGCGCGTCGTCCTCGGCGCAGCGCCGGAACAGTCGCGTGACCGGCAGGAGCTCCGAGGACGGAAACGTCACGAGGTAGTTCGGGCCGAGGAAGACGTCGAGCTCGGCGGCGTTGAGACGCTGGATCGTGCGGTCGTACACCGGGAAGTGGAGAACCACGAAGAGGTAGCCGTCCTCGACGTAGTCGTCGATCTTCGGACGCTGGCGCTTCGAGAGGACGTCCTCGACGTCCAGCGCGTGCCAGCCGAACCGCTCCGCGAGCTCCTCCGCCTCGTCCTTCGCGGGCGCGTCGAGATGGACCCAGGTCAGGCCTTCGGCTTCGAGTTCCGCGACGCGCGGGCGCTCAGACGGCGCCGTGACGACGACGTCGCGCGCCCTCCGGCGCTGGGTGCGGATGCGAGGCAGGCTCGGCATGGGTACTGAGCGGATCGTCCGTCGTCAATGTCGGCATGTTCGAGATCGTACCCGCCGCCCCTGCCGGGGCAACCCTGGGCGCGAACCGGACGAGCCTCGGGAGCCGCCGTCCCAGCGCGAGCGCTGCGGCTGCGCCGGCGAGATTCAGCCCAGCGGCGGCGGGCCAGAGCGCGTTCGGCGCATGCTGGAGGACGAAGCCGCCGACGGCGGGACCGATGATCCAGCCGACCTGCCACGACTGCGAGCCGAACGCCATGTAGCGGCCGATGAGTGCAGGCGGCGCCATGTCCGCGACGAGTGGGCCGTGCACGATTCCGTGCAGGCACTCGCCGATGCCGAACGCGACGACGGCGAGCCCGATCAACAGCGCCGCCGTCGTTCCGTTCGTCCACGTTCCGGCGCCGCCGATCACGAGCATCGCGCACGCCCACAGGACGCCCATCAGCGCGAGCGCATGCATGCGTCGGCGTCCCTCGCCGAGCTTCGCGATCGGGAGCTGCGCGACGACGACGACGAGCGAGTTCACCATCCACAGCAGGCCGATCTGCTTCTCGGTCACGCCCGCGTCGTTCTTCGCGTATGGCGGCAACAGCTCGACGATCGTCGCCATTCCGATCGTGATGAAGAGCGCGTTGAGTGCGACGTAGCGCATGAACGCGTTGTCGCGCACGACGTCGACATAACGGCCCGCCGCGCGGTCCGGATGACGCTCGGGCGAAGGCAGCGTCGCCGCGACGAAGGCGTAGCCGAGGAACGTCGCCGCGTCGAGCACGAAGAGGATCGTGAACGAGCTCGGATGCGCGACGCGCGCGATCAGGCCGCCGGTGAGACCCCCGAGTGCAACGCCGAGGTTCATCGTCAGGCGCTGGAGCGCGAACGCGGAGTGGCGTGCCGGCGTCGGCGTGAGTCCCGTCAGCATGCTCGACTGGCTCGGCCAGAACGAGCCGCTGCCGCAGCCGAGCAGCACGTTGAGCGCGTACGCATCCCAGGCGCTGCGGATCAGCGGGAAGAGCGAGATCGCCACTGCCATCACGACCAGCGCGGCGATCAGCACGCGTCGTGGCCCGATGCGGTCGGAGAGCGTGCCGGCGACGAAGCCGGAGCCGAACGCGGCTGCCGAGTTGACGGCGGCGGCGAGGCCCGCGAGACCGAGCGGAATCCCGCGGACGTTGTGCAGGTAGATGATCAGGAACGGCAGCACGATCCCGTTCCCGAACGCGTTCGTGAGGCCGCCGAACTGCAGCAGCCAGACCGGCCGCGGCAGGTCGGGGTTCAGGCTGCGCAGATACGCCCGCACGTGCCGAGCGTAAGTGCTGCGCAGCGCGTTCGCGCGGCTAGCCGGACGCGGCCAGCGCGCCGGCCATTCCCATGCTCTTGTGGTACTTGCAGTAGAACGAGACCTCGCCCGACTGCGGGATCGTGACGGTGACGGTTGCGCTCTTGCCCTCGTCGACGTCCTGGTCGATGTTCTGCGCGTCGATCGAGAAGTTGTGCTCCGTCGAGCCCTCGTTCTTCAGCTCGATCGTCACCTTCGAGCCCGGCTTGCCCTGCAGCACGGTCGGGTCGAAGTAGAAGTCGTCGAGCTCGACCTCCGCCTCCTCGCCGACCTGCTTCGTGCCGTGGTCGTTCGCCGTGAGGCCGGCGATCGTCGCCTGCGTTCCTTCGCTCTCGGCGGTCTCCGATTTCTTGGAGCCGCCGCAGCCTGCGAGCAAAAGCAGGAGGGCGGCGAGTCCGGCGGTCGCGAGCAATCCACGCCTCATCGGTTCTCCTTTCGCAGTGTCAACGAGAGGAGGTACGAAGTCGACCGCAGGGCGGATTGCACGCCCCGTCGGGAAGCAGATGCCCGTCCCCGCGCGTCTTGGAGGGCAAACGTCGACAGGAGGAGGGCACGAACCATGCGGAGGCTCATGCACGTCGTCGTCGTCGCGGCGCTGGCGGCGCTCTGCGGCGCGGCGCTCGCACGCGGTCGCGGCGCGGACACGGCGGTCATCCACGGCTGCACGACCATCGAGAACAACCCGATCCTGCTCGCTCCGTCCGCCGGCTGCACCCGCGGGCAGAACGCGCTCGACTGGAACATCTCCGGTCCGGCCGGCCCTGCGGGTCCGCAGGGACCGCAGGGACCGCAGGGACCCGCCGGTCCGCAAGGCGCGCAGGGGCCGGCCGGCCCGAGCACGACGCCGGTCTACAAGGTCTTCACGGGGAAGCTCGGGTCCAGCGGCTACAACGCGGCCGGCGGCGGCTACTGGTGGTACTCGGCGTCCGCGTACTGTCCCGACAAGAGCTGGGTCGCGCTCAACGGCGGCTACTACACGCAGTTCGTCGGTCCGACCGCGCCGATCGTGACGAGCAACCACATCGTCGCGTTCGACAACGACCCGACGGCGACGCCCCAGGGTTGGAGAACCGTCATCCTCTGGCCGAAGCCGAGCAACAAGGGCCTCGACCTGACGGCCTACGTGCTCTGCCTGAAGATGTCGTGACCTTGACGGCGTCGCCCGAGAAGAGGACGATCGCGCGCATGCGGTGGGGAACGCCTCAGGTGGCGCTCTCGCTGGCGGCACTCGCGATCGCGATCCTCGGCGCGACGCCGCTCGGGCACGCGGCGCTCACGAAGGTCGTCCCGCTCGCGAAATACGCGAAGAACGCCGGCGCGGTGAACGGGATCAAGGCGTCGCGGAAGCCGAAGGCGGGGCAACTCGTCCCGCTCGGCGCGGACGGGAAGTACCCGGCCGCCGTCGGCGCCGGCCCCGCGGGCGCCGCGGGCGAGAAGGGCGACACCGGGCCGAAGGGCGATCCCGGCGATCCCGGCCCGAAGGGCGACAAGGGCGCGACGGGGCCGAAGGGGGACAAGGGCGACACAGGGGCGACGGGAAACACCGGCCCGTCGGCGCTCGGAGGCACGACGGTCGTCGTCACCCAGAGCGATACCTTCTCGGCGTCCGCGTCCCACCTCAAGGTCACCGCCTGTCCGGTGGGGCAGACGTCGGTCGGCGGCGGCTATCAGTTCGCGACGAACGACGGAACGACGGAGATCTCGCTCGTCAACTCGGTGCGGACGGCCATCGGCGATGGCTGGTACGCGGCCGGCGAGCGCTTCGCCGGCTCGGGCAGCTGGCAGATCCTCACGACGGCGATCTGCCTTCCGGTGACGTACCCGTGAGGAAGCTGCCGACCACCCTCGCCGTCGCGGCGATCGTCGTGACCGTAACGGGTCACACCTCGTTCGGGCGCGCCGCCGTGGGGGCGGTCGTGCCGCTCGCGCGGTTTGCCCAGAACGCCGACAAGGTCGACGGCCTGCGCGCGTCGAGGACGCCCAAGGCCGGCCTGCTGGTCGCCCTCGGCAAGGACGGGCAGCTGCCCGCGTCGGTGCGCGCGACGGGCACGCCGGGGCCGGTCGGCGACAAGGGGCCGACCGGCGACAAGGGCGCGAAGGGCGACGCTGGCGCGAAGGGTGCGCCCGGCGACACCGGGCCGAAAGGCCCGAAGGGCACCGCGGGAGCACAGGGCCCCGCCGGCGGCCACGGGACCCTCGGCATCGCCGTCGTCTCGAACGCGACCGGGACGAACACGACCGCCGACAAGACACTGGCCGTGACGTGTCCGGCCGGCAAGAAGGCGCTGTCCGCCGACGTCCAGTTCGGCAGCGTCGCGCCGCTCCAGATGCAGGTGTGGGACTCGGAGCCGTTCTCGAACGGCGGCGGCTGGGTCGTCCAGGCGACCGAGCTCAGCGGCGGCAATCCCGCCTGGAGCTTGTTCGTCAACGTGCTGTGCGTGACGGTGACATGAGCAACCGCGTCGCAACAACCCTCGCAGCGCTCGCGCTCGCCGTCTCCATCCTCGGCGTGACGCCGTTCGGCAACGCGGCGCTACGTGCGCTACCGCTCGCGAAGCGAGCGCTGAACGCCGACAAGGTGAACGGGATCGATGCTTCGAAGACGCCGAAGAAGAACCGCCTGCTCGCGCTCGACGCGCGCGGGGGCCTGCCGGCCGGCGTCCTCGTCGGTCCGAAGGGCCCGACCGGCGCGCAGGGCGACGGCGGGCCGAAGGGCGACGCGGGCACGGGGCCGAAGGGCGACGCCGGCGACACAGGTCCCGCCGGGGATCCGGGCGACGCGGGCGCCGCCGGCGCAACGGGACCGAGCGGCTTCTCCGACTGGGAGGAGGCAGCGGCGATCATCGCCACGGACGGCACGGCGATCAAAGGTCAGGCGGTGACGTGCCCGAGCGGAAAGCGCGTCGTGGGCGGCGGCTACGTCCTCACGGGCGCGGCGAAGTCGTCCGTGATCGCGAACTCGAACTACGCGCTCAACGAGACGGCCTGGATCGTCGAAGGCCGCCGCTACAGCGCGAGCGGCTCGTGGGGGATCCAGATCTACGCGGTCTGCGTGAAGGTCACTCCGTGACCTAGTGGAGCCGCGCTGGTGGACGATGCGCCGCGCGCGGCGAGCTGCCGACCGAGGACGAGTGGCGCGCTAGCTCTCGAAGGTGACGCCCGCCTGCCGCAGCGCGTCGAGGATCGGGTCGAACAGCCGCAGCTCGGCCTCGTCGTCGCACGGCCACGTGACGTCGAACGGGGCCGGCGAGACGAAGGTCAGTTCGTAACGCCCCTTCCGGTCCGGGCCTTTGGTCTTGACCTTGAGCTGGCTCCTGTGGATTCGGACCGACGAGACGCTGTGGCCGCCGCCGAGCCCGAAGGAACCGAAGTACTCGAACACGCGGCCGTCGAACGTGAAGACGCCGCCCGCAGGGAGGACGATCTCGACCAGTTCCAAGTGCGCCTGGCAGGAATCGAACCTGCGACCTTGCGCTCCGGAGGCGCACGCTCTATCCCCTGAGCTACAGGCGCGGGAATCCCTAGTGTATCCGCCGTGGAGCTCGACGCCCGCATCGTCACGTTGCGGCTCGCGGAAACGTTCACGATCTCGCGCGGCTCCGAGGACGAGGCGGACGTCGTGCACGTCGAGATCACGCACGACCGCGTCAGCGGCTTCGGCGAGGCGGCGCCGATCGACCGGTACGACGAGTCGGCAGAGTCCGCGCTCGCGTACGTCGAGGAGCACGCCGGCGCGCTCGGCGACGACCCCTTCGCGCTCGACGAGATCTTCGACCGCCTGCCGCCCGGGCAGTTCGCTGCGCGCGCGGCGGTCGACGGCGCGCTTCACGACCTGCAGGGAAAGCTGACCGGACTGCCGGTCTACAAGCTGCTCGGCCTGCGCCGGCTCGGGCCGCCGACGTCGTGGACGATCTGGCTCGGCGATCCCGACGACATGGCGCGACGCGCGGAGAAGAGCTCGCGCGAGGGACGCTTCAGGCGGTTGAAGCTGAAGCTCGGCGGCGGCGACGGGCTCGACCTCGAGCGCGTGAACGCCGTGCGCGCGGTTACCGACTTGCCGCTGCAGGTCGACGTGAACGAGTACTGGACGCTCGACGAGGCGCTCGAGCTGTTACCGCAGATGGAGCTGCAGTACTGCGAGCAGCCGCTACCGGCAGGCGATTCCGGCGGGCCGGAGCTGAAGCGCCGTTCGCCGATCCCGATCTACGTCGACGAGGACTGCCACACGCTTGCCGACGTCGCAGCCTGCGCGGAACGCGCGCACGGGATCAACATCAAGCTCGCGAAGTCCGGCGGCATCCGCGAGGGCGTGCGCATGGCGCACGCGGCGCGCGCGCTCGGCCTCGGCGTCATGCTCGGCTGCATGGTCGAGTCCGGCCTCGGCATCGCCGCCGGCGCGCACATGTCGTCGCTCTGCGACCACGTCGACCTCGACGGCAACATCCTGATCGCCGACGATCCGTGGCCGGGTGTCGACCTCGTCGACGGGATCCAAACGCCATCCGACGCACCGGGACTGGGTGTCAGACAAGCGGTACCTGATCCTCGCTGAAGGAAAGTCGGGCGATCCGCACTTCGGCAAGACGGCGCGCGGGGTCATGCGCTACGCGCCGGAGAAGGTCGTCGCGCTGCTCGACAGCGGGCGCGCGGGGGAGACGGAGCAGGGCTTCCCCGTCGTCGGCTCGGTCGCCGAGGGACTTGCGCTCGGGCCGACGACCGCGCTCGTCGGTGTCGCCACCGCAGGCGGCCGCTTCCCGCCGAAGTTCCGCGAGCAGATCAAGGAGTGCATCGCGGCCGGGCTCGACGTGGAGAACGGCCTGCACGAGTTCCTAACCAACGACACGGAGTTCGTCGAGCTCGCGCGGAAGCACGACATTGAGCTGCGCGACCTGCGCAAGCCGCCGCCGGACCTGAACGTCCCGACAGGGGCGAACCTCGAGGTGCCGGCGACGATCGTCCTCACGGTCGGGACGGACTGCGCGATCGGGAAGATGACCGTGTCGATCGAGCTCGACCGCGAGGCGCGGCGGCGCGGCGTGAAGTCGGAGTTCGTGCCGACCGGGCAGACGGGCATCGCGATCGCCGGCTGGGGCATCTCCGTTGACGCCGTCGTCGCGGACTTCCTCGCCGGCGCCGCGGAGCGGCTCGTCGTCGAGGGCCACGAGCGCGGCGGCGAGCTGCTGCTCGTCGAGGGTCAGGGCTCGCTCCTGCATCCGCAGTACAGCGGCGTGACGCTCGGGCTCTACCACGGCTCGGCGCCGCACCTGCTCGTGCTCTGCCACCAGGCCGGCGACCGCTTCGTCAACGAGGACGAGCGCTTCCCGATCCCGCCGCTCGCCGACGTCGTCGCGCTGCACGAGCAGCTGTCGCTGCTCGCGCGCCCCTCGAAGGTCGCGTGCATCGCGCTGAACACCCGCAAGCTCGACGAGCAGGAGGCGCGCCGCGCGATCGAGGAGGCTGCGGAGGAGACGGGCCTGCCGGCCGGCGACCCGGTCCGCTTCGGCGCCGGGCCGCTCGTCGACGCCCTCCTCCGGGGGTAGGACCGCACGCGGCCGAAGATGGGCCGGGCGGCCCTGTCGTCCGCCCGCTCGTCTTGCGATGCTTACTGCAGTTCCTAGGACGAGGGAAAGGACCAATCTTGCGGCGAGTCGTTGCGGTACTGCTCTTCTGTGCGTGCGTTTCCCTTGGCGTCGTCGGCTCGGCCGCGGCCTCTCCGGGCATCGGCTCGGGCCCGTTCCTGATCGGCGTCACGGAGGACGCGCCGAAGGGTCACAACGACGGCGGCCTCGCGATGTTCGACACGATGACCGGCTTCGATCTCACGGTCGACCGGATGTCGGTGGACTGGGATCCCTCGCATCCGGACAAGATCGAAAGCGAAGCCGCGCTGAGGCGCGCGATCGACGCCGCCACGAAGGCAGGCGTTCGCATCGTCCTCTCGGTGCAGCCGGAGCACGCGACCGACGTCACCGCGACCGGCGCCTACGACGCATTCGCGGCGTACTGCGTGAAGGTCGCGCAGGCGTTCCCGGAGGTGCAGGACTTCATCATCGGCAACGAGCCGAACAAGCAGATCTTCAACGCGCCTTCGTGGAACGGAACGCAGCCGGTCGGCGCGTTCAACTACGAGAAGATGCTCGCGACCGCGTACGACGCGCTGCACGCCTTCAACCCGAACATCGACGTGATCGGGCTCGCGCTCGCGCCGCGCGGCAGCAACTTCGACGCGAAGGACAACGTCGGCATTCCGCCGGTGTTGTTCGTCGACGGCATCGGCGACGCGTACAAGGCGAGCGCGCGCAACCTGCCGATCGCCGACAACGTCTCGCTCCATCCGTACCCGAACCCGAACTCGGCCGACGATCCGCCGGAGAAGGGTTACCAGTGGCCGAACGCGGGCGTGCCGAACCTCGACCGGCTGCAGCAGGCGTGGTGGGATGCGTTCAACGGCACGGCGCAGCCGCTCTTCCAGGAGGACGGCGCGCGCAACACAGCCGGGCTCGCGAGCTTCGTCAAGTGGATCCTCGACGAGGCCGGCTGGCAGGTGCCGACGACGCTGGCCGGCTACGTCGGCAACGAGAACTGGAAGACCGTGAGCGAGGCGACGCAGGCCCAGTACTACGCGAGCATCACGTCGCGCTACCTCTGCGACCCGAAGCGCGTCGCGGCGCTCCTCTTCTTCCACTGGATCGACGAGGTCAACCGCGCGACGGGCTTCCAGAGCGGCTTCGCGCGGATCGACAACGCCGTTCGCCCTGCGGCGGACGCCGTCCAGGCCGCGTACGGCGCCGGCTGCACCGCCGGGCAGACGTCGTGGAAGCATTCGACGACGATCGACGGAGCAAGTGTGGACTTCAAGGGGAAAGCCGCGTTCGCCTTCTTCTTCAAGACGGGTGAGGACGCTACGTACACCGCGGGTATCTACGCCGCGACCGGCAGCACGGGCGGCACGGGCGGCGACACGCCGCCCGGGAAGAAGCCCGGGAAGAAGCCCAAGCCGAAGCGCGCGCTCGCCTCCGCGAAGCTCGGCTCGCCGCTCGTGACCGCGACCGGCGCCGCGAAGGCCTACTACAACGTCGGGATCAAGTTCCCGGGCAAGAAGCTCGCGCCCGGCTCCTACGTCTACTCGGTGACGCTCAAGTCGGCGTACAACCCGAACCGCTCGGTGACGTTCACGAGCGCGGCGTTCACCCGCAAGTAGGGCACGTCGGGGCCGCCGCGCCGACTGCGCGGCGGCCCTGATACAACCCCGCCGTGACCGATCCGCGCATCGAGCGGCTCGCCGCGCTGCTCCTCGACTACTCGCTCGAGCTCGGCGAGGGCGACGTGTTGATGATCGAGGCGTTCGACGTCGCGGCGCCGCTCGTCCTCGCGCTGCACCGGCACGCGATCGCCCGCGGCGCGAACCCGTACGCGCAGGTGACGCTCGACGGACTCGACGAGATCTTCGTCGAGGAGGCGAGCGACGAGCAACTCTCGTTCGTCTCGGACATTCAGCGGAAGGAGGTCGAGGCCGTCGACGCCGTCGTCACCGTCTGGGGACGCACGAACACCCGCGCGTTCACGCGCCTCGACCCCGCGCGCCAGGCCCTTCTCCTGAAGGGCAGGCGGACGTTGCGCAACCGCCTCTGGGAGCGGATCGACGCCGGCGACGCGAGCTGGGTCGGCACGTTGATGCCGACGAACGCGCACGCGCAGGACGCGGGCATGTCGCTCTCGGAGTTCGAGGACTTCGTGTTCGGCGCCTGCCACGTTCACGGCGACGAGGACGCGGCTGCGCACTGGCGCGGCATCTCGCACGAGCTGACGGCACGCGCCGACGAGCTCGCGCGCGCGCGCGAGCTGCGGATCGTCGGTCCCGACACCGACCTGAAGCTCGTCGTCGGCGGGCGCAGGTGGCAGGCGGCGGACGGGCGGCTCAACATGCCCGACGGCGAGGTCTTCACGAGCCCGGTCGAGGACGGCACCGAGGGCGAGGTCCGCTTCACGCTGCCGGCGATCTTCAACGGCCGTGCCGTCGAGGACGTGCGACTGCGTTTCGAAGCCGGGCGCGTGGTGCACGCCGAGGCGGCGCGCGGGCAGGACTACCTGCGCTCGCTGCTCGACATGGACGACGGCGCGCGCGTGCTCGGCGAGGCGGCGTTCGGCCTCAACTACGAGATCGACCGCTTCACCGGCGACATCCTCTTCGACGAGAAGATCGGCGGCACGATGCATCTCGCGCTGGGCTCGTCGTTCAGGCACCTCGGCGGTCGCAACGACTCGGGCCTGCACTGGGACCTGATCTGCGACCTGCGCCGCGAGGGCGAGGTCTACGCCGACGGCGAGCTGATCTGGCGCGCCGGCGCGTTCCTGGAGGCGGCTGTTGCCTGACCCGAACCACGAACGGCTCGCACACGTCCTCGTCTCCTACTCGACGGCGATCCGGCCGGGCGACGTCGTGCTGATCGAGTCGCCGGTCGCCGCGGCGCCGCTCGTGCGCGAGGTCTTCCGCAGCGTCGTGCGCGCCGGCGGCCATCCGCTGCTGCGCCTGTCGTTCGAGCAACTGGGCGAGACGCTCCTGCGGAGCGGCGGCGACGCGCAGCTCGAGTGGGTCAATCCCGTGCGCGTCGAGGACTTCGAACAGGCCGACGTCCGCATCGTCCTGCTCGCGAGCTCGAACACGAAGAGCCTCACGTCGATCGACCCGTCGCGGCAGGCGCTCTACGGCCGCGCGCACGAGGCACTCGGCAACCGCTACCTCTCGCGCGCCGCGGCGGGCGAGCTGCGCTGGGTGCTGACGCAGTTCCCGACCGCGGCGGCCGCGCAGGATGCCGAGATGTCGCTCGAGCAGTACGAACGCTTCGTCTACAAGGCCGGCAAGCTCGACGATCCCGACCCCGTCGCGAGCTGGACGTCGTTCGCGGCGCGCGTCAAGGCGGTCGCCTCCTTCCTGGGCACGAAGTCGGAGCTGCGCGTCGTCGCGGAGGACACCGACCTGCGCGTCGGCGTCGGCGGACGCACGTGGATCCCCGCGCACGGCGGCGAGAACTTCCCCGACGGCGAGACGTTCACCGGTCCCGTCGAGGACAGCGTCGAGGGCACGATTCGCTTCACGTTCCCGGCCGTCTTCCAAGGGCGCGAGGTCGACGACGTGCGGCTGCGCTTCGAGGGCGGCGAGGTCGTCGAGGCGACTGCGGCACAGGGCGAGGACTTCCTCCGGCAGATGATCGCGATGGACGAGGGTGCACGCCGCGTCGGCGAGTTCGCGTTCGGGTTGAACGACGGGATCACGGAGTACACGAGGAACACGCTCTTCGACGAGAAGATCGGCGGCACGTGTCACCTCGCGCTCGGCACCGCGTATCCCGAGACCGGCGGCCTCAACCGCAGCGGTCTGCACTGGGACATGGTGTGCGACCTGCGCGGCGGCAGCGAGGTCTACGCGGACGGCGAGCTGATCTACCGCGACGGCGAGTTCGTCGTCTCTCTGTGAAGCGCGTCGCGGTCATCGCGGACACGCATCTCCCGCGCGGCACACGCGCTCTGCCGGAGCAGTGCCTCGACCTGCTGCGCCGCGCGGACGTCATCCTCCACGCGGGCGACTTCACGTCGGCCGCATTCCTCGAGGAGCTGCGCGCGCTCGGGCCGCCGGTCCACGGCGTGTCCGGGAACATGGACGAGCCGGCCCTCAAGGAGTCGCTGCCGAAGCAGCACGTCGTGGAGGTCGACGAGGCGCGGATCGGGATGGTGCACGTCCCCGGCCCGGCCGCGGGACGGGCGGCGAGGCTCCGGGCGAAGTTCCCGGACTGCCAGGCAGTCGTCTACGGCCACACCCACATCCCGGAGGCGGTCGAGGAGGAGGGCGTCTGGATCCTCAATCCCGGCTCGCCGACCGAGCGCCGCAAGGCGCCTGCCCGCTCGATGCTGGTCCTGGCCGTGGCGGGCGCCCAGCTGGCGCCGAAGCTCGTTCGGCTCGACCCTTGACATACGAACACGCGTTCGTCTACCATGCGAACAGATGTTCGCGAAGGTGCTTCTGGTCTCGCTCGCCGCACTCGTCGTCTGGGGCGTCGTCGCCCGCGCCTCGAGCGGCGCCGGGCCCGAGCGGGTCTACATCGTGAAGCCGCACGACACGCTCTGGTCGATCGCCGTCAGGACGTCGTCGGGCGTCGACCCGCGCGACGCGATCTGGCGGCTCGAGCAGCGGAACCATCTGGCCGGGGCGACGATCGTCCCGGGCGAGCACCTCGTCGTCCCCGGCTAGGGCACCAATGCCTCAGCCGGCGGCCTGGAGCGGCTGCTCCGGCGTCGCGGCCTCGAAGCGGCGGCGCGCGACCACTGCGAAGAAGGCGTCGACGACGTGCGGCGCGAACTGCGTCCCGCGGCCGTCGCGCACCTGCTCGGCGGCCTCCTCGAAGGTGAGCGCCCGGTGGTACGGCCGTTCGGTCGTCATCGCGTCCCAGGCGTCCGCCAGCCCGACGATCGCCGCCTCGAGCGGGATCGACTCCCCGGCGCTGCCGTCGGGATAGCCGCCGCCGCCCCAGCGCTCGTGGTGATGCCGGATCACCGGGACGGCTGTGCGCAGACGTCCGAACTTGCCGACGATGCGGGCGCCCTCGTCGGAATGCCGCTTGATCAGCTCGTACTCGTCGTCCGTCAGCCGCGCGGGCTTCGTGAGGACCGCGTCCGGCACGGCGAGCTTGCCGATGTCGTGGAAGAGCGCGCCGTAACGGAGCGCGTCGAGCTGCTCGCGCGTCAGTCGGAGCTCCCGGCCGACCGCGACCGCGATCTCCTGCACGCGCAGCGAGTGTCCCGCCGTGTACGGGTCCTTCGCCTCGACCGTCGCGTTGAGACTCTCGATCGCCTCGAGCGAGAGCTCCTCCTGGCGGCGGTACGCGTCCATCAGCTCCTGCGAGCGCTGGCGCAGCGTCGTCGTCTGGCGGCGCAGCGTGCGTGACGCGCCGCGGACGAGCAAGGCAAGCACGATCCAGAGCGCGGCGAAGACGCCGGCGACCGCGAGCCAGATCAGCCGCCCGCGCGAGCGGATCAGGCTTTCGAGCTGCTCCGGCTTGGCGTAGATCTCGTAGGCGCCGACGACGCGGCCGTTCGCCGCGACCGGCGCGTAGACCTCGAGCACGTGGCTGCGGCCGACGAGGCGTTTCTCGAGCGCGTCCTCGCCGGAGGACGACAGGTCGTCGATCGCGCCCTCGCTGCGGTTCTCGCGGATCGTCTCGCCGAGGTCGCCGTCGAGCTCGAACCGCTTGCCGATCCGCGAGCGGCCGAGGTTCGTCCACGCGAGCGTTCCGTCCGCGCGCCAGACCTTGACGGAGAGGAGGTCCGACTCGCGCCGCACCTCGTCCAGCAGCAACGCCGACGTGTGCGGCGAGACGACGACCGTGCCGTCGCGGACGACCTCGCGCCCGACGACGTGGTCGACGTAGCGCGTCAGCTCGTCGCGGCGGAAGTCGATCGCCTGGTTCTTGAGCGTTGAGCTGAGGATCGAGCCGAGCACGGCGGCACCGGCGAGCAGGATCAGCGCGCTCGCGACGAGGAAGACGCGAAGCAGCGTGACCGAGCGCTCGACGAGCGCACGCCGGGGGTTCGTTGCCGCAGACACCAGCGTCCTCAGTATCGGAGGGAATTCCGGCTCCGTCGTCACCCTTCCGGGTCGATCCGGGCAGAATCGAGGCATGGATCTCGACCTCGTCTTCCTCGGCACCGCCGGCTCGTCGCCGACGGGACGCCGTGCTCCCGCCGCGCTTCTGATCCGGCGCGGCGGCGACCGCCTGCTGATCGACTGCGCCGAGGGGACGCAGCGGCAGCTGATGCGCTCGAACATCGGGCTCGTCGAGCTGCGCGAGGTCTTCATCACGCACTACCACGCCGACCACTACCTCGGCCTGCCGGGGATGCTGAAGACGTTCGCGCTGCGCGGGCGCGAGTTGCCGATCACGATCTACGGCCCGCGCGGGCTGACCGATCTCTTTAGCGCGCTGCGGCGGATCTTCGGCAAGCTCACGTATCCCTACGAGCTCGTCGAGCTGCAGGGCGGCGACGTGCTCGACCGCGAGGACTACCGCATCGTCACGTTCCACGTGTCGCACGGCGTGCCGGCACTCGGGTACGCGCTCGTCGAGGAGGCGCGCCCCGGCCGCTTCGACGTCCCGACCGCGAACGCGCTCGGCGTGCCGCCGGGACCCGAACGCGGCAGGCTGCAGTCGGGCGAGGCGATCGCGCTCGACGACGGCAGCGTCGTCACGCCGCAGCAGGTGCTCGGACCGCCGCGCGCGGGACGCAAGCTGCTCGTCACCGGCGACACCGCGCCGTCGCTCGGCTACCTCGACCTCGCGCAGGGCGCCGACCTGCTCGTCCACGAGGCGACGTTCTGCGAGGAGGAATCGGAGCGCGCCCACGAGACGTCGCACTCGACCGCGCGTGAGGCCGCGCAGGTCGCGGCCGCGGCGGGCGCCGGCATGCTCGCGCTCACGCACCTGTCATCCCGCTACTTCGGGCCGGAGGTCCTGCGTGAGGCACGCGCCGTCTTCGAGAACACCGTCGTCCCGCGTGACTTCGACGTGATCGAGATCCCGTTCGCCGAACGCGGCGCGCCGCAGCTCGTCAAGGGTGGTGCGCTCCCGCAGGAGGCGGACGCGCTATCGTCGGGAGCGGAATGACGCGCATGGTCCAGCTCGCGGTCGCCGGCGACATCTCCGAGGCGGAGGAGATCCAGGAGCTCCTCGCCGCGGCGGGGATCGACTCGGAGTTGCAAAGCGCGCAGGACGACCCGTTGACGGTCCTCGTCCCCGAGTCCTCGCTCGAGGAGGCGAAGGACGCGATCGAGGTCCTCACCGAGCCGGACCAGCTGACGTCTGAGCCGTAAGTCGGATTTCCGCGAGCTCGCGCGGCGGTACGACGAGCTGCGGTACACCGATGCGGCGCTGCGCGACGAGCTGTTCGAGTTGCTCGTGCGCGAGGGAGACCTGCGCGGGCGGCGCGTCCTCGACGTCGGCTGCGGGACGGGAACGCTCGCCGCGTGGCTCGCCGAGCGCGTGGCGGCCAAGGTCTGGGGCGTCGACCCGTCGCCGGAGATGCTCGAGGTCGCTCGCGGAAAGGTGCCGGCCGACGTCGGACTGAAGGAAGGGCGCGCCGAGGAGCTGCCGTTCAAGGACGCGTGGTTCGAGCGCATCGTGCTCAGGCTGGTCGTCCACCACCTCGACCGGCCGCGCGCATTCGCGGAGTTCCGCCGCGTGCTCGCGGACGACGGCCGGCTCGTGCTCGCGACGTTCGAGCCGGCGCAGTTCGACGACCACTACCTCAGTCCGTACTTCCCGTCGATCGCGGTCGTCGACCGCGAGCGCTTCGCGCCGGAGTCCTTCGTCGCGGAGCTCGAAGCGGCCGGCTTCGAGGGCGTGCGCACGACGAGCCTCCACCAGGTGACGTCGGTCGCGCGCGACGACGCGCTGGCGAGGATCCGCGGCAAGCACATCTCGACCTTCCAGCTGATCCCGGAGGAGGAATACGCGGCGGGACTCGAGCGTGCGGAGCGCGAGTTCCCGGAGCGCGCGGTCGTGCACCAGCGCTGGGCCGTCGTGAGTGCTGCCGTCCGCGGGAGCGGCTAGAGTGGCGCCGGTACGTAGACCCCTTTAACCCGGTCCAGCGAGGCCGGAAAGGAGTTGCGAATGACGCAGGCTGCCCTGACGGGCAAGGTGGTGCTCGACGCGGAAGCGATCGGCCGGACGCTTTCCCGCATCGCCCACGAGATCATCGAGCGGAACGACGACCTCGCCGAGGTCGCGCTCGTCGGCATCCACCGCCGCGGGGTGCCGCTCGCGCAGCGGCTGCGCCGGCTCGTCGCCGAGCGCACCGGCCACGAGCTCGCGCTCGGCCAGCTCGACATCACCTTCTACCGCGACGACGTCTTCGCCCGCGGCGGCGAGGCGCCCTTGCACGCGCAGCCGGTCGTACGCTCGACGTCGCTCGACTTCCCGCTCGAGGGAATGACGTGCGTGCTCGTCGACGACGTCCTCTACACAGGCCGCACGATTCGCGCCGCCGTCGAGGCGCTGTTCGACTACGGCCGTCCCGCTCGCGTGCAGCTCGCCGTGCTCGCCGACCGCGGCCACCGCGAGCTGCCGATCCGCGCCGACTACGTCGGCAAGAACTTCCCGACCTCGCGCGACGAGCGCATCCAGGTGCTGCTCGTCGAGGTGGACGAGGTCGACCAGGTCCTGCTCGTGTCCAGCTCGGAGGAGTCAACGTGATGGCCGAAATTCGCGTCATGCGGGAGGACCTGCGCCCGCCGAAGGAGCCGCCGAAGCGCCACCTGATCTCGATCCGCGACCTGACGAGCGACGACGTCGAACGGCTGCTCGCGACCGCGCGCTCGTTCGAGCGCTCGCTCGAGCGCGAGGTCAAGAAGCTGCCGACGCTGCGCGGGCGCACGGTCGTCAACCTCTTCTACGAATCGTCCACGCGCACGTCGTCGAGCTTCGAGCTCGCTGCGAAGCGGCTGTCGGCGGACACGATGTCGATCAAGTCGAGCGGCTCCTCGGTCGACAAGGGCGAGTCGCTCAAGGACACCGCGCTGACGCTCGGCGCGTACGACCCCGACGTGATCGTGATCCGCCACCCGCACATCGGCGCGCCGCACCTCGTCGCGCGCGTCACCGACGCGCACGTCGTCAACGCTGGAGACGGCAAGCACCAGCATCCGACGCAGGCGCTGCTCGACCTCTACACGATCCGCGAGGAGTTCGGTCGTCTCGAAGGACTGCATGTCGCGATCGTCGGCGACGTGCTGCACTCGCGCGTCGCGCGCTCGAACGTCCAGGCGCTCACGCTGATGGGCGCGCACGTGACGCTCGTCGGACCGCCGGCGCTGATCCCGCGCGGCATCGAGGTGATGGGCTGCGAGATCTCGCACGACATCGCGACGATCGAGTCCGCCGACGTCGTCTACGTCCTCCGCATGCAGCGCGAGCGGATGGAGGAGGGCGCGAACTTCGTACCGAGCCTGCGCGAGTACGCGGCGCGCTGGGGCGTGACCCCTGCCCGGCTGCGGCCCGGACAGAAGGTGATGCACCCGGGGCCGATGAACCGTGGCGTCGAGATCGACCCGCAGGTCGCGGACGACCAGGACGCGCTGATCGTCACGCAGGTGCGCGCCGGGCTCGTCGTGCGGATGGCGGTGCTCTACGACCTGCTCACGCACGGCCCGGTCGCCGTGCAGTCCGCGGCCGAACCGATGCCGCTGGAGGTCGCGTGATGCTCGTCGCGAAGAACGCTCCGAAGGACGACCTGATCGTCACCGGCGCGCGTGTGCTCGATCCCGGCGAGGGAATCGACGCGACGGTCGACGTGCGCGTCGACGACGGCATCGTCACCGCGATCGGCGCGCAGCTCGACCGCAACGGCCATCCGGTGCTCGACGGCGAGGGACTCGTGCTCGCGCCCGCGTTCGTCGACCCACACGTCCACCTGCGCACGCCGGGGCGCGAGGACGAGGAGACGATCGCCTCGGGAACCGCGGCCGCCGCCGCCGGCGGGTACTGCGCGATCCTCGCGATGCCGAACACCGAGCCCGTCGTCGACTCGGCGGCGGTACTCGGCTCGCTCGTCGAGCAGGCGCGGGCCGACGCGGAGGTCGCGGTGGGCTTCCTTGCAGCGATCACAAAGGGACAGCAGGGCGCGGAGCTGACCGAGATGGGCGAGCTCGCCGACGCGGGCGCCGCCGGTTTCACCGACGACGGTCGTCCCGTCGTCGCGCCCGGCCTGATGTGGCGCGCACTCCAGTACTCGTCGATCACCGGCCGCAAGCTCGCGGTCCATTGCGAGGAGCTGACGCTCTCGCGCGGCGGACACATGCATGAGGGCATCGTTTCGGCCGAGCTCGGGATCGGCGGCTGGCCGTCGGTCGCGGAGAGCGTGATGGTCGAGCGCGACCTCGCGCTCGCGGCGTACGAGGAACGTCCCCTGCACCTCATGCACCTGTCGGCGCGCGAATCGGTGGAGGCGCTACGACGCGCGCTCGACGCGGGCGTCCCGGCGACGGCGGAGGCGACGCCGCACCACCTCGTCCTCACCGACGACGCGGTGCGCTCGCTCGACCCGAACGTGAAGATGAACCCGCCGCTCGGCGGCGACGAGGACCGCGCGGCGCTGCTCGAGGCGCTGCGCGACGGCACGATCGCGTGCGTCGCGACCGATCACGCACCGCACGCGCGCCACGAGAAGGAAGTGCCGTTCGAGGAGGCGCCGTTCGGCGTCACCGGCCTCGAGACGGCGTTCGCGGCGCTCTACACGCACCTGGTCGAGCCGGGCTTGCTCCCGCTCGCGACACTGCTCGAGCGGATGTCCGCCGGGCCGGCGCGCGCCTACGGACTCGACGTGCCGCGGATCGCCCTCGGCGCCCCCGCGAACCTCGTCCTGCTCGACCCCAACGCCGTCTGGAAGGTCGACGAGAAGGGCTTCCGCTCACGGTCGATCAATTCGTGGCTGCTCGGCAAGACGCTCAAGGGCCGCGTGAAGGCGACCGTCGCCGCCGGAAGGCTGGTCTTCGCTTGACGGGTTATCTCCTGCTCGAGGACGGAACGGTGTTCAACGGCGGGTCTGTCGCCGCGCGCGGGACCGCGTTCGGCGAGGCCGTCTTCACGACGGCGATGACCGGCTACCAGGAGGTCGTCACCGACCCGAGCTACGCGGAGCAACTGATCTGCTTCACCGCGCCGATGGTCGGCAACTACGGCGTCGCGTCGGCGCGCTCCGAGTCGAAGCGTCCGCACGCGAAGGCGGTGCTGATGCGCGAGGCCCGCGGACCGGAGTGGACGGACTGGCTCGAGGAGCGCGGCATCGTCGCGCTGACGGGGATCGACACGCGCTCGCTCGTCCTCAAGCTGCGCGACGGCGGCGCGATGCGCGCGGCTGCGGTCGCCGCCGACGAGCCGGTCGCGGAGACGCTGGCTGCGGTGCTCGAGCAGCCGCCGATGACGGGCCGCGCGCTTGTGCGCGACGTCTCGACGCCGGAGCCGTACGTCTACAGCGACGCGGGCCGCGTGCGGATCGCGGTCGTCGATTACGGGGCGAAGCGGTCGATCCTTCGCCGCCTCGCGGCGGCGGGCGCGGCAGTGACGGTGTTCCCGCACGACGTCGACGCGGACACGCTCGCGGAGTTCGACGGCGTCATGCTCTCGAACGGGCCCGGCGATCCCGAGCCGCTCGCGGACGAGGTCGCCGTGCTGCGCGACCTGCTCGGCCGGACGCCGGTGCTCGGCATCTGCCTCGGCCACCAGCTGCTCGCGCTCGCCGCCGGCATGAAGACGTTCAAGCTGCCGTTCGGCCATCGCGGCGCGAACCATCCCGTGCTCGAGCGCAAGACCGGGCGCGTGCTCGTCACCTCGCAGAACCACGGCTTCGCGGTCGAGCCGAGCGACGCGCACGAGGCGACGCACGTCTCGCTCTACGACGGCACCGTCGAGGGGCTCGTCTTCCCGCGGGAACACGCGCGCTCGGCGCAGTTCCATCCGGAGGCCGGGCCGGGCCCGCACGACGCGTGGCCGATCATCCGCGACTTCGTGGACGAGCTTGCCGCGTCGTAAGGACATCGAGTCGATCTGCCTGATCGGCTCCGGCCCGATCGTGATCGGGCAGGCGGCGGAGTTCGACTACTCCGGCACGCAGGCGCTGAAGGTGCTGCGCGACGACGGCTTCCGCACGATCGTCGTCAACTCGAACCCGGCGACGATCATGACCGACCCCGGTTTCGCCGACCGCACGTACCTCGAGCCGCTCGACCTTCCTGGTGTGCGCAGCGTGCTCGAGCGCGAGCGGCCGGATGCACTCCTGCCGACGATGGGCGGGCAGACGGCGCTCAACCTCGCGATGGAGCTCGCCGAGAGCGGTGTGCTCGAGGAGTTCGGGATCGAGCTGATCGGCGCGGGGCTCGACGCGATCAAGCGCGCCGAGGACCGGGAGCTCTTCCGCGACGCGGTCCAGTCGGTCGGTCTGCAGGTCCCGGGCTCGCGCATCGTGCGCTCGCTCGACGACCTTGCGGGCGTCTCGCTGCCCGCGGTCGTGCGGCCGGCGTTCACGCTCGGCGGCGCCGGCGGCGGCTTCGTCTCCACGCGCGCCGAGCTCGAGGCGCAGGTCACGCGTGGCCTGCGCGAGTCGCCGATCGGCCAGGTGCTCGTCGAGGAGTCGGTGCGCGGCTGGGACGAGTTCGAGCTCGAGGTCGTGCGCGACAAGCTCGACAACGTCGTGATCGTCTGCTCGATCGAGAACCTCGACCCGATGGGCGTGCACACCGGCGACTCGGTGACGGTGGCGCCGCAGATGACGCTCTCCGACGAGGCGTACCAGGAGCTGCGCGACGCATCCGCGGCGGTGATCCGCGCGGTCGGCGTCGGCTCGTCCGCGCTCGCTTCGAAGGCGACGGGTTATCCGATCGCGAAGGTAGCGGCGAAGCTCGCGGTCGGCTACACGCTGCCGGAGATCCCGAACGACCTCACGAAGACGACGCCGGCGAGCTTCGAGCCGACGCTCGACTACGTCGTCGTCAAGTTCCCGCGCTTCGCTTTCGAGAAGTTCCCCGGCGCGGACGCGACGCTCGGCACACAGATGAAGTCGGTCGGCGAGGCGATGGGGATCGGCCGCACTTTCGCAGAGGCATACGTGAAGGCGTTTCGCTCGCGCGAGCTCGACACGGCCGTGACGACGCCGTGGGGCGCGCTCGACGACCTGCCGGAGGGAATCCATCCGTGGTTCCGGCGGGAGATCGAGCGGCTCGTCGAGTCGCCGCCTCTCCAGGGCCCGCGCGTCTACCGGCGCGTCGACTCGTGCGCCGGCGAGGTCGCGGCGCGCTCGAACTACTTCTACTCCACCGTCGGCGAGGTGGACGAGGAGCCGCCCGAGCCGGGTCGCTCGGTCGTCATCCTCGGCAGCGGTCCAAACCGCATCGGGCAGGGGATCGAGTTCGACTACTGCTGCGTGCACGCGGCGAGCAGCTTCCGCGAGCTCGGCTACGAGGCGGTGATGGTCAACTGCAATCCCGAGACCGTCTCCACCGACTACGACACGAGCGACCGCCTCTACTTCGAGCCGCTCACGCCGGAGGACGTGCTCGCGGTGCTCGAGCGCGAGCAGCCGGTCGGCGTCGTCATCCAGTTCGGCGGCCAGACGCCGCTGAAGCTCGCGCGGGCGATCGAGGAGGCGGGCTACCGCGTGCTCGGCACGCCCTACGACGCGATCGACCTCGCGGAGGACCGCGAGCGGTTCGGCGCGCTGCTCGCGTCACTCGGCGTCCGCTGCCCGGAGTGGGGGATCGCGGAGTCGGCGACCGAGACGTACGCGATCGCGCACCGCATCGGCTATCCGGTGCTCGTGCGCCCGTCCTACGTGCTCGGCGGCCGCGCGATGCGCGTCTGCTACACGCCGAAGCAGGTCGTCGACGCGTTCCACGCGAACACGCTCGGACGCACGCTTGTCGACCACTTCCTCGAGAACGCGATCGAGATCGACGTCGACGCGCTCTCTGACGGCGAGGAGACGTACATCGGCGCGCTGATGCAGCACGTCGAGGAGGCGGGCGTGCATTCCGGCGACTCCGCGTGCGTGCTTCCGGCGCAGTCGCTGACGGCCGCGCAGGAGAAGGAGATCGGCGACACCGTGCGCGCGATCGCGAAGGGTCTCGGCGTCGTCGGGCTGCTCAACGTGCAGCTCGCGATCCACGAGGGCGAGGTGTACGTCCTCGAGGCGAACCCGCGCGCGTCGCGCACGGTGCCGTTCGTCGCCAAGGCGACCGGCGTGCACCTGATCGAGCACTCTGTCCGCCTGCTGCTCGGTGAGAAGCTCGACACGCTCGGCCTCCCCGAGCGCGTGCGCCCGACCCGCGCCTGGGCGAAGGAGGCCGTCTTCCCCGCCGAACGCTTCCCGGGCGCCGCGACACGCGGGCCCGAGATGCGCTCGACCGGCGAGGTCATGTCAGGAGCTGGATCTCCGCGGGACGCATACCGCCGGGCCCTGCGCGCCGCGGCGCGCGCACGACACGGCGGGAAGATTGGGCCCCCGCTTCAAGCAACGGCCGGCTGAGCATGCGAGCCGTCTGAGCCAGCCGCTCGCGCACGCGCAGGATCTCGACTTCGTGTGCGGCGATCTCTTCCGAGCTCGCGCCTCGCTCCTGAAGGAGCTCGCGCACCAGCACGAGCCCCTTCAGGTCGAGAACGAGGTCGTCCAGTTGGCGAAAGCGATTCTTCATCTCCGTTCTCCTCTCTAGGCGGCGTTCTAGGCGGCTGCCTCGTAGGCGAGCTCGCCTTCGAACACCTCTTCTTCCTGCGCAATGGGCGGCTGCGACTCGACGAACAGCGCGGCGAGCAGTCCGCCAAAGATCATCAGTCCTGCAAGGACATAGAAGGTGATCTCGAAGCCGTACGTCAGCGCGTGGACGCCGAGCAGGCTTGCTCCGGGGTGCGCGTTGACGTAGTGGCTCGTGAACGTGGTCGCGATGGTCGTCGCAGCGGCGACGCCGATCGCTCCGCCGACTTGCTGGCTGGTGTTGAAGAGCCCGGACGCAACTCCTGCGTCGGACTGCGTCACTCCCGTCAGACCGCCGATCACCATCGGAACGAACGAGAGCGCGAGCCCGATGCCGCTCAGCAGGAACGCCGGGAACAGGTTCCAGAAGTAGTGCCCGTCCACGGGCAGCCGCGCGTAGAGCACGAGCGCACCCGCGGACATCGCGAGCCCGACCGGCAGCACCTTGCGGATGCCGATGCGCGTGACGAGCGACTGCGAAACCGCCGAGAACGCCACGATCGAGACGGTCAGCGCGATGTAGGCGACGCCTGTCTTGAGCGCCGAGTAGTGCAGCACCTGCTGCATGTACAGCGTCAGCAGGAAGAACT